>ERZ773188.759-NODE-759-length-39239-cov-5.586591_pt1 | contig 39239 bp, 42 predicted proteins | sample MGYA00581011_ERZ773188 | MGnify/ENA primary metagenome ERZ773188 (study PRJEB29015, sample SAMEA2737798) | human gut metagenome | biome: human gut; feature: human-associated habitat; material: faeces | place: China | collected 2012 ...
GTTGATACAAAACTTCAAGAATATAATTTTATAAGGACAAATACCAGTCCTGCAGTATATGACAAAATACTGCAAAAATACGGCATAACAATAACATTTGAGGTACGTTATAATTCAATAACGACCTCTTTTAATTTTATAAGATAATAGGAGGGATTTAAAATGGATCCAAAAACAAGTACAATGACAAAATTATTTCATGCTGATACACTATCTGATTTAATTGACTCAAGTAAAAGAAAACAAGTTGCTTTTGTACAAAGCATACCAGAATTTTTAAAAGCCCCAGAAGGAGTAACTTATAGTGCTTTAGATATTCCAGATGAAAGAATGGCAGAAGGAAGGCAAAAGGCAGAAAACCTAGAGATAGAAATATTATTTAAAGAAGACCAATATGATGAGCTAAAAGCCTTACAAACAGCAAAAACAAATGGATATTGGGCAATTCAACTATCGGAAGATACATCATCAACAGGTAAACCATTAACATGGTATTTTACTGGGACATGCTTTATTGGCATGAGTGAAATTGCTATAGATGATATGTTAAAATCAAAAATAACAATCTATAGAAGCTCAGAGATTAAAGAAAGCAAAGGCTTTCCAACAGCTGAGTAATTTTAATGAGAAGGTATAATGCCTTCTCTCTTTTATAAAGGAGAGAAAATAGAATGATAATAGAAACAAAAAATAAAAAAATTAATTTAGTACTAAAAACAAGAAAAATAGTAGAAATAGCTAATCTACTAAAAAATAAAAATTTTGAAGATGCTTTTGTAAAAGCATATTCAATAGTAGATCCAGAAACATTAGGTATATTAATATACAAATTAGCAGAAACAGAAGATGGATTTGCATTATTTAAAGACATAGATGAAGTTTATGACTTTATGGATGAATGTAGAATTGAAGGATTGAATTATAATGAACTATATAAGAGAATTGCAGAGGCTTTGAATGAAGAGGGTTTTTTCAAAAAGAAGATGTCAAAGAAAGACCTAGAAAGTTTGACATCAAATCCTTTATCAACAATAAATATGAACGAGATAGTTCAGAAATCAACAGAAAATGCAATGAGCAAAATAGCAGAACAACAGTTTCAAGGCTACAAGGGTTAGATGATATAATAAAAGGCGTAAGGAACTCTAAAAATTTAGTTGAACTAATATATGCTTTAGAGCCTCTTGCGTATTACTTTGACCTAAAACCTAGGGAATTTTGGAATGCAAGATACTCAGAAATAAACATATATTGCCAAACACATATAGTAAAAGTTGTAGATGACCTAAAACGAGAAATAAACTTGCAAGAAGCATTAACAAATAAGCTTATAAGAGCAGATAGCATGAGTAGAAACCCTAAAATAGTACCAATTAGAGACAGTTACAAAGAGTTATTTAAAGAAGAACAACAGCCACAATCTCCAGAAGATATTATAAAAAGAATGAGAAATATAATGAAAACAGAAAAAAATATATAAATTTATGCTATTCGACAAAATATGACAGACTTCGACAAATATAACGTGTTATAATTTTTCTATAAAGTAATAAGAGGAGGAATAGTTTATGGCACATTATCAAACAATAACATCAGATAAGAATAAAGATACGGCATTAATTATGTGTGTGTTAGGAGGATGGTTTGGGTTGCATCAATATTATGTTGGAAACATAGGAAAAGGAATACTATATACTTGCACATTTGGATTATGTATGATTGGATGGATTTTAGACATATTTAAAATATTATTAGGAAGTTTTAGAGATAATGTAGGAGCCCCATTGAGAGCGACAAAACAACAAAATAATTGAGGTGATTAAGAATGGATGAAGAATTTATATCTTTTATAAGAGATTATTTAAATAATAAATTTGACAAGATAGTTGAATGTAAAGAAGGAAAAATGCCTTTTGATGTATCAACAAGTGAGAAAGCCTGTGAATCGGCAACAAACTTGGAGAAAGAAATAATAAACGCAAATATTAATTTACTTTATGCTTATCATCAATGGCTAAAAAAAAATAAAAAATAATAAAAACACTTACTTAGGTAGGTGTTTTATTTTTACAAAATTTTTGAAAAATTTTAAAATACCTCCTGACTTTTGTCAGACAAAATGATATATTTATGTCAGTCAAAAGTCGAGGAGGTGAAAATATTGACTAAAAAAATGGGAAGACCTACTGATAATCCTAAAAATAGTAGGCTTGATATACGCTTAGATGATGAATGCATAGAAATATTAGAGAAATACTCTAAACAAGAAAATAAAAGCAAAGCAGAGTCTGCTAGAATAGGAATAAAAAAATTAAAAGTAGATATAAAATAAGAGTTAATGTGGAATCGCCAAACTCACAACATTAACTCGCCCGACAGAGGTTAACTCTATCTATGAAATATTATATCATAGAATTGGAGAAATCTCAACTTAAAATACAAATTTTAAAGGAGGTTTCTTTTTATTATGCTAAAAATTTTTTCAAAAAAAATTAAAAAACCTCTTGACAAAGTAGCTAGATACAATATATAATTGTTGCTAGATACAAGAAAGGAGGAAATATGACAGAGAAAAGTAGGGCTGATTACTTTAAAGAACGAAGAAAGTCTACAAAAGCATTTTATGTAGAAATAGAAAAAGAGAAAATGGAAAAGCTAGAAAGCAATTTAAGTTCAAAAAGTAAAAGCAAGAAAGAATGGCTTAATGAGAAAATTGATGAAGAAATAAAAAAATAAAAGAAGAAACCCGTTACATATCTTGGCGGATACACGAGTTTCTTACAAGTAGAAATTTTACTTCCTACAAATATATTGTATCATGTAGGAACTGAAATTTCAAGTTAAAATTGAAAGGAAGGTTCTTTTTATTATGGAAATAAAAGAAAAAGTAAAGAATTATTACGCTGGAATGGGAGTTAAAGTAGATAATGACTACATAGAAAGAATATTAAAAGATAGCAAAAGAACCAATGAGATTATAAGACTTTACAAACAAGAAGAAGTAAACAAAATGAATATTATGTTTGATAAAGAAATTGGCAACTCCATTTTTACAAGAGAAGAATTAACATTTGCTAATCAATTTGACTTGAGTGATGAACATATTGAAGAAGTAGCTAGACTAATTTGGAAATATAGAAACAATAAAAGAGTATTAAAGCTAATGCAAAATATAGTTCAGACAGAAGGAGTAAATGATTACGATAACATATTGGGAGGTGCTATCAATGCTAACAATAACTAATTGGTGGGGAGTATTCTATGCGGTTATAGTTCCAATATTGATTATGATAATGCTAGCCTATGAGGCTGGAAGAGAAGAAGGGAGAATAAGAAATGCAAAGTCTAACAGAGTTCAATATAGAAAAAACAACGGCAGAAATTCTTATACTAAAAGAGCAAACAGCTCAAAATATTGTGGAAATAGGAAAAAGACTTATAGCAGTCAAAAGTAATCTACAACATGGAGAGTTTGATGAATGGCTAAAAAATAAGGTGGATTTTAGCACTAGAACTGCACAAAGATTTATGCGAATAGCAACTGAGTTTCCAAATACGACATTGGTGTCGTATTTAGGAACTAGAAAGTTATTAGCACTTGCTGGATTAGACGAAGAAGATAGAGAAGAAGTAATGCAGGAAAATGACGTAGACAAGATGACAGCAAGACAATTAGAACAAGCCGTACAAGAAAAGAAAAAACTAAAAAAGCGTTTAGCTGAGGAGCAAGAATATTCAAATAAACTTCAAAAATCAATTCAAGAAAAAGAACAAGAAATAAAAGATTTACAAGATAAAATTGATAAAATTCCAGTACCTGAAAAAGAAATTATTGAAAAAGAAGTTGTAAAAGAGGTAATACCAGAAAAAGTTATACAAGAAAAAGCTTTATTAAAACAACAAATAGAGAAACAAAAACAGCAATTAGTTGAAATACAAAAAAGAGCAGAAAAAGCAGAAAGCACCTTGAAAGGTATAAGACTAGAGAATAATCTTGCGAAAGATGAAGTGTATGACAATGCAAAACTAGATACGCTTATATATAACATAAACGACTTTTTAAATAAAAATTCAAAATACACATATTTAAAAGAAGATTTACAACACATTCCAAGTAAGAAAAGAAAATTTGTTGAGGAAAAAGTAAATTCAATAAAAGAATTGGTAATGCTTATGGAGCAGGCATTAGATAACCGACAAGATATTGTTGGTAATATGATTTATGGAGAAGGAGAAATAATAAAATGAGTGATATGATATTAAAAGAAAATAAAGAAGTTGAACCAAAAGATTTAAACATAAAAGACTTGATTAAAAGTCTTACAGAAAGTCAAACAATCATGAATTATGCTTTTGCAGGGTTCAAGACAGAAACAGAGCAAAAGTTCAATGAAGTCAATACGAAAATAGATGAGCATGATATCTTAATCAAAAAGAGAATCCGATTAGCACCAAATGAGGCAAAAATAGTAAAGGAAAAAGTAAAAGAAAAAGTTAAGAAAATTTGCGAAGATAATAATTTAAAATATTCTGAGATGAGATCTAGGATATTTCCTAGAATTTATGATGCAATAAACAATAAATATGCTGTTGCAACATATAGAGAATTACCAAGTTTTTATTTTAAAGAGATTTTACAAGATATTGAAACATTAACAATAGATGTAGCTGATTTAATTGACCAAGTTGCATAGTAAAAGAGAAAGAATATAGCTGATGCATCAAATTAGTGCATCAGGTCAAAATAGAAATGTTAATGAAGAAGATAAAAAAGATGGGGTCGTAAAACACGAGGTCATCGATAATTTAGGAAAGAACAATTATCAATAGATTAAAACTAAAGCACCAATTACTGGTGCTTTTTATAATGAAAGATATCAGAGAGGGGGAATGGCTTATCACTGTAGAAGAGATAGAAATCATAGTAACTGCAAAAGTAGAGGAAGCTTTAAAAGAGTTTCAAAAGATACTACCTGAAATGACTAAGATTATAAAGCAAGCACAAGAGCAATTAGCAAATGTAGATATGTCAAAGTTACAAAAGGCAGTAAAACAACAAATGCCATTATTTAAGAAGCAAATCCAAAACTTAAAGAAGAGCATTGAGAATAATGACATATATATAAAAATTAATAATAAAGATGCAGAGAAACAAATAAGTCAGACACAAAAACAAATAGATAGTCTAAATGAAAAAATAAATGCTCGACAAATGAAATTAAACATAATAAATCCACAAATTGATAAAATAGTGGACGATACAAGAAAAAATGTAACACCAGAAGGAATAAATCCAAACGACAAAGCAATGGACACAACTGTAAATAATGCTTTAAATGGTAATAAAGATTTTACGTCATTAAATAGTCAGGCACAAAAATTATATACAGAAATCGAAATGTATAATAAGCAACTTGACGTTGCAAAATCTAAAATGGCTGAATTAAAACAACAAACATCACAAACAGCAACTACTCAAAATAAATTGGGTAGTTTTTTTAGTGCATTTAAGCAAAAGATAGAACAGGTAAAACCTAGCATATTAGGAGTAAAAAACAATTTTAGCAAAATGCCTAATATTGGTCAAAATTTATCAAAAGCAACTCAAAGTATTACAAATAATATAAAAGGAATGGGAACAGGCTTTAAGAATGGAATTGGACAAGTTCTAAAATATGCAGGAGCATTATTTAGTTTAAGAGGCATTTATTCTGCATTGAGCAGTAGTGCAAATGCTTGGTTATCAAGCCAAAATTCGCAAGCAAAACAATTAAATGCCAACATAGAGTATATGAAGTATGCAATGGGTTCAGCTCTAGCACCAGTAATTCAATTTGTAACAAATTGTGTATATCAATTATTAAAGGCAGTTCAATCAGTTGTATATGCTTTATTTAGAGTAAATATATTTGCTAATGCAAGTGCATCAGCATTTAAAAATGCTCAAAAACAAGCTAAGAACACAAGTAAAAGCTTATCAAGTGTACATAGCGAAATTAATAATGTTGGAGACCATAACAGCGATGCAAGCCCTAATGTCGGAGATTTATCAGAATTAAATCCGACCAACAGTTTGTTAGATGCCATAAAACAAGGCGACTGGAATAGTGTAGGTGCTATTATAGGAGAAAAAATCAATGAGGCTATGAATAAAATACCTTGGGAGCAGATACAGAATACGGCGAAGAGTATAGGAAAGAATATTGCTGATTTTTTTAATGGAGGCATAAAGACCATTGATTGGAATCAGGTTGGAAATACTTTAGCACAAGGTGTAAATACAGCTATCTATCTTGGGTATAGTTTTGTAACTAATTTTGATTGGGATTCGTTTGGAGATGCTATTGGCAACACAATTAATGGTTTGTTTTTAAATCTTGATTTTTGCACAGCAGGAGAAACATTAAGTAATGAGGTAATGGGGATATTTACAACTGCATTCACAGTTTTAGAAGCTATAAATTGGCAAGAAATAGCAAATCAAATTCAAACGTTTTTTGAAAATATTGATTTTAGTGGAGTTGCAAATACGGGAATACAAATAATAATTAATTTAATTCAAGGATTAACACAAAGTCTACCAACAATATTAACTACAGCAGTGACCATAGTAACTTCATTGGTAGATGGAATAAGCCAACAGATGCAAACATTAATACCAGTTGCTATAAACTTAATAATGACATTAATAAATTCAATATTGCAAAATTTGCCTAATGTATTAATTGCTGGAATGGAAATTATGGTTTCTATTCTTCAAGGGTTAATAAATGCATTACCAGAACTTATTGCGTGGATCCCAACAATTATACAGAGTTTTTATGACATTATAACTAATTCACTGCCTCAAATATTAGAAATGGGAATAGAAATTTTAGTAGCACTGATAAATGGACTAATTGAATGTATACCTCAACTAGTAGAAATGTTGCCACAAATTATAGAAACCATAATAAATTATGTAACGACGAATTTACCAATAATAATAGATGCTGGAATTAAAATTTTAATAGCATTAATAGAAGGATTAACAAATGCAATTCCAAAATTAATTGAAATGTTACCTCAAATTATAACTACTATTGTAAAAACATTATCTGATAATTTCCCAAAGATTCTTGAAGCAGGAGGAAAAATATTGACATCATTGATAGCTGGAATTGGTTCAGTACTATATAAAGTTGGAGAAATGGGATGGAATATTATTAAATCCATAGGAGATGTATTAAGTCAGTTACCGCAAAAAGCATTGGAATGGGGCAAAGATATGATACAAGGTTTTATTAATGGAATAAAAAATATGATAGGAAATATCGGAAACGCTGTAAAGGGTGTTGCTGATAAAGTGAAAAGTTTTTTACATTTTTCAAGACCAGATGAAGGACCTCTTAGAGAATATGAACAATGGATGCCTGATATGATAAAAGGATTAACTAAAACATTGAATAACAGTGCTCCTCAACTTTATAATGCTAGCAAGGAGCTTGCCAATAAAGTTGCTAATGGATTAGATATGTCTAATATGTTAAATGATATGTCATACAATATAAATACGGATTTGTTATCTAGTGATTTAGTAGCATCTATAAATCCATCATTAAAAACAAATAATATAACACCACAAAACATTATGCGTGATACATTTGAAGATGTGTTATCTAATTATAGTGGAAACAATAACGATAGACCAATATATTTGACTGTAATGGTAGGCAATAAAAAACTAGGACAAATATTATTAGACGATTTAAGAGACAAAAAGAGAAGAACAGGAAAAGACATAGAAGCTTTAGTAGGAGGATAAAGTTATGTTATGGAAATTAAATGGTAAAATAATGAAAACACCAAGTACATATAAAGATAATATAGAAGATACAGACAATGATAGTTATACATCAAAAGTAACAGGTGCATTAATAGACAATCCAATAGCAGTTCGGAATGCTAAAGCTTGAAATGTCTTGGGACTATTTAAGTGAAGAAGAAGCAGAAGAGCTTTTACAGGCAACATATCAAAACCCGATGATCATTACAGTAAAATGTCCAAGTGTACAAGGTGGCATGTTAGAAAATGCCAAATTCAGAGTAAGCAAAAGAACAAGTGAAATGCACCAAACAAGTAATGATGAAGACACTTCCAAATCAAAATGGAAAGTGTCTTTTAATTTAATGCAAAAAGAATTAACGGCACAGCAAAAAGCAACAGTAAATAAAGCAAAGGGGTTGAGCTAATGTACGAAACAAGTGAAAAATGGAAACAAAATATATATGAAAACACAGTTTGTGCAATGAATATTTACATAGACGATGTATTAGTAAATCCAGACTATATTTTAGACTTTAAAAAGGGCGGAAATGCATTTGAAGAAGAGTTCTGCTTAGGTGGTACACCAAGCCAATACGTTGAAATGAAGCTATATAAAGATAAAATGCCAGAATCTCTCAAAAAAATAAGAGTGGAATATGGAATTTTAATCAATCATGCATTAACAGTAGCGGAAGTAAATGCAATGTTGGTAGGAACATTAAATGGAATACCAGTCAAAAGCTTAAGTAGTAATGATAGTAGTTTCGAAATGATACCAATTGGAATTTATAATGTAGATGATTACACAGACAATGATGATAATACAATAACAATAAAAGCACTTGATAATATGATTAAATTTGAATTTAATTATGATGGTAGTGAATTAATATCAAAAGGTGAAGCAACATTATTAGAAGTTGCACAAGATATCTGTAAAAAAGCAGGAGTAGAATTAAATTCTACTTCTTTTTTAAACTCAGATAAGAAAGTAGCTGTTTATGATAATACTGTAACCGCAAGGAAATATATAAGTTATATTGCAGAAAGTGCTGGTGGATTTGCTTGTATTGATAGAAAAGGAAAGTTATGCTTTAGAAAATTCTATCAAGATGAAACAGAAATTCCTCTTGAAATATTTGGAGAATATAAATGGGGTGAAGAATTTAAAATTTCAAAAGTATCTTATGAAGATGGAATAAGAAGTTTTAAATTTGGAGATGACACAAGAAATAATCTTTGGATAAATCAAGAAAATATGTACATTGTTGATGAAGACCAAGTTCAAAAAATCTACAACGAAATAAAGGATTTGACATCAAATACTTTCGAGGGTAAGACTGTAATAGATCCAGCAATAGATCTAGGAGACAAGATAGTTATAGACGGGAAAAATGTTATTTATCAAGGCGAAATGTCATTAGAAGGAAGCTTTATTGCACAAATATCTAGTAAAATTCAAATAAAGCAAAAAGAAGAAACAACAGTAAAAAAAGAAAGCCAAAAAGTTGTAAATAGGAAAGTTCAAAGTAGAATAGATCAAGCAGAAGGAAAAATCGAACAATTAGTTGAAGAAACATCAGAACAAAGTCAAAAACTAACAAAAGTAGAACAAACAGTTGATAGCATATCTCAAAAGGTATCAGATATTGAAGACTTAACTCGAACAGCAGAAGGAATAAAGACTGTAACATTAGAGAATTGTATAGAGGCTAACCTGCTAGAATTACACATATATGGAAACAATACAGTATTTAATTATTTATTGCTAGATGATAAATTAACATTAGATGACGACTTGCATTTAGAGGGAGATGACCTCATAAGTGTAACTGATAAAGATAACAATATAAAGACATATTCATTAGGAATAACAGAGGCATTAAGACAAAATAGCGAAGTATGTGATGAGTTTGTTCTAGAAAATGGACAGGCAAAAGTAATAAGAAGAGTAAACAAGAGTGGCTCAACTAAAGCAAAGGAAAGCGTAGAAAACTTAGGAAAGCTTGAAATACCTCTAAAAGAAGGAACTAATACAATTACAATAAACAACTATACAGCAAGAATAAAAGCTAAATACGTGATAAAGAGTGCATATTCAGATACTTTTGCAACAAAAGTAGAAATGAATAGCGAGATAAAACAAACTAAGGAATCAGTAGATTTATCAGTAAATAAAAAGCTAGAAGATTACAGCACAACAACAGAAATGAATAGTGCTATAAGTTTAAAAGCTGGCGAGATTACGAGTTCAGTAAGTAAAACTTATGAAACAAAAGAAAGTGCAACAAAACAATATTCTAATATCAAACAAACAACGGATAATATAACTTCTGTGGTTGGAAAGAAGGTTGGAAACGATGAAATTATTTCAAAAATTAATCAAAGTGCTGAGTCGGTATCAATAGATGCCAAGAAAATCAATATCAACGGAACTGTTTCAGCAAACGGGAATTTCTTAGTTGATACTGATGGAAATATGAAAGCTAAAAATGGAACATTTTCAGGGAATATAGATGTTGGAGAAAATAATTATCTGAGGTCAAAAGACAGTAAAGGGAATATATTAATGCAAATTGATAAAAACGGGACAGATTATTATTTTAATAATGTGCATGTTGGAAAAATAGGAACTGATGGTATTGAGACAGATTCATCTAAAAGAGGATTGCTAATTGCAATAGATAAAGATGCATACTTCTTAGGGTTAGGAAAGAATGATGATGATGGGGTAACTCAACCAATTTATACTTGGTACAATGTATCAACTGGCGACAATGGAACTTATGCAGCAAATACGCAGGGAAGAGTTCAAATCGGCAATGCAAATTGGGGATTTCTTGTTTCAATCTTTAAGAAATTGCTTGTTCATGGAAATGTATATGCTGAATCTTTTGTTAATACATCACTAGAAAGTCAAAAGAAAAACTTTGAAAAATTAACATTAGAAGAAGCAATAGATATTTTAAATAATACAGATATATACAAGTATAATTTAAAGAGTCAAGATGATATCAAGAAAAAGCACATTGGATTTGTAATTGGTGATAATTTTAATTATTCAAGTAAGATAACAAGTGAAGACAATGATGGAGTTGATAACTATTCAATGACATCGGTGTTATATCCAATTGTAAAAGAACAACAAGCACAGATAGAAGAATTAAAGAAAGAAATAGAAACGCTGAAAGGAGAAAAAAATGATTGAAATTGACTTTCAAAATGGTAAAACGAAATTAAATAAAGAAATGTTTGATACTTTTCAAAATAATATAAAAATGGCTATAAATGATGCAATTTTAGAAGTCAAAAAAGCAGAAAATCCGGTTGGACATATAAGAATGGAAACAACAAATATTAATCCAGCCACATATTTAGGATTTGGAACATGGGTGTTATGGGGAAGTGGAAGAGTACCTGTTGGAGTCGATGCATCAGACAACGACTTTAAAACAGTCGAAAAGGCTGGAGGTTCAAAAACTGCAAATATCTCACATACTCACACAATAGCAAGTCATAATCACGGGGGAAACACTGGAAGTACAGTACTAACAGTAAATCAAATACCCGCACATACACATGATATTTGGCAGACTAGCGGAGGTTCTGCACAATCAGTGGAGGCTAATGCGTTGTCTGTAGCTACTGCTTGGAGTAAAACTTTAAGAAACGTGGAAAATTTTGCAAAGAGTAAAGGTGGAGGTGCAGGACACACTCATACAATTTCTGCATCAGGACAACAAACAACAAAGTCTGCAGGTTCTACATCACTGTCGTTATTGCAACCATACATAACTTGCTATATGTGGAAAAGAACAGCATAGGAGGTTTAAAATGAGCGAAACAACTAATTTAAAATTATTTAAGCAGGACAATCCAACGACAAATACAAATAATTTTGATATTGAAAAAACATTAAATGAAAACTGGGACAAGCTAGATGAAAATGCTGGAAGTGTAAACAAAAAAATAAACAATTTAGAAGAAGCCAATTCAGAAATAAAAACAGATGTAGATGCATTAAAAGCAGACAATGAAAATAATAAAACAGATATAACAAAATTAAAAGAAACAACAAGTCAAAATACAACAGAAATAGAGACAATAAAGCAAGAACAAACAACACAGAATGAAAATATAGAGAAAAATGCAGAGGGTATAGCACAGAATAAAAAAGATGTTGATGAAGAGTTGACTAAAATAAAAAAAGAAAATAGTTTGCTGAAATCACAAATACCAGAAGGACATGCAAGCGGTAATAACATACATCTTGGAGATAGCTCTAATATGCCATTTGAGTGCAAGCCAAGAGGTGGAAGTAGACAAGAAACTACAGAAGGATATAATTTGTTAAATGTAGAAAATGATTTTAAGGTAACGAATTTAGAAGCAAATAAAGTTGTAGAAATACACTTAAAAGCAAATGTAACTTATACAATTAAATGTGATGAAATAGAAACAGATAATACTGAATTAAAATCATGCTTATTTAGATTTCAATATGATAGTGCCGATGTAGCAAATCCTTATGCGAGGATTCCTATTGCTACCAAAACAACAACTTATACACCACCAGAAGATATAAATTCAGTTAGAATATATAGTGGAACAAGTCACAATGAGTCTGCAACTACTAATACAACATTCAAAAACTTAATGATTTATGAAGGAACTGAAAATAAACCTTATGAACCTTATACAGGAGAAAATCCATCACCAAGCCTAGAATATCCAAGTAAAATTAAGAATGTTGAAAATGACGTAAAAGTAACAGTAAGTAACAAGAATTTGTATAAAATAGAAAAAGTTATAAATGATACTAATTACTCAAAAATTATATATAAAGATGAAAATGGAAACGTAAGTTTTACAACAGGCGGAATACCTTTAATTATTGCACCAACAAAAACTAAAGAAAAAACTGAATATACATATATTTTAAAATGTAAATCAAATGTTACTACAGAGAATAACATAAATTTTACGGGAATTTATGAAGATGGAACAAGCGAATTGCTATCTGCAAACAAAAAGAAAGATACAAATGAATTTATAGTAAAATTCAAAACGAATAAGGAAAAAACTTTAGCATATGTAACTCAGCAATATACGAATAGTGCAAGAACTACAATAATAACAGAAGGTACTATGATATTAGAAGGCGACTATTTGAATTTAGATGAGCCATATGAAATTCATCAAGAACAAGAAATAATATTTCCACTAGAGCCAGGACAAAAACTATATAAAGGAAGCTATTTGGCAGAAGATGAAATACACAATATAAGAAGACAAGATATACTAACAGGAGAAGAAAGCTTACAAAATTATCATTCAGATACATCAAATGGCTTTGTAGTTTTTAGTTTCATAATGTCAAGAAAACATAAAAAAAATGCTGATTTTCTGTGTACACATTTAACAAAAAATGGTGAAAATGTTTATTACAATAGAGGTTTAGGTGGTTGGCTTCCAGATGAGGATAAATGGTGTTATATTTGCGTTCCAATTTCAATATTAAAAGATGTTTCAACAGCAGAAAAGCAAATTGAATCAATGAAAGAATATTTGACAGAACAATATAATGCGGGAACTCCAATGAAGTTTGAATATGAAATAGCAACAGAAGAAATAATACCATATACACAAGAGCAACAAGCTGTAATAGATAAAATACTATATACATATAAGAATGTCACAAACATTAGTGTAGATGACGAATTAGCAACACTAGATATAACATACAAAAAAGATATTGAAACAATGTTTAATAATCAAGCAAAGGAATACAATGAAAGATTAAGCAATATAGAGAACTTGCTAAATACAACAGAGACAAGTGCTTTATTGTTAGATAATCTAGAAAATGATTTGAAAGAAGAGGTGTAATTATGAGAATATCAGATTTATTATTTAAATTAATTGAAAAGAAATATTACGAAAAGAAAGAAGAAATTGAAAATAAGCTAAATATATTTTATGCAATGAATAAGATTAGTGATGAAGAATATAGCTCATTAGTGCTAAAAGTAGAAGAAGTTTATGTAGAAGCAACAGAGAATACAGAAGAAACTGACAACATAATAGAGGAGACAACAGCAAGCACAGAAGAAAAATCGGAGGAATAATCTATGGAAAATATAACAATAGGTCAAATTGTTATAGCAATAGGAAGTCTGTCAACATTGGCAGGCTTCTTTTATGCAATATACAACTTTGTAAAGAAAACTGTATTAGATAAAATAAGTGCTAATACACAAAGAATAGAGAGTCTTGAAAAAGAAACGGAAAATCTCAAAAGAGAGGTTGCTGATAGTAAAGAAGAAAGACTAATTCTACTAAAAGCTCAATTAGCTTGTTTAAAAGGCTTAAAAGAACAAGGCTGTGATGGACCAGTAACGCAAGCAATTGGAGATATAGAAAAGTATTTAATAAAGAAAACACATAATTAAAGGAGGGAAGATTATGGAAAAATTAAAGAAAATAGCAAAATATACTACAAATATTTTAGCAATAATTAGTGCATTAATTGCTGGAATTAATGCTGTTGATGGTATAACAATACCATATGCAATTCAAATAGTGCAAATAATAGCTGTTGTTCAAGGTGTTATTGGTACATATTTGCTAGGTCAAAAAGTTGTTACAAATAAGGAGGATAAATAGATGGAAATAATTGAAACTAACTTACAATTCAAAAATATGAACACAAGAACATCTACAGAAAGAATAATTTTACATCATGCAGATGCAAAAACATGCTCGGCGGAGGATATTCACAGGTGGCATCTTGCTAACGGTTGGGCTGGAGCAGGATATCATTTTCTAGTTAGAAAAGATGGCACAATATACAGACTTCGTCCAGAAGATAAAGTTGGAGCTCATGCATATGGCTCAAACTATAATTCAATAGGAGTATGTTTTGAAGGTAACTACATGGAAGAAGATATGCCAGAAGTTCAAAAACAAGCTGGAAAGGAATTAGTTGCATACTTAAAGAATAAGTACAAGATATCAACAGTGCAAAAACATAAAGATGTTTGTGCTACGAGTTGCCCGGGAGATAAGTTCCCTTTTAATGAGATTGCAAAATCTGAGACAAGTAATGAAATTATACCTAAACCACAAGAAAACGTTCAAAAAGGCAACGTCGCAGAAATACAAGCCACTCTAAATGATAGATACGGACTAAATATTGCTGTAGATAATATCTATGGAAACGAGACAAGGAAAGCACTTGTAAAAGGGCTACAAACAGAATTAAATAAACAATATCATAGAGGTTTAGCTGTCGATGGAATATTTGGAACCAACACTTACAATTCTTGTATAAATGTTCGCAAAGGAGCAGAAGGTAATATTACATATTTAATTCAAGCTATGCTAATATGCCATTCATTCGACATAGATGCAGATGGAATATTCGGAAATGCAACAGAAACTGCGGTACGAGAATTTCAAAAAAGAAATGGATTATCACAAGATGGAATAGTAGGAAAGAATACATTCAATAAGTTATTCAAATAAACTTTGGTAGGAGCAATCCTACCTCTTTTTTTATGCCAATTTCGCTATAGCGAAAGGATGCGTTAAATCTTAGACAACAAACTATATCCTAAAATAATTAAAATGCCTTAAAACTCATTCTCATACGTTGAATTTTTGCCTGTTTTTAGCTGTTTGACAAGTTTCGACAGACTTTTCACATAAAATTTGTTATTATATTAAAAAGGAGGACAAGCTTATGAAAGAAGATTTGGAAAAGCTTGAACTAATGATAAAAAATAATAACGAATATGAAGATATAATAGAGCAGAGCATGCAGATAGATAAATACATAAAAAAGAAAATTGAGGGAGCATTATAGCTTCCTCATATTTGGTTTATGAGCAAATTAGTATTTGAGTGACTCAAAATGACTTTGTCGAATTTTATAATATAATTTAATCATAAAAAAGCAACGCGTTTCTCTAAAGAAGGAGAAGAACATATGGAAAAAATAGTTGTAATAAATGAGAAAAAATATCAAGAATTTAAATATGAAATGAAAAGAGAAAATGACTATTGGACTCCAGAAGAAATTAAAGAAATAATGAAATATAACAAAAAAATAAAAGATATTGACTGTAATTGTATAGATAACTATTCTTAACTTTAACACTTTTTTAACACTTTAGTTCAAGATAATATAGGAATAAATAAAAAACAAATAATGCTAAAAACCAGTAATATAAAGTGATACAAGAATATATAAAAACATACAAAAACATAAAATTTGTTCAGTTGGATCAGGAGTTGTTTCTGATATAATTGAATAATCTATGAATAATATATAGCTTATTAAATAGATACCTACAGAATAAAAAGAAAATTATTATCTTTTTTACTGTGGGTGTTTTTTATTTTATTACAAACGGATTATCATTAAAGAACATTCACCAACATATATATGAAAAATTGCTAAATTAAATTGACTTTTGAACAATTTGAGTATATACTTTAAGCGTAAATACTAAAGAAACAGAGGATGAACTAATCAGATTTATAACTTACGAAAGGAAAGCTAATAAATATGAAAAAAACAACAATATCAAGCATAATAATAGCAATATCAATGATAGTATTCACAACTAAGGTACAGGCAGCTACAGGAAAAGTAACAACAGAAACTTTGAATTTAAGAAGCAAGGCTTCAACTGATTCGTCAGTGGTAAAGTTACTTAACATGGACGATGAGTTGGAAATCATATCAGAAGAAGGAAATTGGTATAAAGTTAAGGTTGGAGAAAATGAAGGCTATGTTAGTAAAGACTATGTAAAAGTTGATAAAACGTCAACAGAAACAAACAATACGACACCAACCGATAATAACAAAAATAATTCTGGTGCAAATTCAACAGAAAATAAAAACAATGAAATGACTTCAAGTCAAACCACATCAAACACTGTAACACCAAATTCTACTTTAAAACTTGAAAAAGATGTTACGATAAAAATATTACCATTAATAAATGCGAATAATCTTGGAACGGCAAAAGCTGGTGATGAAGTTACTGTTATTACAACAGCAAATAACTGGATATTTATAGAAACAAGCGAAATTGCTGGCTGGATAGTAAAAGATTCAAGTGTGGGACAAGTTAAGAGTTCAGAAGATAAAAATACTGGCTCAAGTACAGATAATAACACCACAGATACTAGCAATAATGATGACAAGGGTGAGGAACAAACTGATACCAAAACTAATACGGATAATAATGACGATACAACTTCATCAGATACAAATTATACTAAAACAACCAAATACATTAATGCTTCGTCAGTATATGTTAGAAAAGAACCTTCAACAAGTGCTGGAATTGTAACAACTTTAATTAGAAACACTGATGTTACAGTTGTTGGAGAATCAGGAGATTGGTACAAGGTTACATATAAAGATTACAGTGGATATATTTATAAAGAACTATTGTCAGATAAAAAAACAGAAGAAACAAATAGAAGTAGCGCTAATAGAGAAAGCGCTACAACTGTTTCAAGTGTAACTACTGAAACCACAACAGAAGAAACTTCAAAGGGACAAGAGATTGTAGAATATGCAAAACAATATTTAGGATGTCCATATGTTTATGGAGGTTCGGGGGATAAATCTTTTGACTGTTCTGGATTTACAATGTATGTGTATAAGAAATTTGGATATACATTAAGCCATTCTGCAATAGCGCAATCTAAAGTTGGAACATATGTTGCAAAAGAAGATTTACAAGCTGGGGACTTGGTATTTTTCTTAGATTATGAAACAATGGATGGCATAGGACATTGTGGAATATATATTGGAAATGGCGAATTTATACACGCTTCTTCTGGAAGTGGATATTGTGTAAAAATATCAAACTTATTAACAGGAAGCTATAACACGAGATATGCTACAGCTAGAAGGTTAATCTAATAAGAGCACGACGTAATAATATAGAGTTTTATAAATAATATAGGGCAATTTAAAAGGAGAATGTTAGTGAAAAGACCACTTTTAATTGTTACTATATCATACATATTAGGAATAATTATAGGGGTATACTTTAAGCAAAGTATACTCTTAATTTTGCTTGCAGGAATTATTGGGATTGTATTTTGGAAAATAATAAAAAAGAAAAAAATTGTAATTGTTGCAATATGTATTGTACCATGTTTATTGTCTTGCCAGCAGACCAATAATTTAAATAATAAATACAATAAAATGTATAAATTAGATGATGAAAACATTGCAATAACGGGAACTGTGTGCAGTCAAATAAAGGAGACTGATTATAAGTATTCTGTTAATATTAAACTAGAAAATAAATTAAAATTAACAGTCTATATAGATAAAAAAGAAAATGTTTCAAAATTAGAATACGGCAATAAAATATCTGTTACAGGAACGTATAAGAAGCCAACAGAGAAAAGAAATTATAAAGGCTATGATTATATGAAATATTTAAAGACTAAAAAGATATGTGGCTCTTTAATGGTAGATGGAGAAGTAAAGCTGGTAAAAACAAAAAAAATCAATCCAATATTTACAATAATAAATAAATTATCGCTAATTTTTAAACAAAATTTGAAGAAATTATTACCAGAGCAAGAAGCTGAACTTGAACAGGGAATTTTATTAGGAGACACATCTGATATAGAAAGTGATATAAAAGATGATTTTAGAGAATGTAATTTATCGCACATGCTAGCAGTATCTGGAGCTCATTTATCTTATCTAGTGTTAGGAATAAATACTGTTTTAAGCAAAAAGGCATTTGGAATACGAAGAAGAAAAATTTTATCTATAATATTTATCTTAATTTTTATGGTTATTGTTAATATGAGCCCATCGGTTGTAAGAGCTGGAATATCAACTATTATAGCAATATTTGCAACTTTAATTTACAGAAAACAAGATACATATACAACAATTTCAATTGCATTGTTATTAACATTATTAAATAATCCATTAGCAATTTTTGATGTTGGATTACAGCTGTCATATCTTGCAACTTTAAGCATAATAATTTTTTATTCTAAATTCACCCAAAAACAATTTAATAATAAAGTAAAAAAGTATTTGTATGAGAGTGCGATGCTCACTTTGAGTGCAAACATTTTAATTCTTCCAATTACAATCTATGAATTTAACACAATTCCAATAAACTCAATAATATCAAATTTGTTAGCTGGTCCATTGCTTGGAATATGCATAATATTAGGCATGTTCACAGTAATTATTTCAACAGTTTGTTTTCCTGTGTCAAAATTAATAGCATTTCCATTGCAAATTATTTTAAAAATTCTAATAAAGATAATAGAATTAATTTCTAAAATTCCATTTGGAAATTATACTGCAAAAACTCCATGGTTCATAGTAGTGTTTTTAACTTATGCAATAATTGCCACATTAATATATAACAAAAAGAGAATTACTAAAATCTTAACTATGGTTACTTTAATAATATTTGTTGTTATGCAGGTTTGTGCTTTTATAAATATTGATGGAAAACTAAAAATCTATTTTATAGACGTAGGACAAGGAGACAGCATGCTTGTAAAAACTGTGATTGGAAAAAATATTTTAATTGATGGCGGTGGAAGTAAGGATCCAGATTATGATATAGGCGAAAAGATTTTAGTACCATATTTGCTAGATAGAAGAATAAAAACATTGGATTATGTAATTATATCACATTTTGATGAAGATCATGTTGGTGGAATATTGACTGTTATGCAAGAGTTGAAAGTGAAAAAAGCAATAATTGCAAGACAATTTAAAAACTCTAATAATTATAAAAATTTTATTAAATTAGCACAAGAAAAGAAGATTAAAGTTATTGTTGTAGAAGCTGGAGATGTGATAAATATAGAAAAAGATATAAATCTAAAAGTTTTATGGCCAGACTCAAAAAATAAGATTAATGAAAATGTTTTAAACAATAATTCGCTTGTTTGCAAGTTAGAATACAAAAGTTTTTCAATAATGTTGACTGGAGATATAGAAGAAATTGCAGAAAATGCAATATTAACCAAATATAAAAATAATGCAAAAATATTGAAAGCTAATATTTTGAAAGTAGCACATCACCGGCTCTAAAAGTTCATCAACAGAAGAGTTTATCAGAGCTGTAATGCCGGAGATTGCACTAATTGGAGTTGGAAAAGACAATAGCTTTGGACATCCATCTGATGGAACAATAGAAAGACTTAACAAAATAAAATGTAAAATATTAAGAACAGATGAAAATGGAGAAATTGAATTGTTTGTGAACAAATTCCAATTTATTGACTATTTGACTATTTTATAGTATTATATATTTGTTGAATAGTAAATTGAAGATAGGAGTTTTAATATATGTTATGTTCAATGTGTAAGAAAAACACAGCAGTAATATTTATAAATAAACAAGGCGCAGACGGCAAAGCCGAAGTTGAAGGTTTATGTTATGAATGTGCTAAAAAGAAGGGAATAAATCCAATAGATACAATGGCAAAACAGGCTAATCTATCGGATAAAGATATACAAGATTTATCTAATAAATTAGATACAATGTTTAAGAATCTATCAGACAACATGGCTGATATAGATGAAGATGAACTTTCAGAAATGATTAATGGAGAAAGTGAAATAGAGGGTGCTCAAGGAGTTCCTCTTGGCTCGATTTTTTCCGGATTGTTTGGAATAAAGCAAAATGGAGATGAGTCATCAAATTATTCATCTGGTGGGACTCAAAAGGTTAAGGAGAAAACTAAGCCAAATAAAAAGAGAAAAGCACTAGACACTTATGGAACCAATCTAACAGTTAAGGCTAAGAATAATCAAATTGACAGAGTTATTGGAAGAGACAAAGAAATTGAAAGAATGATACAAATTTTAAATAGACGTTCTAAAAATAATCCATGTTTGATTGGTGAGCCGGGTGTTGGAAAAACAGCAATTGCTCAAGGCTTAGCTCTTAGAATTGCAAGCGGAAGTGTACCTGCTAAACTTTTAAACAAAGAAGTTTATCTATTAGACATGACAGCTGTAATTGCTGGAACACAGTTTAGAGGCCAATTTGAGGCTAGAATGAAGGCTATAATAGATGAATGTAGAAACGATGGAAATATTATTTTAGTAATTGATGAGATTCATAACATTATAGGAGCTGGAGATGCAGAGCATTCAATGAATGCAGCAAATATTTTGAAACCATCACTTGCAAATGGCGAACTACAAATGATTGGAACAACCACGTTAAAAGAGTACAGAAAATATATTGAAAAAGATACTGCTTTAGAGAGAAGATTCCAACCAATAATTGTAGAAGAGCCATCTGTTGAGGATGCAATTTCAATATTGCAAGGAATTAAGCAATATTATGAGGACTATCACCATGTAAGAATTTCGAATGATATAATTAGACAGATTGTAAATATGTCTGAAAAATATATTCATGATAGATTTTTACCAGACAAGGCTATCGACATATTAGATGAAGCTTGTTCAAAAATAAACCTAAATGATAAAGATTTATATGACTTAGAAGTGTTGAATAATCAATTAAAAGAGGTTCAAGCTAAAAAGGAAGAAGCTGCACAAGCCGATTCTACAGAAGATTATCAAAAAGCAGCAGAACTTAAAACACAAGAGTGCGCATTACTAGAGCAAATTGATAATTTGAAAAAGAGAATGCAACCTAAAGATTTAACAACACAAGACATTGCAAATGTAATAGAAAGCTGGACGAAGATTCCAGTAAACAAAATTACAGAAGAAGAAACAAAGAAATTGTTGAATCTAGAAGACAATTTGCATAAGAGAATTATAGGCCAAAATGAGGCAGTTGAGGCGGTTTCAAGAGCAATAAGAAGAAATAGAGTAGGCTTAAAGAGCACAAAAAGACCACCATCATTCATATTTGTTGGACCAACTGGTGTTGGAAAAACTGAACTTGCAAAAGCATTAGCATATGAGATGTTTGGAAGTGAAAAATCTATAATCCGTTTCGATATGTCTGAATACATGGAAAGCAACTCAACAGCGAAATTGATTGGTGCACCTCCAGGATATGTAGGATATGATGACGCAGGACAACTAACTGAAAGAGTAAAGAGAAATCCTTATTCAATAATATTGTTAGACGAAATTGAAAAGGCGCATAATGATGTATTTAATATATTATTGCAAGTGCTAGATGATGGCAGATTGACTGATGCACAAGGAAACACAGTAAGTTTTGAAAATACAATAATAATAATGACATCAAATGCAGGTTCAAACTTAAACACAAATTCAATTGGATTTGGAGGAACATCAGAAGCTTCAAAAAACAGAATGCTTGGTGCATTAAAAGACTTATTCAGACCAGAATTTTTGAATAGAATAGATGAAATTGTAGCCTTCGATTCATTAACGAACGAGCAACTTTTACAAATAGTTGATTTGATGGTATCTGATACTCAAAAAGTGTTAAATGACAGAAACATAGGATTAATACTTACAGATGAGGCTAAAAAATATGTATTAACAAAAGGAACAGATTTAAAATATGGTGCAAGACCTTTAAGACGTGCAATACAAAGATACGTTGAAGACGAACTATCTGATATGATATTAAAATCTGAACTAACAAATGGTAAAAAAGTATTGGTTGAATATGATAAGGAGCAAGATAAATTAGTATTCAACATACAATAATCTAAAAATAAAAAGGTGGAGGTAAAAAAGGTGTTTAAACATGTACCAAATATTTTAACAATGTGTAGATTTGTATTAATACCATTCATATTCGGATCAATAGTAAATAATCAGTATGTAGCAGCATTCATATTCTTAACACTTTCCGGAATTACCGATATACTAGATGGTTTTATAGCAAGAAAATTTAATTTAATAACTAACTTTGGAAAATTGATAGACCCACTAGCAGATAAGGCAACACAAATTTCAACACTTATAGCATTGCTATTTGCAGGAATAATCCCAGATTGGATATTAATAGTGGTATTTATTAAAGAAACAATAATGATAGCAGGGGCATCTTTCTTATATGGAAAAAAACTTGTAGTATCAAGCAGATGGTATGGAAAGCTTGCAACAGTAATGTTTTATGTCGCAATAGTAGCTTCATTAATTACAAATAACTTTAATTTAGCATTCCACATAGACATCTACATATACTATGTAGCACTTGCGTTAACAATATTTGCTTTAATAATGTATTTCAAAGAATTCTATCAAAAAGGATATGTAAATAAAGAAGAATTGAGCACTGCAGATAAGAAAGTTATAGAAAAATAATAGTAAAAATCGTGTTTTAAATAACACGATTTTTCTATTCAAAATTTTCTATATACGAATTTAAATTTTCTTTTCCATAAAGAATTACACCATTTTCCAGTTCTTTTCTATCATCATCTGATAAATATTTTATCGCAATTTCAGTAGTTTCATGTAATTCATAGGTTCCATCATCTTTTATTCTATAAATTTCAACGAATCCATCTGAGCTTGACTTTACAACGAAATGTTCACCACAATTTCCAGAAAAATCTTTATATAACTCTACATCGGTATTTGAAAAATTTTTAATTTCCCAATCACTATAAAGCTTTGAAAATTCATTTCTTGTAATATTAGCCATCTCTGCACTTATATTTTCTTTTTCTTTTAGAGTGTGTCCACATCCATCATAATGTTTAAGAAAAGTTAAAATCGCATTAGGAGAAAGTTTCACTTCATCATAGCTTGTTGGAACGGTTGGATATGGAGATGTAGTTTGAAAATTTTCAATAGTTTCATTTGCAGAACCAATATTTTGAACGGATTTTAAATTATAAATTATAATAGCAAAAGTAGTTACAACACTTGCAATTATAATAAGTATTAAAGCAATAATAATTTTTTTATTCATACTAAATTCCTTCCTTTTTCCTAGTATTTCCATAATTTACTTATGTATACAGAAAAAAGAAAAATTAATTGTACTTTAAAGCACTAGGTCTAAGATTGCATATTATCTGTTAAATAAAAATTTGCTGAACTAATAGGAGAGGATGAAGTAAATTGCTAGAAATTTGTCGAACGATTCTACTTGCTTTTTATTTTAAAGCATAATATAATTTTATTAAATTTCGAAAATAAATTGTTTCAAAAAGTTTTCATTAAAAAATTATTTCAAATTTCGCTATAGCGAAAAAAATTAATTCTTAAACAATACCAATAAGTAATATTACTTTAAAATATTGACCAATAAGTAAAATAATTGTATAATTAGGAGGAAGATAATTGAAAGAAGAAAAAATGTATGTTCCATCTGGCTTAAAGACAGTAGATGGAAAAGATATTATGTGCTACACAGGGGCATTTTATTTAAAGAATAAAGAAAAGATAGATAAAATGCTAAAGAAATGTGAAGAAATTCTAAGAGAAGAAGAGCAAAAGTCAAAAGAATTTAAGGGAAAAAATGAAAACATTATAAGAGAAGAAACAGAAAAATATTATATAAATCAGAAACATGATAAAATGTTTAAAGAAATGTTATCTGACAAAAAGAGTACTGTTGATTTTATAAATAGTTTTTTACATTTAAATTTAGTAGAAGATGATATAGAAAAATATGAAAAAGAATTTAGAACGTCAGAATTTAGTAATGTAGAAGCAGATGTTGTGTATAAAATAAAAAATAAGAATGTATTTATATTAATAGAACACCAATCAAGTGTGGATTATAAAATGTCATATAGAATAATGCGTTACAAATATGCAATAATAGAGTCTGCAATAGATAAAAAAAGACTAAAAGAAAAAAGTTATAGAATTCCAATGGTAATCCCGGTAGTATTGTACACTGGTAAAAGAAAATGGAAAAAGCTATTAATAAATGATATAGAAGAAAAAGTAGAAGGATATGCAGAAAACTGGTTGGAATATACTTTGATAGATGTAAATAAATTTAGTAAAGAACAATTATTAGCAGATAATTTAATAATAACTAAAGCGATGTTAATAGAAAAGTCTAAAAATAAAGAAGAATTATATAAAAATATAGAAGATGTAATAAATATGCAAAAAGAAAGAAGGACTTTTAATAATTTACAATTGGAAAAATTGATAGCATATGAATTGAGCGGAACAGAAGATAAAAATATAATGCATGAGTTTATAGAAAAAATAAGAGATATAGAAGGGAGTGAAGAGATTATGACAAATGCATCAAGAATAATTAATAGAGAAATAAGAAAGGAAAGAAAAGCTGGACTTGAGCAGGGAATTCAACAAGGATTACGACAGGGAATTGCATTAGTTGCAAAAAAATTAAAAGGCAAAATGGAGATAAAAGACATAAGCCAAATAACAGGATTAAGTGAAGCAGAGATAGAGAACTTATAAAAAAGCAAAATAGTCATAAAAGTATTAAAGTTAAATGCTTAATGACTATTTTTATGTTTTTTTCTATTAAAAGAACTAAAATTTAATATGCCTATCAGCCTTGATTTTCTCCCTAATTTAAAGTATAATTTTTATAGAATTACAACGTTTGAAAGGAGAAACATGAATTCAAGAAAGTTAATGTACATAGCAATTGTTGTAATGTGTGTTATAGCAGTAGTTTTAGCTATTTATTTGCAAAGTGGTAAACAACCAAGTAGCAATCGTAACACAACAAACAACGTAAAAACAGAAGAATCACAAGAAACATTAAAAAAAGAATTTGATCAAATGTTTAATAATGTTGTTGAACTAAATGATTATGATACTAGCAACATAAAAAAATTAGACATTGGCAAAAACATTGTATATACTGCATATAGTAGTGAAGCAAGAGAGGATAATAAGTATGAATTAGATATAAATATTCCAGTAATCAATATAGATAACAAAGTGGCAGCAGAGTTTAATAGTATTACTCAAGAACTTTTTGCAAATAAGACGGCTGGGGTTATAGATAATGCAAAGGCTTATACAATTTATAGCATTTCGTATACAGGATATGTTAATGGAGATATCTTGTCTGTTATAATTAAGTCAACATTAAAAGAAGGCTCTAATGCACAAAGAACTATTGTTGAAACTTATAATTATAATTTAAAAACTGAAAATAAAGTAAGCATTTATGATGCTTTGAACAAGAAAAATATTACGCAAGATGCATTAAATTCTAAAGTAAAAACAGTTATAACAAATGCAATAAAAGATGCAAATAAGATACAACTTACAGGATATGAGACTTATAGTAGAGATATAAACAGTGATATTTACAATATAGAAAACATAGAGACATTCTTCTTTGGAGAAGATGGAAGTTTGTATGTGTTATTTCCATATGGAAATAATAAATTTACTTCTGAAATGGATATTGTAAAATTTTAAAAAACTATAGAAAAGAGCAATTTGAATATGGCAAAAAATATATTAATAACCGAAAAGCCTTCTGTTGCAATGGAATTTGCAAAGGTATTAAATATAAATACTTCTAGAAAAGACGGCTATTTGGAAGCAGATAATTGGATAATAACATGGTGTGTTGGTCATTTGGTAACGATGTCATATCCGGAAAAATATGATGAAAAGCTAAAATTCTGGAGATTGGACACGCTTCCTTTTATTCCAGAAGAGTATAAATACGAGGTAATTCCAAGTGTACAGAAGCAGTTTAATACGATTCAATCACTACTTACAAGAGAAGATGTATCTACAATCTATGTTGCGACCGACTCTGGACGTGAAGGAGAGTATATATATAGATTGGTCGAGCAGATGATAGGTGTTAAAAATAAAGATAGAAAAAGAGTATGGATAGATTCACAAACAGAAGAGGAGATTAAGAGAGGAATAAGAGAGGCAAAAGAGCTTGATGAATATGATAGCTTAGCAGATAGTGCATATTTAAGAGCAAAAGAGGATTATTTAATAGGAATAAATTTTTCGAGACTTTTAACAATTATATATGGAAGAAGAGCTGCAAAAGAATTAGATCAAGACAAGATTTCGATTTCGGTTGGTAGAGTTATGACTTGTGTGCTTGGAATGGTAGTTTCTAGAGAAAGAGAGATTAGAAATTTCGTTAAAGTTCCATATTATAAAATAGTAGGAGAATTTGGTAACAAAGAAGAAAATAAATATTTTAAGGCAGAATGGAAAATAACAGATAATTCATCGAAAAAAGATTCAGTAAAATTATATAATGATACTGGATTTAAAAAAGAACAAGATGCCAAAGCTTTTATAATGGAATTAAAAGATAAAAAAGCAACGGTTAAAGAAATAAAAAAATCAAAGCAAAAAGAAAATGCACCACTATTATTTAACCTAGCAGAAATACAAAATGAATGTACAAAAAGATTTAAAATAAAGCCAGACGAGACTCTAGAAATAATACAAAATCTATATGAAAAAAAACTTGTTACATACCCAAGAACAGACGCAAGAGTTATATCTACGGCTGTTGCTAAAGTAATTACAAAAAATTTAAATGGAATTGCTAAAGGATTTAAAGATGAAGAAATTCAGCAATATTTGAAGAAAATGTCACAAGAGAAATATTCAACAGACTTATTAAAAACAAAATACGTAAATGATAGCAAGATAACAGACCACTATGCACTAATTCCAACGGGGCAAGGATTTGAAAACTACGATAAACTACCAGACTTGCAAAAAAATGTGTACAGATTAATAGTAAAAAGATTCTTAGCAATATTCTATCCGCCAGCAGAATACAACAAGGTTTCTGTAACAATAGAAGTAGAAAACGGTCAGAATAAAGAAGAATTTAGTTGCAGTGGAAAGGTATGTTTAAACCCCGGATATTTGGAAGTACTAAAAGGAAAATCCACAGAAAGTACACAAAATGTGGATAAGACACAAGAAAATGCAGATGATGAAGTGGATAGTTTAGCAATTTTGGCAGAGCTAAAAAAAGGTAAAGAAGTAGATGTTATAAACTACGAAACAAAAGAAGCTCAGACAAATCCGCCAACAAGATACAATTCTGGTTCGATGATTTTGGCAATGGAAAATGCCGGCAAACTTATAGAAGACGAAGAATTAAGAGAACAGATAAAGGGTGCCGGAATTGGAACTAGTGCTACAAGAGCAGAAATAATGAAAAAATTAGAAAGAATTCAATACATACAAATAAATGACAAAACACAAATAATAACACCAACACAAAAAGGTGAAATAATATATGATATAGTAAACAACTCAATGCCAGACATGCTTAATCCAAAGCTTACAGCAAGCTGGGAAAAAGGACTAGATATGGTAGCAAAAAAAGAAATACAATCAGACGAGTTCATGGGAAAACTAGAAAAATACATACATTCAAAATTTAATAGATTAGTCGTAAAATATTAATTTGCCCATTAGGGACGCCCATTTTGGGGCGAAAAAGGAGGAGAATATGAAAGTTGGTTTAGCTTTAGCAGGAGGAGGAGTTAAAGGTGCCAGTCATATTGGTGTAATTAAGGCCTTACAAGAAAACGGAATAGAAGTAGATTATGTAGGAGGAACAAGCATTGGAAGCATCGTGGCTTCTTTATTTGCCATGGGATACACTACAGAAGAAATGCTTAAATTATTTAAGTACTTTTCAAAAACAATAATGAAGGCAGACCCTAAATACTACTGGACAAATGTTAAAACTACAAAAAACTTCATGGGATATGGAATATTATCAGGAGAGAACATTGAAATAGCAATAAATGAATGTGCAGAGTTAAAAGGTTTCAAAAAAGTAGATGATATAAAAATGCCAATAGTTATGCCAACAGTTGATATCAAAAACAGTAGGAAATACGTATTTACAAACCATGAATTTGATGAAAACTTTGATGAAAATACATACATAAGAGATATATCAATAGGAAAAGCAGTACGCGCAAGTTGTAGTTATCCTGGAATGTTTGCTCCTACAATATTTAAAGAGCATAAATTTGTAGATGGTGGAATTATAGACAATCTTCCAGCACAAGAAGTTAGAAAACTTGGGGCAGACAAGGTTTTATCAATTCGTTTTAGCTCTAAAAGCGATGTTGACCCTAAAAATGTAATAGAAGTTGCTTTAAAGTCAGTTGATTTATTATTTGAGCAGAGGACAGATTCAGAGGTGCAGAGTAGCGATTTTGCGATGACACTAGATTTATCAGAAGCAAGTGTATTTAATATTAAAAAAATTGATTATTGCTATAATCAAGGATACATTGCTGCAATAGAAAACATGAAAAAAATAAAAGAATGTTTAAATAAATAACAAATTAGGGACTGTAAAAGGTCCTTTTAATTTTCACATTTTTATTTATGTACACATAATATATAAAAAACAAGAAAGGTACATAGGTAAAAATGTTGAAAAAAATTACAATTTTTTTCAACCAAATTTGTGCCAGGAAGGAATGTGAAAACATATGGCAAGTTTTATAATAGAAGGAGGAAAAAGATTAGAGGGAGAAGTAGTAATTTCTGGTTCGAAAAATGCCTCATTGCCAATAATTGCGGCCAGTATTCTTAGCGGAAAAAAGACAACTCTTTATAATGTTCCAAACATTCATGACACACAAGTTACTTTAAAAATTCTGAAATATTTGGGCTGTAAAGTAAAAAAGACTAACGGTAAAATTGAAATAGATACGAAATACATACAAAAAAATGATATTCCGGATTATCTTATGAGAGAAATGAGGTCAACTGTAATCCTCGCAGGGGCTTTGATTGGAAGATTTAAGGATGCAAGTTTTTCATACCCAGGAGGTTGTGATATTGGAGCCAGACCTATTGATTTACATTTAAAGGCTTTTAAAAAATTAGGAATAAATATTGACGAAGAGTATGGATTTATTAGGTGCAGTTGTGATAAAATAAAAGGGGCAAATATAGACCTAGATTTTCCAAGTGTTGGAGCAACTGAAAATATAATTCTTGCAACTGTTCTAGCAGAAGGAAAAACGACTATAACAAATGCTGCACGTGAACCAGAAATAGTAGATATGATAAAGATGTTAAAAAAGATGGGTGCAAATATTTCTGGTGAAGGAACGAATGTTATAGAAATTAATGGAGTAAAAGAATTAAAATCTGTGAAATACAGAGTTATGCCAGATAGAATAGAAGCTGGAACCTTTTTATGTGCAGGTGCAATAACAAAGGGAAAAGTAAAGATTTTAAATGTTATACCAGAGCAGATTGTTCCAATAATATCAAAATTAGAGGAAGCTGGCTGTAAGTTGACGGTTGAGAAGAATGCGGTTTTAATAGAAAATTCAAAAAGATTGAAAGCTGTGGAAATAAAAACCATGCCTTATCCCGGATTTCCAACAGATATGCAATCGATATTTGGAGCAATATTAGCTGTTGCGAAAGGCACTTCGATTATAACTGAAACAATATTTGAAAATAGATTTAAATATTTGACAGAATTAAAACGAATGGGTGCTAAAAACCAACAAGAGGGTAATGTTGCAATAATAACAGGAGTAAAAAGATTAGCAGGAACAAGTATAAACAGTACAGATTTAAGAGGTGGAGCATCTTTGGTATTAGCTGGATTGCAGGCAAAAGGTATAACAAAGGTAAACAATATAGAATATATTTTAAGAGGATATGAAAATTTTGATAAAAAATTGAATAAATTAGGAGCGAATATACAAATAGAAGAAGGTGAATAAATGAAAACAAAACAGAAAAAGGATGAAAGTAAACTATATGATTTTGATTATGAGTCTAAAGAAGAGAAAAAATTGAAGGCGAAGCGTAAAAAGGCAGTGAAAAAATCTGCCTCTAAAGAAGCAAAAAAAGAAGCAAATGGAAAACATGGACAAGTTCCAGAAAAGAAAAGATATGAAGATGAAATAATAATTGGAGTTACAAGATATCCAGAGAAAAAACAGACAAATAATCAAAAAAACACAAAAAAAGTTAATAAAAAGTTTCAAAAAAGAAGGAAGAATGAAGAAAACAGAGAAAAATATAATGTGGGGCAAATTAACAAAAAAAGTAAAAGACAAGACGACCAATATTATATACAGCAAGATGAAGAGTATAATCATAAAAACAATAAAAAAATAAAAAAGCAAATAGATGAAAATGACCCACAGATAATTATAAAAAGAAAAAGAAGAAATAAAGTAATAAAAATAATATTGCTAACAATATTGATTATATCTGCAATTATTGCATTACTTTTGTCTCCTGTTTTCAACATTCAAACAATAGAAGTAGTAGGAAACAAGCAAATATCAAAAGAAGAAATTAAAAGTTTATCTGGCATTGAGATATATGAAAATTTGTTTAAAGTAATAAATAAAAAGGTTGAAAATAACATTAAAGAAAATGCATACATAAATACAGTAAAAGTAAGCAAGAAAATTCCAGATACAATACATATTGAAGTAGAAGAAAGAGAAGCAAGTTATATGCTGGAGTATGGTAATGGCTTTGTATATGTTAACAATCAAGGTTATATGCTAGAAATATCAAGCATAAAAAAGGAGCTTCCAATACTTATTGGAATATCAACTTCAAAGGAAGATTATAAAGCTGGAAATAGACTTAATGAAGAAGACTTAATAAAACTAGGAACTGTAATAAAAATTATGAATTCCGCACAGACGAATGGAATTGCAAGTTTAATTACAAAAATAGATATAAGCAATGAAAATAATTATACTTTATTTTTAGAAACAGAGAGAAAAACAGCATATTTAGGAGATTGTAGCAACCTAGAAACCAGAATGCTTTTCTTAGTTGGAATACTTGAAAAAGAAAAAGAAAATCCAGGCGAAATCTTTATAAATATGAACTTGAATACGGATGATGCATACTTTAGAGAGAGCGTTTAAAAGGAGAGATTTAGATTGAATAAAAAACAAATAGCAATTACTTTGGGAATAGTATGTTTAATACTTACGATGTTTGTAGTAATTCAAATAAGGACAACAAATAATGCAAACAAAGTTGTATCACAAACATTTACTAGTAACGATTTAAGAAATCAAGTTTTAAAGTGGAAAGAAAGATATGACACAACATATGTAGAGCTTCAATCATCAGAAAAAAAGCTAGAAGATGTTAGACAACAAGCAAGTGAAAACACAGATGGTTCAGATGAGAAAGAAGCAGAATTAAAGAAAAATAATATATTAATTGGATTAACAGATGTTACAGGAGAAGGTGTTATTGTAACACTAAAAGACAATAATACTGTTACAGCAGATAGCAACATATTAGATCCAAGCATGGTAATTGTGCATATGCCAGATATTTTAGGCGTGATAAACGAGCTTAAAAATGCTGGTGCAGAAGCAATATCTATAAATGACCAAAGAGTAGTTTCTACAACATCATTAACATGCGAAGGAAATATAATTAATATAAATGGCGAAAAAATTAGTTCTCCATTCGTTATAAAAGCAATAGGAAGTTCAATATACATGAACTCTGCTTTAACAAGGGCTGGAGGCACTATAGAATATTTAAATAGATATATACAAGCATCGGTAAAAACATCAAATAATATTACAATAGGCAAATATACGGGTGTGCTTAACCCTAAATATATAAAATATACAGAGTAGAGAGGTGACAGAACTTGAAAATAAAATTTGACAAAGCCAATATAACAATGTCAATAAGCATATTACTCGTATGTGTTATTCTTGTATCTATATCGTTTATACAGTTTAAAACAGTTGAGCAAGTAAATGAAACAGATATAGAAAATATGAGAGATGAAGAATTAAGAGAGCAAATTTCTTCATGGAAGAGTAAATGGGAAGAAGCAAATGAAAAATTAGAAGATACAAATACAAAAATAAGTGAATATCAAACTAAAATAGAAAGCAATGAAGAAGCGTCTGAATTATTAGATGAAGAATTGAAAAAATCACAATTATTACTTGGAACAACAGATGTTACAGGTGAAGGAGTGGTAGTTACATTAACAGATACAGAAGAAAGTAGTGTTACGGCAGATGACTTAATAACATTGGTAAATGAATTAAGATTTGCAGGAGCAGAGGCTATTTCTATAAATGGCGTAAGAGTTATGCCAATGACAGATATTGTAGACATAGACTCATATATCATAATAAAACCATCTCAGAGAATTGTTTCGCCTTATGTTGTGAAAGCAATCGGAAACCAAACATATTTGGTTAGTACATTATGTCTAAAAAATAGTGGATATGTAGACAAATATAACAATAGTGGAAAATCTGTAAAATTAGAGAAACAAAGAAATATAAAAATTACAAAATATACAGGAAATATGGATATTAAATATATGAAGGAGGTTACAAGTAAATGATATTAATAGCAATAATTATAGGATGTTTAATAGGAGCATTAATAGGAATGTATGCACCTATGGTATCGTACACATATTCGGGATATTTAGCTATTGCTATAATAGCAGCATTAGATTCTGTTTTTGGAGGAATTGTTGCAACTCTAAAAAAGAACTTTAACCTTACAATCTTCATAACTGGATTTTTTGGTAATGCAATTCTCGCAATTCTACTTACGATATTAGGGCAAAAATTAAATGTAGACATATATTTAGCTGCAATTATAGTGTTTGTTGGAAGAATGTTTACAAATTTAGCTATAATTCGTAGATATTATATTGATATAGTTATGAAAAAAATAGAAGATAAAAAGATCAAAAAAGACAATTTAAAGGAAGAAAAAACAGAATAAAAAATAATAAGATTTTTATTACAAAAATATTACAAAAATATAACAAAACTATTGACTTTTTTTTCAAAATATAATAAAGTTAGAAGCAATAAAAAAGCAGTAAATTGGAGGAGTTAATTTTGGCAATCGGAGATATAATAGTAGGTATAGATATAGGATCCTCAAAAATTAGCTTAGTTGTAGGAGAAGTGAACAATTTTAACCAGGTAGAGCTTGTCTATACAGTGGAACATAAGTGTAAAGGGATTAAAAAAACAAAAATAATAGATGAAGACGAAATAGCAAATGCAATAGTAAAGTCAATTCAGGATGCTGAAAGAGAAGCAGAAATAAAAATAAATTCGGCATATTTAACAATAGCTGGAAAGTATGTAACAATAGTACAAAATAGCATTACAAAAAATATAAAAGACAAATTTTCTGGAGTTTCTGTAAAAGATGTATCATCAGCATTATTGCAGGTTAAAGACATAGATGTACCTGATGGAAAGAGCATAATTGACATAGTAACAGATAAATTTATATTAGATGATGGAAGAGCGGTTGAAGATCCAGTTGGAAACCTAGTTTCTTCATTCACAGTAAATGCTCAGGTTATATTGGGGGATAGAGAATACATAAAACAACTATCTAATATATGCAAAAAAGCCGATATAGACATAGATGGAATTATTCCAATAACATTAGCAGAACGTAATTTAATATTAGACACAAACGAGCTAAATGATAATGTTATGATAATTGACATTGGCGCTGGAAATACAGAAATAGGTATATTCGAAGGTTCTGCATTTGAATACACAAATACAATACCATTAGGGGGAGATAACATCACAAAAGATGTTCAAATGGTATTGAATATTTCTGAGGAAGAGGCAGAAAAGCTAAAAAGACAGTATGGATTGGCAATGAAATCATATATAGATAATGACAACGAAATAGTACTAAATACTGTAGAAGATGCCAAAAATAAAGTGATTAAAAGCTCTGAATTGATAGAAATAATTGAAGCAAGAATAGAAGAAATATTTACATTAATAAACAAAGACATAACAAATCAAGGTATAAAACCACGAATTAATAATGTCGTTTTAACAGGACAAGGAATAACAAATATAAGCAAGAGTGATGTGGCTGGTAAAGTAATATTAAATATCCCTGTAAAATTTGCAACAGGAAGATTAATAAGCACAGTAAGACCAGAATACAGAACAGCATTTGCCTTAGTTAGATACATAGCAGCAAGACCATTTGCAAAGAGTGTATCGAGTAGTATAGATTCTAATTCAAACGAAAGCTTTTTCACAAAGATTATGGATAGAATAAAAGAATTTTTTTATTCGTAAGATAAAAATGGTACAAAAGACGCGGAATATAGATAAATAACAATAAAAATAGTAGGGAGGAAAAACTTTATGATGATGGATAGTAGTGTTGACGAGAACACAATGGCAGACGGAACAGCAACCATAAAAGTAATTGGTGTTGGAGGAGCTGGAACAAACGCAGTAAACAGAATGGTGGACTCTGGAATAAGAGGAGTAGAATTTATAGCTGTTAACACAGATAGACAAGCTTTACTTCTATCAAAAGCTTCATCAAAAATTCAAATTGGAGAAAAAATTACAAGAGGACTAGGTGCAGGAGCAAACCCTGACATTGGTGCTCAAGCTGCTGAAGAGAGCAAAGCTGAAATAACAGAAGCCTTAAGAGGAGCAGACATGGTGTTTGTTACAGCCGGAATGGGTGGAGGAACAGGAACAGGTGCTGCCCCAATAGTTGCTTCATGCGCAAAAGAAATGGGAATATTAACAATAGGTGTTGTTACAAAACCATTTACATTTGAAGGAAAGAAAAGATTGACTCAAGCTGAGAGAGGAATTGAAAGCTTAAAAGGCAAAGTAGATACTTTAGTAGTAATTCCAAACGACAAATTATTACAAGTAATAGATAGAAAAACATCAATAGTAGAAGCTTTCAAAATGGCTGATGATGTATTAAGACAAGGTGTACAAGGTATATCTGATTTAATTGCTATACCAGGACTTGTAAACTTAGACTTTGCAGACGTAAAGACAATAATGCTTAATACAGGTATGGCACACATGGGAATTGGTAGAGCATCTGGAGAAAATAGAGCAGAAGATGCAGCAAAACAAGCTATCCAAAGTCCATTGCTAGAAACATCTATAGAAGGTGCAAGAGGAGTTATCATCAATATTACAGGTGGAAGCAATTTAGGATTACACGAAGTAAACACAGCAGCTGAATTAATTCAAAGAAGCGTAGACCCAGAGGCCAATATTATCTTTGGTGCTGTTATAGACGAAAGCCTAGATGAAGATATAGTAATAACTGTTATTGCAACAGGATTTGAAAAAGAAGATGAAAAAGTTCCTTCAATTGGAGAAATAACAAGCAAGAGCTGGTCACCAAAGACTTCAACAATATCATCAGATACATCAAGCTCAAGCGGAGACCTTGATATCCCTACATTCTTAAGAAAAAATAAAGGGAAATAAACAAAATATTTTTACTTTTTTGAATATACATGATGAATAGAATATAATTAGAAAAGAAATAATCTAAATTTGTAGATTATTTCTTTTTTTCGTGCACAAGATATGACAAACTTTTGAATTTAAAAAAGGTATAATACTAAATACGATATGGCTAAATATAAGAAGGTGAGAAAGTGACAATATATCTGGATATTATTTTTGTAGAAAATATTTTAATGAATTATATTATTCTTTTTGCTACACTCGTTATATTAAAAGTGAAAAATAAGTGGCAACAGATACGATTGCTATTGTCAGGAATAATTGGAAGTGTGTATGCAATCATTGTGTATTTAGACATACTTCCGATATATTCTGGAATAATTGCAAAGGCGATATTATCAATAGTAATGGTATATGTAGCATTTAATCCTCAAAGCATAAAACAACTATTCAAACAATTATTAATATTCTATTTAATATCATTTATATTTGGAGGCTGTACATTTGCATTAATATATTTCATTAGACCAGAAAATGTTCAAATGCGAAACGGAGTGTTTGTAGGAATGTATCCAATTAAGGTTGCTATAATTGGTGGAGTAATAGGCTTTATAATTACTCAAATAGCTTTTAAAATAAATAAAAATAAGCTTAATACGAAAAATACGATTTTTGACATACAAATATATTATGAGGATAAAACAATCAATATAAAAGCCTTACTGGATTCTGGAAATATGTTAAAAGACCCAGTAAGCGAAATACCGGTAATAATTATAGAAAAGGAAATTATGTATAAAATAATACCAAAAAATATTTTGGATTATATAGAAAAAATAATGAAAGGAGATGAGGCTGAAGAAAATTATGATATTCAAAACTACATATCAAAAATACGAATGGTGCCATTTATGTCCATAGGAAAAGAAAATGGAATGTTAGTTGGAATTAGACTTGATAAAATAAAAATTCAAACAGAAGATATAGATGTAGAAAGAAAAGATGTAATAGCTGGAATATACGATAAAAAAATAACAAAGGACAATAAATATAATGCACTTATTGGATTGAATTTGCTAGAAACAGAAAAAGAATTATATCAATCCAAATGTTAGGAAAGGAAAGTGATTACATTGAATTTACTACAAATATTGAAAAATAATGCGAATATATTGTATGCGAAGTACATAAAGAAAGATGATATTGAAACATTACCTATATTCTACATAGGAGGAAGTCAGACTTTGCCTCCTCCACTATCACCAGCAGCAGAAGAAGACGCAATAAAAAAATTGGCTAATGGTGACCTAGAGATTAGGCAGTTGTTGGTAGAAAGAAATTTGCGCTTAGTAGTGTATATTGCTAAAAAGTTTGAAAATACTGGGACGCGGGATAGAGGATTTAATTTCAATTGGAACAATTGGATTAATGAAGGCAATAAACACGTATGACACGAGTAAAAATATCAAACTTGCAACATATGCGTCAAGATGCATAGAAAATGAAATACTTATGTATTTGAGAAGAACGAATAAATTAAAAGGAGAAATTTCTATAGACGAACCACTTAATCAAGATGGAGATGGCAATGAATTATTGTTGTCAGATATACTTGGAACAGATTATGATTCTATATCTAGAGGACTGGAAGATGAAGTGGATAAAAAGCTTTTGAAAGGTGCGATTGCAAAATTAAATTCGCGTGAGAAAAACATAATGGAATTAAGATTCGGCTTTATAACAGGAAACGAAAAAACACAAAAAGAAGTTGCAGACATGTTGGGAATATCACAGAGTTACATATCTAGACTTGAAAAGAAAATAATAAGCAAAATGAGAAAAGAAATACTTAGTAAAACAGGTTAAAGTATAGAAAACCTCTTTTAGGAAATAATATAAACAAAATATTTCCAAAAGGAGGTTATTTGTTTGATTAACAAGGTAGAAATCTGTGGAGTAAACACATCAAAATTACCGGTGCTATCAAATGAAGAAAAAAATAGATTATTAAATGAAATAAAGAAAGGAAATAAAGAAGCTAGAGAAGAGTTTATAAACGGGAATTTAAAATTAGTGTTGAGCGTTATTAAGAGATTCTATGGAAGAGGAGAAAATTTAGATGATTTGTTTCAAATTGGATGTATAGGATTAATAAAGGCAATGGATAATTTTGATCTGGACCTAAATGTACAATTTAGTACTTACGCTGTACCAATGATTGCTGGAGAAATAAGAAGATATTTAAGAGATAATAATATGGTAAGAGTAAGTAGATCGGTAAGAGACTTGGCTTACAAGGTACTTGCAGTGAGAGAAAAAGCGTTAAGGGAAAATAAGAAGGAACCTACGATAGATGAAATTGCAAAAGAATTGGGAGTAGAAAAAGAAGAAATTGCATTTTGCTTGGATGCAATACAAGATCCGGTTTCGCTGCAAGAACCAGTGTATGGAGATGATACTGAAAATATATATGTAGAAGACCAAATAAAAGACAAGAAAAATAGTGATGAAAATTGGGCAGATGATATAACTTTATTAGAGGTAATGAAAAAATTAAAAGAAAAGGAGAGAAATATCATAAACAAAAGGTTCTTTGAAGGACGAACACAGATGGAAGTTGCAGAAGAAATTGGAATTTCACAGGCACAAGTATCACGATTAGAAAAGAATGCTATTGAACATATAAAGAAATTATATAATTAACACTTTGGTAATCTTCCTAGAAAAGAATCATATAATAATTCTAGGAGGAAATTTTTATGACTGGAAAAGGACTGGATTTTAAGCATAAAGAGGTTGTTAATATTAATAATGGAAAAAGGCTGGGATATGTACAAGATGTATGTGCAGACTTAAACACTGGGTCGATAACATCAATTATTGTACCTGGTGAAAGCAAGTTGGCAAGCATGTTTTCAAACAAAAACGATATAGCTATACCGTGGGAAAAAATACACTGCATAGGGGACGACATTATACTTGTAGACATTTAAAAATAAAAATAGACAAAAATATTAAAAAAATTTTAAAAAGGTGTTGACAAAGAATATGGTCTGTGGTATTATAAGAATGTACCGAGAAACGAGTGAAAATAATAAATATTTTTAGAACGTAAATTAGTAAAAACAAGAGAGCAATTTAAGAAAAAACAACAATTACTAGTTTATTATTTTGCCTAAAAACAGTATAAAAAATAATTTTAAAAAAATTAAAAAAACTGTTGACAAAACAA
>ERZ773188.783-NODE-783-length-38608-cov-3.334267_pt1 | contig 38608 bp, 36 predicted proteins | sample MGYA00581011_ERZ773188 | MGnify/ENA primary metagenome ERZ773188 (study PRJEB29015, sample SAMEA2737798) | human gut metagenome | biome: human gut; feature: human-associated habitat; material: faeces | place: China | collected 2012 ...
TATCCTGTATCATGATTGATTCTCTCTTTTCCTGATCTTATCATTGTTTTGCCCTCTCTTTCTTATTCTTCATCGTCCTGATTATCGTAGAATCTCATATCGTCCTCAGATTCTTCGGTGATCTCTGTATCATCGTCATACTCAGGCTCAAACTGAACCGCTGTCTTATTGCCGCCTTTCTTTTTCTTCATCAGGAAGAAGCCTGCGGCACCGACACCGATCAGAGCAACCACACCCAAAATAAGAATCATACTGTTCTTGTTCATAGGAACAGACTTTGCCTGAGCTGCTGACTCAGACGATTCCTCGCCGTCCTCAGCGGTATCTTCGGCATAGTCAGCATCGTTACTGTCGCAGGACTGCACTCTGCCGTTAGCCTTTTCCGCTTCCTGAGCTGCCTGTTCGGGAGTGATCTTGTCCTTTTCATCATCGTCCTCATCTCCTGCGTAAAGAAGTGCATACAGGTCATAATCGTCAACTTTGTTCAGGAAATACACATTGTCCTCGTCATTGCCTGCCGTGTAATTGATAAGCACATAGAAAACGTGACCGTCCTTTGTGGTCACAGCGATGAACTGCATTTCCTCGGTATTATAGATGATCTGCTCCGACTTGATAAGGGTGGCGTTGCCGTCGGTATCGTAATAGGGATCGCCGTCATAGTCGGGAACAACATCGGTTGTCTCTGCCTCGGCAAGCTCACTCATGACCTCACGGAACTTTTCCATATCATCGGAGCTTTCGTCCGCAGGCTCAGAAGCGGTTGTTTCCGTAGTCTCTGCTGTTCCTTCTTCGGCAGAAGCGGTAATACCGCCGACACTTGCTACTGCAAGCATGAAAGCAGCCATCACAGCACTAATCATTCTTGTTTTCATCATCGTCCTCCTCAGAGTAAAATCTCATTTGTTCTTCATATTTGCCGCCTTTGCCGAGATCGTCTATCTCATCATCGGTCAGACCACGAGCCTTCATATTCTGAATCTGCTCATGTTCTCTGGCAAGCACGGTTTCTAATTCCTCTCCATCACAATTCAGCTTTTCGCAGAGTGAGAGATAACGCAGCCTTGTGATTTCGGAGAGAAGCCGTCTTCGTTCCTCTGTATCTCGCTTGATATTTCTTTCAAGCTGCTCTGCCTTTTTGCTGAATTTCTCTATTTTTGCATCATATAAAGCCATTATGTACCTCCGTTAATACAACACGAGCCGAGGATCAATATAGTCCCAGCCGTAGCCGTCGGTGTCTATATAAATGTGGAAATTAACATTTCCGGCTGTTGTTTTGGCAAATTCCTTGCCTTCCTTGATACTGTCGCCCTCCTCGTAGTCATTTATAAGCACCGCATTTGCAATGGTGACTTCCGTATCACGCTTAGTACCGCCCGTGCCGTCATACCAATACTGTACATCGTCCTTGCGGACAGTGATCTTGTTGTCATCGGTATCAACGTCGGTTATCTTACCGCTGAAAGGCATTTTGAGCTTTGTACCGCTGTCAGCATAAACCTTGATACCCTGGTACAGACCGTCACTTTCTTCATTCCAGCCTGTCATTTCATATCCGAACTCTCTTTTGAGGGAATAGTCACGGATAGACGGCTCGGGCAGAAGATTATGCAAGGTCTGATGATTGCCATAGAGTGTGTTTCCGTCCTCGTTGCCGACAAGCAGATTGTAATACTGCCAGCGTTCTGTCTTGTGGGACATTGATTTTAGCTTGTCCTCTATGACCTCATCAAAAGTCTTTTTCTGCTTGACGTTGTAGTAGAGATTGCACTCCGTTTTCCAATACTGTTTCTGCACATAACCATACAGAGCTGAACAATTGCTGTCGCCTGTCCACGATCTCGCATCGGATTCTGTAATCATGAACCAAGCATCATCGTTCTCCCAACCGTAGAACGAACGGTACTGATTATCTCCGTCATGATTTTGGAAGAAAAATTTGCCGTTATCATCTATCCAATAGAACGGTTGCTTTGTATGTGCGGTGTCTGCATAATAGCGGTTATCAAGAACATAATAGCCCGTGAGAGCATAATCTTCGTTTGGGTTCAGTACACGATAATTGCTGTTCATATAACAATAGCCGTCACCGTCAAGATACTGACCAAGCTCTGAGGTATAAGAAGTCGGCTTGAATTTGTAAGTCCAAGCTCCGTTGCTTTTACTTGCTGATTGCTCGCAATAATAGTAACTGCCGTCGGTACTGCTTCCACCGCCGAAATATACATAGGTGTCAAGCTCCTCCCAACGGGATTTATTGTCATACCAATATACGAACTCATACTCCGCATTGAAAATGTCCTCAAGCAAATCCTCTGTATCGCTTTTGAATTTCCAATACTTAATATCGCCGTTATCATCGGCATCAAAATCATAGTAATACGCACACAGAAAAGCCCACAGTTTGTAGCAATCGAAATCATATTGCGGTTTCCAATCGTAGACCGAAGATTTGCCCCAGTACCAGTTGTCGGGTTTATCTTTAAGGTCTTTTTTCTTAGCACCAAAAGCAGTCAGACCTTTTTTCCAATCAGAAGTATCGCTGACTTTAAGTATTTTCTGATTGAAGTTATAAACAAGCTCCGTGTAATACTTTTCAGCTTCGGAAAGGTCATAGTCCTGCGCCGCATAAGTGCCGAGAGTAAAACCACCGCCTGAAACTATGGAGCTGAAAATCATAATGATAAAAGCAAACACAAGAAAGATAATAAGTATCGGAACAGCTATTGCTGCAAAGAACTTTTTGACTTCCTTTTCATAGACATTTTTCACGAATTTGAAAGCCGACTTGAATCTCTCAGCCACCGTTTTTTTAGTTTTCTTATTTTTGGGTTTACGCTTCTTTCTCTGCTTGTATTTATCGTGATTTTCATTCAGCTTGTTTTCCTGCCGATTTAGTTTTTTATTGGATTTCGACTTTTCATCGGACAGGCGATCACGCTTTTTTTCTTCTCGCTGTAACCGCTGAGGCTTACTTATCTTATCTTTGACAGGTTCAGCTATTCTGCGTTTTGCCGAGTCTATCGCATGAAGTACGTCATTGTCCTGATCTTCATTGACAGCTTTCTGCCACGCAGAAGCCTTCATTCGCTTTACCGAATATGAGGCAGGCTTTAATGCAAGCAAGCCGGGACGGGAGTTTCTGGTGATTTTTTTCTGATTACGCAGTTCCTTAACACGGAACTGCTGTTCTGTTTTTAGCTGTTTACTCTCAAATTTCAGCTCACGCTTTGTCTGCTTATATGCCTGCAATCGGCGCTTGTTCATCGCCTTGCAGAGCGTATTGCCCTTATCTTTTACAATTCGGGCTTTATACTCCGCCTTTGCTTTCTTCAAATCGGCTTTTGTCGCAGCCATTTTCGGCTTCTGAGTTTTCGCCTTATAGATCTTGTTATCAGCTTTCTTTAGCTGTAACTTCGCTTTTTCGAGCTTATACTGCTTCTTTGTTTTCATGTGATTGTGCGTACCCTTGACAGCATCGACCGCCGTGCGACCCACAAGAAATACGCCACGATGATAATCGTCCACCGCTTCACGGGTGTACTTCTGTTTGAGCTTGTTGCGGACTTCACGCTGGGCGGTGCCGGCGGTTTTGATACCGCCAGTTTCCGCTGCGAGACCGGTATCGACCGCCGTCTGTGTAACATCGTGAACTGCAAAGTTTATAGCACGGGCATTTGCCTTGAACAGCTTGCCCTTGAATGTCTTTGGCTGCCATGATTTGATCGTCCGTGTGACTGACGGTTTATCGCCCTGTATGCGGTATTTCGCATTTGCAAACTTATGGACGATACCCCGACCGCCGTGATGCGTTTTCTCATCACGGACGATATATGCACGGGTATGAAAGCGACCTCTGCTGTTTGCTTCACGGCGGAAGTCTATCTGAAACTGCTTCGACCGTCTGCTGACTTTATCGAAATGTGCCTGCGCTTTGCGGAGGTTATTTTCTTTTCTCTGTAAGCTCATAAATCCTCCATTCTGCGCAGTTTACGCACCCTCAGTAGGTTTTGTTGTCATGAGTTTATACATCTCTGTATCCATCGGAAAATGGTCTGTAAACGGCAGAAGCACTTTACCATAGCGGATAAGTCCCTCGCCCGGACCGCTGTTTGTTACAAACTTCATCTGCTCCTTAGAAATATGGAGCTTTTCAGCGAGAATGTCTCTGTCTCCGGCTGCCTGATTCAGCATATATACGAAGTCCGAGTTATCAAAGATGTTCTCAACCTCCTGAGAAGAAAGCAAGTCCTTGACATTTTGCGTGATACCGGTCGGCACACCGCCCCATTTACGGAAACGCTTCCAGATCTCAGCCGAATACTTCGCTGTCTGTTCCTCTTTCAGAAGGAGGTGGAACTCATCAATGTAGTAGCGAGTGATTTTTTTCTTTTCACGGTTTGCGGAAACCCTGTTCCATACCGTATCCTGCACGATCAGCATACCGACCTTCTTGAGCTGATTGCCAAGCTCCTTAATATCAAAGCAGATGATACGATTACTCATATCAATGTTGGTACGATGATTAAAGAGATTCTGGCTACCGTTTACGAACATTTCAAGAGAATTTGCTACACGCAGAGCGACTTCGCCTTCATTATTAAGCTCCTGCTGCAAATCGGAGAGAAGCGGCATCTTTTCAGGTGTCGGCTCATTCTCGATAAAATGCTTGTAGATGCTCTGAACACATTTGTCGATAACAGAGCGTTCCTCAGCGGAAAGACCGTAGCGACCTCCGACAATGATCTCACAAAGCGAAATCAGGAAATCGGACTTATTTGCGATCACTTCCATAGGATTGCTGAACAGATAATCATCAATGGTAATGTCCATAGGGTTGATATGCTGTTCGGAATTGCTTGCAATTCTGATAAGCTGTCCGTGCAGAGCCGAAACAAGCGGAAAATACTCTCCTTCGGGGTCGCAGATGATTATGTCATCTACTGTTGTAAGAAAGCAGTCGAGAATTTCACGCTTTACGCTGAAACTCTTGCCTGCACCCGGCGTACCGAGGATAAGCCCATTAGGATTTTTGAGTCTTGACCTGTTGGCACGTATCATATTTCCTGACAGCGTATTGATTCCGTAATAGGTAGCCTGTCCGTCCTGAAACAGCTCTTTAGTGGTAAACGGCACGAAGATAGCGATACCGCTTGTGTGCATCTCACGGCGGACAGGAATCTCGTTATAGCACAGCGGAAGTGTGGAAACGAGTGTCTGTTCCTGTCGATAATCATAGGGAAACATCGTGCAGTTATTCTTCTGGCAGACACGCTTCAGCATTTCAGAAAGAAGTTTCAGCTCCTTTTTACTTTTTGCATAAGCTCTCAGTGAAATACTGATATGAAAAAGACGCTCATTCTTGCTGTTCAGATCAGCGAGGAGCTTTTCAATGTCCTCGATATACATCTTGATCGCAGGCGGAAGAATGTCGGGATCATAGCCGGACTGCGATGCCTTTTTCTGTTCGTCGATTTTCATCTGCTCCACATTGGTGAGCTTCTTTTTGACGAATTTCAGGGCATCTATCTGATCCAGCGGATCAACGTGGATATTCACGCAGAAAAGGTTCTGCATTTCAAGGAAGTCCTTTAATATCTCGTCCGACAGCTCTCCGGCGAGGATATTCATACCCCATACAGCACCGTAGGCATTACCGATCTCAAAATCGCTCTTATTGAATTTGAACGAGGACGGACAGATGAAATCCTTTGTGTCCATTCCTGCCCTCAGCATTTCACCCCAATCGAAAAGAAATGGGGAATTTCGGTAAGGGTTCAGGGCATAATACAGAGCTTCAAGTCTCTGTTTGCCGTCAAGCATTTCTGATTCGACACCGAAAGCCTTAAAGCCCTTGATTACATCATTCTTGATCGACATGAGCTTCGCTCTTGCTGCCTTGTATGATGTGGATTCGATACCAAATGTCAGGAACTTTCTTGCCGACTGACCGTTAGAGCCTTTCATCAGCTTATCGGTCAGCATTTCGCTGTACTCCTTGCGGATCTCATTGAAATCATCGTCCTGTTCGGGTATCTGTACCGTTTTTACGAGCTTTTCCTTTGATCTGTTCTGATTTTCAAAGGTAAGCTGGAATTTGATTGTGTTGTCAAAGATATTGATAACATCACAATACTTTGAGAAGATATTGTTTTGTTCCTCAAACTCCGAAATAGAGTAATTGGCATCATAAAACTGTATCGTCATAGAGAAGAAGTTCTCCGATACCTGGCAAACACCGTCCTTATACATACACATATATGGAATCGTGTTCTGCACCGTAGTCTTACCGCCATTAGCACTCTTGATTTCCGCCATTCGTGCGGAAAGTATTTTTTTGTCCTCTTTTGTAAGCTGAGAGGCTGGCTTGCCCATGACAACCTTAGACTTGCTGCGGTTATCACTTTTATTGGCATTTCTCTTTCTAAATCCCATTGGTAACCTCCGTTTGTATTCAAAAGCGGAGACACCGAAAGTGTACTATAATAGGAAGCCGTATCAGCCTTTTCTTTCGGCATCTCTCAGCTTTTTCTTGATTCTTGTGTATTCGATATGCCTTTCAAAGCACTCGAATATGTTTGTTGTGCGGTAATACCGCTTTCGAGGTCTTGTAAAGTATTCACGCATATATTTTGCCTGTTTCTCCAAGAAAACACCATTTTTCTTATAAAGTCCGCAGAGTATCGCAGGAGCAGCGACTGCACCCATAGCGAAAATTGCTCCGGACATTCCTATAGCTGTTTTCGTCAGAAAGAAAACAGGCGCTCCGAGAACAAGACCGATACCAAAGCATATTACCTGTCTTTTGGTAAATCCCATAATGAACTTCTCTTTGATGTCGTTCAGGTCTTTAGGGATTTGTACATAATGTGCCATAAATCCTCCAATCTTGTTCAAGGTCAATGTGCGTTAAACACACTTTTGCTGATAGCTCCTGTACGCAGAATGGTAAAGATAAGTGCTGCCGTGTATCCCATTAGCATTGCCATTTGCATTATCACACCGTCCTTGCTTGAATTGAGCGTAGCGATCATATTGCTAAACAGCGTTTTGAAAATACCGAGTGCGACTACGATAAAGAACCCCTGGAAAGAAAGAGCTAAGAGCTGTTTTACCCAGTTTTTACCGATGCTTGCCCATTCTCCGCTGTCCATCATTGTTGCCATAGGAATAGGTGCAATGCTGAGATACATAAACACCTCGATGATACGGCTTGCAAGGGTAATTACGATTGCAACAATAAGTATCATCACTCCCAGATGAACAATAAGGGATATGAACCACACCGTCATCAGTTCTCCCAAGCCTAAGCTATTGAGAGCTGATTTCTTTATCGCAAGACTTTTAGATAGATAGTCACCGCTGCCGAACAGCGTGGCAAGTCCGTTAGAGCATACATTTGTGCCAAACGAAAATAGTGCGGAAGCGATGTAATATGTGTTGGCTACAAGTATTACACCGCATAAGGCTTTGATGATCCATTTTATAAAGATCGAATCATCGAAGTCTTTGAAATTATTTCCCCGAATGACCATTTGACAAAGCTCATTCAAGAGGATGACTGTAAGAATGAAACCTCCAATAGGGACTACAACATTGTTACAGAGCGTTTCGATAGTTGCCCAAATCCCGTAGCCTGTCGGCGCACTTCCGGCAGTTCCCGTAAACTGAGCAGGATGCTTTGTAAGAAAGTTTGATACAAGGTTTCCCTTTGCTCCCGAACCTGTTGTCTGAGCAAATGTATCAGTCAGAAGATCGGAAATTCCGTCAAACTGAGATTTTATGCCGTCCTTGAATAAGTCACAGCACCAATCCTCCAAAGCATCAATCGCATCGCTGATTACTCCCATTTATTCATCACCCCTCTCCGAGGAATTCATCGATGGTCTGTCATATTTCACAAGCTGACGTAATTCCAGTTTTGTGGGGAGAAGGTTTCTGCAAAAATACGCAGATCCGAAATGATTGCCCTTTGTTGTAAAGAGCATATTCTGCTGTGTGTGATAGTCAACCCGACTATCAAAGCAAAGCATCTGAATCTCATTGTTGAATATCTTGTATCGTGCCTTACCCTGAATACTGTTCACGGGCAAGAGCAGAGCAAAAGGCTTCTGAAAAGCAAAAGCTCGTTTCAGGACTTCATTCTTCTTAGAAAATGGGGGATTGCTTACGAGAATATCCCATTCGTCAGGCTCAAAGTGAAAAAAATCCTTGTCATCTTTCAAGCTGCTTCGTTCCACATAAAACCCCTGTTCGGTAAGATACTGATAAAACGCACTCCATTCTTCATCGAACGGGCACCATATTTTCTTGTCTTTCGGCAGAAATTCCATTAACGGCTCTACCGCATAGAATGGAGTGTACACTTCATCTCCTGCACTTGTTTTATTGGCAGTTAAATATCCGATATTTATTGCCATTTATATTTTCACTCCCTTTCATATCTGAGAGTGCAGATTGCTTACCCAAAACCCATTATTGCAATGCAAAACCCACCGCTATGTAGCTAATCTGCTTATATTCAGGTCAGAACGTCACTTAAATTGCGCCCGTCATCATTGTTTCAAGAACAGGAACAAGGACGATTGCAAGGAGAATCAGACCAAGACCTGACATGAGCTGCTTCATGCCCTGGGATTTAGCACCGGGGTTATCATTACCGTAACCTTCAAGAAGGTTTACAACGCCCCATACACCAACGCCTGCACCGATCAGGCAGATAACGCTCTTGAGAACGGTACACGCAGTAGAAATGAAAGAAGAAGTATCAACAGCACCCGTGCCTGCTGCAAATGCCTGAGTTGCACAGGCAGATGCCATAACGCCTGCGATTGTGCAGAACATGGTTGCCTTCTTTGCACCACGGGTGAGCTTAGAGAGCCACTTGTGCTTCGGTGCAGAGGTAGTGGCTGCTGTCTCCATTGCGGTTGCATCGACCGCAGAAATATTCAGTTCGTTCATAGGTAAAAAGTCTCCCTCAAAAAAATAAAGTAAAGATTGTCCGCAGCTTCAACCGATTCTCTTTTTATTCGGTTTCTTCACTGTCTGAGTTAAAAGCCGACATATATCTCTTTTTCTTCGGTTTCCTCAGATATTGCAGTATCAGCGTTATCTGTTTCTTTTGCCGATACTGCTGTAACTTCCTGTCCGGCGTCCGTCATATCAACACCATACCCCGTGAACTTTTCCTGTCGAGACAGTCTCAAACGCATCGCCTTCTTGTCACTCACATATTTTTCGATGTTGAACCCCATCTCAGGATTATCGTCCAAGAGCATTGGATATTGCTTATGACGGGTAATGTCAAACTTGTCCGAGAAGAACGGACGAACTCCTCTAAGCTGTAAGATACATTTACCGCCGTCCATGACCGCTAATTCGTCTTGACTTTTCAGCTCTTTTCCAAGCTTCTGATAGTTCATTCCGTAACTTTCCGACTGTCCACGGTTGGTAGAGGTGTTGAAACTGTCGATAGTTTCCTTGCCGAGACTTTCGGAGATCTCTTTCAGCGTGGACTTCTCCTTACCGCCCAAAAACAGCATCGTATCACAGTTGCCTTCGATCGTGTCTGCATTATCTTTATATATAGCCTTTAGCTGGCTCTTAGCTTGCAAGATGATCGACGCACTTATTTCACGGCTTCGGATCGTCGCTATGAGCTTCTCAAACTGCGGAATTTCGCCAATATTGGCGAACTCGTCTAACAAACAGCGTACATGATAGTCCAGCTTTCCCCCTGGGGAATTATCTGCTTTTGTACAGAGTAGGTTGAAAAGCTGTGAATACATGATAGCGACCAGGAAGTTAAAAGTCGCATCTGTATCGGAGATGATTATGAAAAGCGCACTCAGCTCGTCACCGAGCTTGTCAAGGTGCAGCTCATCGTAGGAGGTGATCTCCAAGACCTCATCTATTGCAAAAGGTGCAAGTCGTGTCGAACAGCTAATTAAAATAGACTTAGCCGTTTTTCCAGCAGCGAGCTTATACGCCTTGAATTGTTTGAGTGCAAATGCACCCAAGCGCCGTTGTTCGGCATCGGGTTTCGTTTCAAAGATGTCACCGTAATCAGCCATGACTTCGGGATCTTCGTGCTTTGTGCCGTTCAGCCAGCACTCCACGATCTCAAATTCAAGGTCAATGCTGTTTTTGAACTCCTCATCGTCCTCACGGCACTCCGAATTGTTGATCATGTCGATCAACGTTTCAAAGTTCCATTCATCTTCGGGGTACATAGCAAAGATAAGGGCAATATACGCAGTATAGAGCAGTTTCTCCGCTTTCACCCAAAAATCATCGCCGGACGGCTGCTGAGAAGAAGAAGTATTCTTGATAAGGACTTCCACGAATTTGAGAATGTCCTTCTCACGGTTTTTCTTGCTGATGTAAGCAAACGGATTGTAGTGCATCGACTTCGCAAAATCAATGGTATTGAACACCTTGATCTTGTAAGGCTCATAGACAGGGATATATCTGCCTTTTTTATCTTTCAGATAGTTTCCCTTATCGTCCCTGCGGTACACAACATTTCCGTCAACTCGTTTCGGGCGGCCCCTTTGGAGCATTCTTCCGCACTCCACAAGCACCGTGCCTTTCGGATCGGTGACTACATAGGAGGAGTGCATCTGCATCAGGTTCGGCTTTACGAAAAATCGTGTCTTACCTGAGCCTGAGCCACCGATAACGAGGATATTTTTATTTCTCGCAAACTTCGGTGCAGAGGGCTTGCCCATTGTGAGAGATTCCGTCTTTGTGAGAATTACATTGTTTTCGGGGCAGGATAAGTCCATATACGGCTCAATATCCTTTTCACCGCCCCATACGGCAGAGCCGTACTCCTCACCCTGGCGAAATTTCTTCCTGTTTTTCGACTTGACATAGAGGACGAGCCTCATTACACCCGCAAGAACCAAGCCGAAAAGAATATCAAACGGGTGTAAACTGGGAATGATTCTTGCAAATGCCACACCGAGATTGCTCATGAAGGGCAGGAGCTTTTCCTGAAAGCCGTCGCCCTCAGCGGTTCGGTACGCAAAGCCAATCAGGTTACCCACATAAGAGAAAGCTACATAGGGGATAGCCTTGATGATCAGCTTTTTGAGTTTTCTCGTGTCGATCTGCAATTCGCAGACCTTTCCTTTCTGTTGGTATCGGCATCAAAAACCGCCGTAAAAACATCATCGTCCCTTGCCCGTGGAACGGGCACAGGCATGAAATAGCCGTAGATCATCGTCTGTTCTCCCTTGTTTTTTCTCTCTGTTTCTGTTTTCGAGGTTTGCTCCTGAGTTTCTGAGCCTGCTGCTGCATCTTCTCACGGGTGAACTCACCACGCTTCGGTGTCTTGCACTGGTCCTTGCCGACATACTCCGAAAATGCCCTCTTGAAATCCTCTGTCTTAGCAGCGGAAAAGAAAACATGATAGGTAGGCGGCGAGGTGCTTTTATCTCTTTTCAGAGCAAAATCCACATCGTATTTTCGTGCGGTTTTCAGGAAATCCCCGATATTTCGGTCTGAAACCTCAATGCTGTCGAGCTTTGACGGCGACTTAGCCTGCAACTGCTTATAGGTCATTCGCCCTTTTTTCTCTGCCTTGCCCGACATAAACTCCTGCAATGCCGATTTCAGCACATCAGCGGTCATTTTCTCCGCCTTGATCGAAATGTCAATGGTTTTCTTCGCACCGTTCTCATAGTCGGACGGCATTACGCATCACCGCCTTCGTCTGCGGTCGGCATCTCAAAAGTTGAAAATGCTTCACTCTGGAGCCAACGGGTAATGTCACGCTGGACACTCATCACCTTGTCATAGTCGGGCGAGTGATACAGCAGATTTTCCTTGTTGGTCACATCTGTGCCAACGATACAGTATTCATCTTCCGAATGCTCCTCATCGACACCGACCGGACGCACTTCGACGCTGACCGCAATCAGGTTATCGTAGTTGACGAGATCGCCCTCCGGTGTCAGAATAGACTTAGCCATGATCTTCACCTTCCTTTCAAAAAAGCTCATTTGCCGTCTTTCAAGCAGCTACGTCTGGTTTCTTCTCCGCTCCCATAGCCACCACCTCCTCTCAGGAACGTTCAGTCATCATAACCGCCAAAATCTCTCTTGACAGCATACTCAGCCCATCGACCCTCAGCATTTTCCTTGAAACGCTTGCCGTTGGCTTCGTTGAACAGAGTGCTGATAAGATAACTCTCATAGTTCCGCACATTGTCTGTACGCTTCATCTGCTCAATAGCATTTTCAAGAACGTTTATATCAACTTTTAGCATAGCGGACTTGACAACTTCCCTGGGGAAGTCCTGTCCGCAGATACGCTCCGTTTTCTTTCGGGAACATATCCGCCGAACGATCATCTGAACGATCTCCTCAGCTTCTTCCTCATCACCGAGCCATTCTGCAAAGTAGGAAAAGTCGATGTTGTTTTTCACTACTTCGGTATAAATCTCTTTTTCGCAGATATATCCGTCAATCCGTCCGTCTGTCTGTTTTTCATCATTTTCAACAGCTTTTCCGCTGACGGAGTGGGACTGATTGATAGATACTTGATTACTCAGTATTTGATTTTTCTTTATTATCTTCTTAGTATTTATTTGTCCCTGATTTTCTACCTCTTGAATTTCTACGGGTAGAATTTCAAGAGGTAGATTTTCTATGCCTTGTTTTTCTGCTCCTTGCGGAGCTTTTTTTATGGAGCTTACTTCGGCAGTGGATGTTTCTTCGTCCTCATCGTATGTATCATCATCGTCCCGGTCTGCATCAGGCGAATCCTTTTCTGAATACTCATAGAAGTCATAGACATACTCTATACGACCGCTCTTCGTTTCATTCGGCATCAGCTTAGTCACAGTGAGGTAACCCCAATGCTTCAGTTCGTCCAATGCTGCCTTGATCGCTGTTTCTTTCTCTTTGCAGATAGCTGTCAGACCTGAGATAGAGTAATCCCAATTCTCCGGCAAAGAAAGAACCTTACTCAGAAGCCCGATTGCTTTCAGACTGAGGTTAGTTGACCGCAGATGATAGTTGCTCATTACTGTATAGTTTGCATTTTTATTGACACGGCACACCGATGATGGCGTTGTTTTGACCTTTTTTATTTTTTTAGCAGACATATCCATTTTCCTCCTGTTTTCAGCTCAAGCGAGCTTCATTTGTGTGATCCTGACCTTATTGACCATATAGGTCTTACCGCTGCGTCGGAGGTAGCCTGCATTGTAAAGTTCGTTCAGAGCGTTCCTGATAGTTTTCAGAGAATCATTTTCAAAGAAAGGACAAAGCTCCTCTGCGGTATGATAGTCCGTATCGGGAAAATTGAGCATTCTCAGCAGTATAGCTGTTGCTTCGCAGGACAGCTTATCATCGCTGATCGTGATGATCTGGCGTTCAGACATAAAAAACCTCCTATTTTTCATTTTGCTTAATTAAAACAGCAGACATGATATAATGTAATAAAGTGATACATCAGCAAAATAATGCGTAGCTATGATTATCAAGCCTGATATTTATGGTGATTCTGGGATTCATAAGTTTTGACAATAAAAAATGCCCCCCATTGCTGAGGAGCGTTATCTCTGTATTCGGTTTTCAGGCATAAAAATAGCGGACAACGCTCCAATTATATGGAACATCGTCCGCCAAATGATTGATTTTTTGATTTGATTTTAGAGGTCAAAAGCACAAATCCGCTTTATCTGTAACAATAGATTATCATTTTCTTGTGTGGCAAATACACGAGACATTTCCTATCTTTTGTGCCAATTTCTTCTACCAAAATCGGCATTTTTCGCAGGGAACTAAATTTATTTCGTGTGTCTACCGTAGGTCTACCAAGTCAAGTTATCGGCTTTTGTCTACCACAAATCTACCGAAAGTCTACCAAAAAACATGGTTTTTTATGATTCTTGAAAGCTGCTGTAATTCGGCGTTTTTCAATTTTTGATACTCAAAAAGCTCGAAAAATCGGGCACAAAAGGGAACAAAAGACCACAAAAGAAATTAAAACGCTTCACTGATTTAAAAACTTAAAATCCCTCGGGGTAAAACCCGTACCGGTTCAAGTCCGGTTAGCGGCACCAGAATAAAAGCTCTTAGGTCGTCTTGCGATCTAAGAGCTTTTTTAGGTTACTTATCTACAAATTTTTTCGGGATCAAGATCAACTTTTAGTGCTTCAAGCATTTCAATATGCTTATCTGACATCTGTCCATTCTTGTATTTTTTCTTCTGAGAATTGAGCCATACTGCAATGCTGTTTTCTGATCCTTTTATTTTTCTTGTGAGAGGCATTCTCCCGTTTTCTGCAATGAAAGATCTCAATTCTTCGTATCTTGTCAGCCACTGTTTTTCAAATCTGTCATTTACTTGCCGCTCTATGCCTATCTTTTTGAGCTTTTCTATTTGTTCAGGCGTTCTTGATGTACTATCTTTTCCATTTACTATCTTCTGTTCGCCATTGACCCAATTACACAGCTCACTGCCGTCAACAATGATACCCTTTTTGACGCTTGCACCAACGCCATGCTCATCAAAATATCTCACTGCTTCTTCATACATTATATCCCAATGTGATATCAAATTATCAAGAACAGTTTTAGGGTCAAGTTCATTGAACATTTCTACTCTTTCATCACTGAATACTCCGTTTTGGATAAAATTTCTCTGCTGACGTATCCAATCAATGATTTTTATCCCTTTGTATTCTGCCTTAGGGTCGAGTTTTTCGCCTTTATGCAGTTCAAGATATTCCTTTACTATCTCATACTTAGCAAGCCATTTTGTCATATTCGCCTTATATATCCCTGACTTTTCGGCTTTAAAGGAATAACCGATATCGTCAAATTTTTTCATTTGTTCTTTGGTAAGCTCGCCTTTTTTATATGCTCTTTTTTGCTTGGAAAACCATAAAGACAGGTCAGTGCCGTCATAGGCAGCATATTTTTCTGGGAGCCGTTTTGTATCGTTTTTTTCAAAATAAGCCTTTAATTCTTCATAGCGATACTCCCACTCATCTTTAGCGTCAAGAGGAAATCTCAGCCTTCTGAATCTCTCCACATAATTTTTTGCAAGCTCGCCACGTCTGTATCGTACTCTGCAATTGGATATCCAGTTTCCTAGTCGATATCCGTCGTCACACACAGTTATTGCCCTTATTTTATATATCCCTTTTTCAGATATAAATTTCTCAAGATGCTGAAACCCCTTTTCATAAAGACTAGCATTCTCTATCTCAGACAAATTGTTCCACTCTATCCCGAGCCTATCCTGTGAAAGAACGCCTTCTCTTTTCTGCACACGCTGTTTGTATATCCATATACCAAGCTGAAATTCATGATATACAGCGTTCTGAGGCACGCTTATGTTTCCATATTCTTCGTAATATTGCTTTGCAAGCGAATATCTTTCATTCCATATATGTTCATGATATGAGATATCTGAAAGGAGTCCTATTGCCTTAAGCTTTTCTATCTGTTTCTCTGACAATCTTCCCTCTTTGGCATACTTTTTTTGTCTGCTTATCCATGTTTTTATACTTGCACTGCTAACAGTTAAGTCATCAGAAATATCTGTGTTTCCGTGTTCATCATAATATTTTTTCAGCAGTAAATACTTTTCTTCCCAACGTGAAGAAGTTGCATCAAAAACAAAGTTTATACTTTTCAGCTTTTCAATGCGAGCGTCTGAAAGTTTGCCATCTCTATACAAAATACGCTGTCTTTCCACCCATGTGTCTAGACAAGCACCATTTTTGGTTTTATATGAAACAGGAATGTTGAAATTGTTGTTATCCTTATGGTATTCCGTAAGTTCACGAAACATATCATTCCATTTTCTGTTGTTTCTATCGTCCCAACTCATTCCGAGTTTATCAAGGCGAGATATTTGCTCGGCTGTCAGAGAACGTGAACCTGTCCGTCTTGATTTTCGCATACTGTCGAGCCAAACTCCAAGACATATTCCCTCGCTGTCTACATACTTTGCAGGAACGTCCAGGTCACCATTTTCACGATGATATCTAACGGCGGCCTCATAGTTTTCTTCCCAGAGATAATCAGGCACGTCCCATACCATTCCTATCTCATCAAGCCTTGCGGATCTTTCCTCACTAAAGCCCCATTTTCTGATACCATTTTTCTTTGCCATTCGCTGGGTGACTAACCACTGGCCAATGTTTATTCCATTTTCATTTACATATGAATATGGTGCTAAAAGATTGCCGTTCTCCTCATAATACTTTTTAGCGGCTTCATAATATCTTTCCCATGACAATTCGCCTATTGACTGCCAGCGCATACCGATAGCGTTAAGTGCGTCTATCTGCATCTGCGTAAGAGGTTTTCCATTATGAGTTCCTCTGTAAAGTCCTCTTTGTGTATTTATCCACAAGCCAAGGCTATAGCCGTCCTCTGTAAAATATGTCGCAGGTATTTCAAGGTCACCGTTTTTTTCATAATAAGCTTTTGCCTTTTCATACATGATATCCCACGAAGCTGAAAGGGACTCCTCAAGCTTATCGAAAAGCTTTTTGCAGTCTTCAACTTTGTCAATAAGCTCAAAGTTATCATTTACTACCATGCCCTCGCTATCATGAGAACGATAATAACGAACAGCGACTTTCATTTCTTCTTTGATAGAATCTATGCTGTAAAGATTTTCAATGTTATTGACAATATCGAAAATAACAGGCCTTTGTGACTTCCCTGCACTTAGCGCACGTCCGATCTGCTGTTTATAGATAATTGGAGAGATAGTCGGACGCAGAAGAATAACACCTGAAACATCATCAACGTGAACGCCCTCGTTAAGCATATCTATGCAGTATAGCAATTTAAGGTGGTCAGAATTATCATCCTTAAATTCATGAAAAGCCTTGCTCGTTTCAGGATCATTGGAATAAGCTTCATAAATATGAGGCCTTTTATCCACCTTATGAAACCATTCGTCAGCCTTGTCTATCATATCGTCCATATGCTCACGATTTGCACAGAAAACGATATATTTTCCTGCTCTGTTTTCCATATGCTTATCAAAAATATCATCAAGCTTTTCTGCTTTATCTAACGCCCTGCGAAGTGCTTCAAGATATTCCTCAGCCTTGTCACGCATAGACTTATATCTTGCATTTTTTACTTTTTTTTCATATTCGTCAAGATCCTTCTGATATGAAAATATCGAGAGAATATATTTAGGCGGATCAAGGATACCACGAACGATAGCGTCACCCAAAGTCATTTCACTTGCGATATTTCCGTCAAAAAGCTCATCTGTCATATCACGCTGGTTATCAAGATAACGTATTGCTGTGGCAGACAGACCTAACAGCGGTGTATCTGGATACATTTCAAGCAATTTCTGAACGCCCATGCCCCAATATTCCGCACCGCATCTGTGAAATTCATCGAGTATTATGTAATCAGGTTTTATCTCCGAAAAATTCTCGTCAGATAAAAGCATAAGCTTGGCATAAGTATAAAATTTCACATTATGCGGCTCATATCCACCGCTTGCCTCTTTTAAATTCTCAAGCTGCGTCTGATAGATATACCTTGACGGAGAAAGCCAACATATTATCTTATCGGAGTTGTCATAGCAGAGTTTAAAACCGATAAAACTTTTTCCTGTTCCGGTAGGGTGAACTACGGCTGCTTTATTTCGTTCAGCAAGCATTGACACCACAGCTTTATAGGCTTCTTCATTGTGTCTGAACAGCTCTAATGCCACGTTATTCCCTCCTACTAAAACACATCATTTGGAGCAAGCAACGGGAATCGAACCCGCATCCCAAGCTTGGGAAGCTTGTATACTGACCATTGTACTATGCTTGCAAAAAGGCAATACTAAAATATATTGCCCTAGAGCAAAGCCTGTTACCACGGACTTTGCTCATTCTTGTATTTTTTATTGTATCTCATCTTTAAACGCCAAGATGTGAACCCCACGCATGCCCCAAGAGTGTTGTTGAAAACATCATCAAATTCACAAAGCCCTCTGCCTGTGATATACTGCGTTATCTCAATACCTGCTGAAAAGGCAATGGACATGAGAAAAACTTTTTTGAACTTTGTGACGTTTAAAAGATACGGCAACAAAACACCCAAGGGGATAAACATTGCAATGTTTCCGAAAATCTGTACCAGCCAAAAATCCCGCAGATACTTGATGCTTATGTTCTCCAAAAGGTTTCGCACCTCCCAGAATGGCACAAGTTCCGCCTGACGTTCTCCCCACTGTCGGTCTATGAGTGTGAGCCAGAGGACGGCAAAGATATACACCGCAAACAGCGATGTAAGTATTTTTCTCTTTTTACTCCACCGTAACGCTCTTTGCAAGATTTCTCGGCTTATCAACGTCATAGCCCTTTCCTACTGATACATAATATGACAAAAGCTGAAGCGGTACTACTGAAAGGCTTGCCGCAAAAAGGTTATCTATCCTTGGAGTGTAAACTGTGAAGTCAGCAACGTCCTCCATAGCATAATTCCCATAGGTAGTAAGTCCGAAAAGCTTTGCTCCACGGCTCTTTACCTCGACCATATTGCTTATGGTCTTTTCATAAAGGGCAGACTGTGTTACCACGCTGAACACGACAGTTCCGTCCTCGATAAGGCTGATAGGACCATGCTTAAGCTCGCCTGCTGCATAGGCTTCGGAATGGATATAGCTTATTTCTTTGAGTTTCAGGCTTCCCTCCATACCTACTGCATAGTCGATACCTCTGCCGATAAAGAATGCGTCCTTTATATTCACTACCTTTGAAGCAAACCACTGCAAGCGCTCCTTATCCTCGAGAATTTTCTCTATCTTCTCAGGGATAGTATTGATCTCCTCAACGAGCTGAGCAAATCTTTCGTCGGATATCTCCCCTCTTGCTTTTGCAAACTGCATTGCAAGGAGATATGCGGCAACGAGCTGACAGCTATAGGCTTTAGTTGTTGCGACGGATATTTCAGGGCCTGCGAGTGTATAGAAGACATTATCGGCTTCTCTTGCGATCGATGAGCCAACAACGTTTACGATACCGAGAGTTTTTACTCCTTTATCCTTACAAAGTCTTAATGCTGCGAGGCTGTCGGCAGTTTCGCCCGACTGGCTGATGATGATAGCGAGGCTATTTTTTGCAAGCTTCATTTGTCTGTATCTGAACTCAGAAGCAAGCTCCACACGGACAGATAGTGAAGTCAGTTCTTCGATAACATACTGAGCCACCATACCAACATGGTAGGCAGAACCGCAGGCAACTATATACACCTGCTGGATATTTTTCATATCCTCGTCAGAGAGTCCGACGCTTTCAAAGCTAATATTTCCATCTGTAAGTACAGAATTGATAGTATCCTTTATCACCTTTGGCTGTTCGTGTATCTCTTTGAGCATAAAATGCTCATATCCGCTTTTTTCTGCAGCTTCTGCGTCCCACTCGATAGTTTTCATTTCTTTCTGTATTTCTTCGCCATCGAGATTGTAGAAAGCAACTGCGCCCTTTGTAAGTTTTGCAAGCTCCATATTGCCTATATAGTAGACATTTCTTGTATACTTAAGTATTGCAGGAACGTCAGAAGCAAGGTAGCTTTCGCCGCCTGTAACGCCTATTATCATAGGGCTGTCTTTTCTTGCGGCATATATCTCACCGGGATAGTCCTTGAACATAACAGCGAGGGCATAAGAGCCACGGATACGGACGAGGGCGTGATTAAGAGCGTCAACAGGAGTACCCAGGTACTTTTTGTAATAATAGTCGATAAGCTTTACGGCAACCTCGGTATCAGTTTCTGACTTAAAGGTATATCCTTTTTTGATAAGCTTTTCACGAAGCTCCTGATAGTTTTCGATAATACCGTTATGTACGGCGATAACATTTTCATCGTCGCTGCAATGAGGGTGGGCGTTTACAGTTGACGGCTCGCCATGGGTAGCCCAACGGGTATGGCCTATACCACAGGCACCTTTTACAGCCTTGCCGTCGTTAGTCATTTCCTTTAGGACTTTCAGCTTACCTTTAGCTTTTACGATCTCAGGCTCTGCGTCACCGTTTCTTACAGCGATACCGGCAGAGTCATAGCCTCTATACTCAAGCTTTGACAGGCCGTCCAAGAGTATTGGGGCTGCCTCGTTATTTCCAGTAAATCCAACAATTCCGCACATAAAAGTGTCTCCTTTAAGTTTTATTTTTGTTGATGTAATCTTCTATAGCAGGTCTATTTGGAGGAAAAATATCCTCCGGCAGGTCGCAGATATCAATAAATTTAAGCTGCGACACCTCAGAAGCCTGCATTTTAAGCTCGCCTGTATACTCGTGGCAGGTGTAGACTATATCAACGTTTGACACCTTATCACCGTTTGGGTAAGTATACTGCATTTTTTCGCCTGAATAGACGCCAAGCAGTTCGAGCTTTTTTGCTTTAAGACCTGTTTCCTCAAACAGCTCTCTTTCGGCTGTTTGCTCAACAGACTCTCCAAGCTCCACCGAGCCGCCTGCATATCCCCAGCTTCCGCAGTCTGTTCTCTGCTGCATGAGCATTTGTCCTGCTTCGTTTATTACTATTACGCTTGCTCCCACCTGCAGCAGAGGGGTGTGGCCTAGGTGCTGGCGGAGGGATTTTATGTAGTTAGACATATTTTACACCTCAGAATAAATAGTTGTGCTGCAGATATTTAACAAAAAGCAAATACTATCCTGCAATCCATGGTTGATACTCTTTACCCTCTAAAATATCAGCAATTCTCTTACAAGCATTGCCGTCGCCATATGGATTACAAGCTTTAGCCATTGAATCATACGCATCCTGATTTTCAAGAAGTTCTTTAAAATTCTTATATATAGCTTCTTCATCTGTTCCAACAAGTCTGAGCGTACCCGCTTTGACACCCTCTGGTCTTTCTGTAGTATCCCTCATAACAAGCACTGGGCGACCATATGAAGGTACTTCCTCCTGAATTCCACCAGAATCTGTTAAGCAAAGATGACATCTAGCCTCAAAATTATGACAATCAAACACTTCAATAGGCTCAATTATATGAATTCTGTCACAGCCACCAAGTTCTTCGTCGGCCGCTTTTCTAACAACGGGGTTCATGTGAATTGGATATACAGCCTTACATTCAGGATGTTCATCCAGCACACGACGTATAGCTCTGAACATATTATGCATTGGCTCGCCAAGATTTTCTCTCCTATGTGCAGTAATAAAAATCAATTTACTATCACCGACCCATTCAAGTTCAGGATGTGTATAATCCTCTTTTACAGTATGCTGCATTGCGTCTATTACTGTATTGCCCGTTATATAGATCTTAGAAGGATCTTTTCCCTCTTTAATAAGGTTATCCGCCGCCATTTGAGTTGGTGCAAAATTATACTGTGAAATGATGCCGACCGCCTGACGATTAAATTCTTCGGGATACGGCGAATAAATATTATATGTACGAAGTCCCGCCTCAACGTGTCCGACTGGGATCTGAAGATAAAAACAAGCCAAGGCAGTTACAAAAGTGGTAGAAGTGTCACCATGTACAAGAACTACGTCTGGTTTAACATTCTCAAGGACAGTTTTGATCTTTTCAAGTATTCCTGTTGTTATATCAAACAATGTTTGACCCTGTTTCATAATTGAAAGATCATAATCAGGAACAACATTAAATGTATTTAAAACCTGATCCAGCATCTGCCTGTGCTGACCAGTGACGCACACGATAGTTTCTAAAAACTCTCTTGTTTTTAATTCATTGACTAATGGACACATTTTAATTGCTTCTGGTCTTGTGCCGAAGACCAACATTATTTTTTGTTTCATATTTACTCCCTATATATCAAAACCATAACCACTTTCAGCTAAAGCTATTTTCATTTGCCTCTTTTCCTCATCTGATTTTTGTGAATAATGCGTATCCCATACAGGCTTTTGTTCAAATTGTTTTTTGCACTTATCCACATAATCGTCATATGATCCAATAATATGGGCAGGATTTCCCACCACCACAGAATTATCCGGAATATCCTTTGTAACGATACATCCAGCTCCTACAATAACTTTGTCTCCGATTTTTACATTTGGCAAAACTATGCTTGATGCACCGATAAAAACATCATTTCCAATATCAATTCTGCCAACTCTACTATAACCAAGTATTTTTTTGGTTGAACCATCGTGAGTCAATAATTTACTGCCACTTGCAAGTGTAACATTATCACCAATAGTAACCAAAAATTCATGACCATAGTCAATACTTCCATAAATATGACAGTTCTCACCTATGGATACACCACGCAAGCGAAGTTCATAAACATCTGGATTACCGCCACGGACTTTCCTCCATAACTTTTTCATTAAAACTTTAAACTTCATATTAAACACCACTCATCAATTAGCATTTACAGTTCTTTTAATATCTCCACCGTATGTGTCAAGCCTTCCTGAATAGAAAAAGTATCAGTATATCCAATACTTTTTATCTTCTCATTGTTCAATAATGAATTATTCATTGGGTTGAACTGCTTTAAATCGGCTTCCGTTGGTTCTTTTATTTTCAAGTTGACCTTCCCGGCTTCAGCTAAAATTTGTGCCATTTTCCTGATGCTTGTGACCTCATCATGACCAATATTATAGGATTCACCTTTTTCACCATTTATTAAAGCAACAAGAATAGCTGCAGCACAATCCAAAGAATAGCAATAGGAACGCTTTTGAAGCCCCAAGCTTTTCATCTCTAGATCTCTACCTTGTGCTGCACGATATGAAAAGTCAGAAGAAATTCTCTTATCTTTAGGAGATGCAGTTGGCCCATAGATATGACCGGGTCTGACAATAACAGTGTCTACATCATATTCAGATGAGTACGACTTGCAAAGCACCTCAGATGCCCTTTTAGCCTCAGAATATGACGAGCGTATGGAATTTATATCTATCGATCCGAATTGGCTTTCCTCAAATGCCTCCTCAGTACTTTTTGAGCCATACACCTCACTTGATGAAATATATAGCATACGCTTTACATTATTATCCTTGGCATACTCCAATAAATTTAATATTCCATTAAAATTTGAGAGCATCGTTTCCACCGGTTTTGCTACATAAAGTTCCGGTGATGCAACGCCTGCGCCATGGATAATATAATCCACCTTAAAGTTGAAATCAATGGGCTTTGTTGCGTCATATTCAACATACTTTACGCAACTCACACTGCCATATCTTTCTGAAAAACCAGTTTGATTTATGTCTGCAATATATATTATCAAATTTGAACTTATATTATATTCAATCAAAATATCCACAACAGATGAACAAATCAATCCTAATCCACCCGTTACGAGTATGCTACTATTATCGAAACAATGTAAATCATTTTTTTCTATTACACGTTTAATGTCAGAAATATAAATTTTATTCTCTAATATGTCTTTCATTTCTTTATCCATGCATCGTTTTTAGCATTAAGTAATGCCTTAAATATTTCAATATCTTCTACTGTTGTGATTTTTATATTTTTCTCAGATCCCTTTGAAAAATAGGTCGTATAACCATAGTGCTGCATTAATGAACACGACGCAGCTGTATTAGTTATACCATCATTTATTGCTCTTTGATGTATTGACCACAACTCATCAAATTTATATGAGTGAGGAGTTTGTGTACGCCAAAGATCTTCTCTTTTTAATGCTTCCTTAGACTTGAAGCCGTCTTTTGAAACAAACACAACTTCTGAAGTTGGAATAACAGCTACCGCAGATCCATTAATTTTCTGCTTGACAATATTATCGGTGATAATATCCTGTGATACCATAGGTCTATTTCCGTCATGTATCATAACGATAATATTTGCAGTTTCTTTATGATCTTCAGTTATAGCTGATAACGCATTATAAATTGACTCTTGTCCTGTTTTACCGCCTGTAACAATTCTTTTTAACTTACCTATGTTAAACTGTTTAGCATAGGCATCCAAAACATTATTCCAGCCTTCTAAACAAGCTACATAAATTTCATCAATATTCGGGTGCTGTTGAAAAGCCTCAAGTGTATATACTATTATTGGCTTATTATCCACCGTAATAAATTGTTTAGGCAAATCCTGGTGAGTTCTTGAACCAATTCCGCCTGCGGTTAATATTGCTATAGTCACTTTTTTATCACTCCATATCTTTGTATCTAGCTTCAAAATTATGATTTGATACTCTGGATTCCACTGGTGGTAGTCGCATATAATCACCATACAATTGTTTTAAATAAGCATCATAGTTTTTAGGAGCAGCAAATATTTGCCCCTCAAACTCTACATCAGTGCAATTGTCAAAGATATTTTTTAAGAAAATATCTTTTTTATAATATGCACCGCCTGTTGCATATACATATTTTGACTTATCATAATGATACTTCTTTGCTAATTTCTCATATTTCTGCTGGTAATCAGTTAAACACGACTTTTGGTTAATAAGGTACCACAATACACTCTTAACGTATTCATAAATATTTTTTCTTAATGTTGGTCTTAATTTAGAAAAGCTATTTATTCGTTTTCGACACTTATCCATTTCATAAAAATGCTTTTCACACTCTTTTTCATCCAAGGGCATTCCCTCAAGCGGAAACACATCCACATAAACGCCCATATTTTTTATCGTCTTATAGTTTAATTCATCAAGTATGGTTTCATTATCAACAACTTTTGCAAAATTATAATAATAGTCAGACTGTGCTGGATATAAAGCTCTATACTTGCCATTCGTTTTATTCAATAGTTCAATAAAAATATCATAGTCTGGACGTGGCATCACAATATCTATATCATCATCCCATGGGATAAATCCCTTATGTCGAACTGCACCAAGAAGAGTACCGCCACATAAAAAATATCTAAGTTTATTTTTTTTACATAGAACGTCAATATAAACTAAAATATCTAATTCGATTTTCTTCAACTCTTCAACATCAATACTTTTCATACTCTAACTCCTTGCAGTAAATCGACCAATAATCGACTTAATATCTTCCTTATAAAAAATAACATACACCGTTGCAGCAATTATGCCCACAATTAAAGTTGTAATAATTGCATATATAAACCAGCTTGCGAATGTCATAATTTTAGTATAATCTAATATTACATTACACAGTACTATAGCAATAATAATTATGGCAAAACTTGCCGTAAGCATCTTGAAAGCTTTGGTTATCGGTCTATATATTACATTTTTAGAAAGAAATATGATCTCATACAAATAACGAACCAACATTCCTACAACAGTTCCTATAGCGACACCGAGAATTCCCAATTTGCAAATTAGAACCAATGCCAAGGAAACCAAGAGATTTAATACACATTCAAGTATTGCCCCCAACTGTGTTTCCTTAAATTTATTAGCATTTGTAGACACCGTACTATAAATGCAACGCAAGCAATAAATAATCTCAGCCAAAATTAGAACATAACCAAACAATGGCTGAATATAATCCATATCGGTCATATTTATAGTATATAATCGAATAAAAGGAATAAGCATAAGTCCTGTAACGGTGTATAGAACTGTTGCTATCCCCCCTTGAACTAGTTCAAACTGATTGACAGTCGCATTTATTTGATCCGCTTTTTTTGATTCAATCAGGTTTCCTAAACCAGCAGCTATTCCTGTCGAAATAGACGTAATAATTTTTTCTACACCGAAAATTATTGCACCATATACATTGTAAACAGAAACCACTGCGGTACCAACAAAAATAGTAAGTATGGCAGCATCTGTATTTGTATGTATATAATACGCAAAATGATGCACCATTCCATTCCAACGTTGGTTCAAAGCCGTTTTATCAGCTTTGACATTTCGATTTAACTTATAATGGCGTTTGACGTACAATGTATAAAATAGAGGTCTCAGCAAGCCAATAATACACATAGAGAAATATATCATCCTAATATCAGCTTTAAGACTAACCCAGAATAGAGAAACAATAATATTAACTACTGTATATATTATATTTACAATATAACTGATTCTGATTTTCTGATCCGCAGATAGCAACGATGAATATGGAAGTGATACAAAATATTCAGCAAATGTACTTACACTTAATATCAAAATCAATGAAACAATATATGACCTAGCTATGTCCGTTTTGGCAATCAATGGGTATACTACGCATAAAACTAGCACATAAAAAACAAAAATAACTCCTATTTTTCTATAAAACCTTTTTTGTTCATTGATTATTCCAGACACTCCATCCATATCATGTTTGGATAAAGGCTTGTATAAAGAAGCTCTAAATATACTTCCTACGCCGGCTTCTAGCAATGATATATATGTTAAAAATTGAGTGATAGATGAAACCAAACCATTAACATCAGAACCATATGCAGGTATTATCAACCTTGGCAATATTAAACCTCTTGCAAAAGTTGCTAATTGCAATAATAAAGAAAATATAACATTCAAAATTGCGTTCTTTGTTCTACTATTACTCATTTTTTCTCCCAATTGACTTAATTTTATCCCACAAATACAATGGTAATGTCCACCTAGATTTAAAACAAAACAAAATAAATTTATTTCTCATTCCTGTAAGCTTTACTTTATGCAATGCCTCTTGGAAGGTCGAATCGCACAAATATCGATTCATATTTTTCTTCTTGGCTTTATATGAATCACCATTATTAAAACTAAATTCATTGTTTTTTGCCAAAAACAAAAGGTATACTGCATATTCGTTAATTTGATTACTGGACTCCCATCCTGTCTTCTTTTCAATTAATTTTAGATATGCGATAAGATTATGTATTCTTTTTAACAAATTTTTATCATATGTATGTGTCATAGAATTCATATTTTGGCGATACATATATCCAGTATAATTTAAAATACTAATTGAATTAGCTTCTAAAAGTATAGGATAAGTAACCGCAACATCTTCACCTAAAGTGATATCATCTGGGACACTCTCATATACTGTTTCAGCAATGCTTCTTTTAAAACACTTTGACCAAACAGTTGGAATGATGTAAAATGAGTAAAAAGGTTCTTTCGAGAGCATCTTAACATATATTTCTTTCTGCAACTCACTCTTGCCATAAATCTTGCTTGATCCCGGCTGATATATTTCTGTTACTGTATTTTCATTATAGTATGATGTATATCCTGTACAAATCACATCTACCTTATGTATACAAAATTCCTTTCCATATGTTTCAAGCATATCATGTGAAACAAAATCATCTCCATCGACAAAGCAGATGTACTCGCCCTGCGCTATTTTTAGTCCAGCTTTTCTTGCAGAAACCAGACCTCCGTTCTTTTTGTGAACAACTTTAACTCTGTTATCTCTTGTCTTATATTCATCACAAATAGACGAACATCCATCTGGAGAGCCGTCATCGACCAAAATAAGTTCAAAATCTTTGTAACTTTGATTAAGAATACTTTCTATGCATTGTGAAAGATACTTTTCAACTTTATAAATCGGCACTATTACACTAAACATTCTGAACTATTCCCTTCTTCAAAAACACAACGTTTACTTGAAATATTGATATTCAAGCCTACCCATATAAGCATATAATAAAAAGAAAGCTCATTTATCGTGAAACAACCAAGAACACCGCTCATTATAATAAACGCCAAGAGCAACAAATAATTAATAATTCGTTTTCGTCTATTATACTTTTGGGCTCGAAATATCAAAACAATCATAAACAAATAAAGAATGCTCCCCAATATTCCTACAAAATACACTGATTCAACATATGTATTATGAGGACCTCCAGCTGAAAGATAATTTGCACCTATTCCCCGTCCGAAAATTAATGATAACGGAGAATTATTTAAATATTCAAAATATATTCTCCATAAGTCAAAACGACCTGTTGATATATCACCTTCAAATAATCTACTGAACATTATGTCCATATATCCTATTTTTTTTAGCCAAGTCACAATACCTGTTCCAAGTGTAAATACGAATGCCAATGCTATCACCATCATTTTCGGTGATCTTAGCATATAAATCATTGATACAATACCAATTATTACTACAGAAAATAAAAACATTTTACTATAAGTTTGAAAACCAAAAAATAATAGCGAAACAAATATAATCCACATTAAAATTTTGTTGCCTATTTTATTCATTATCAAAATCATAGAAAGTACAACAGCAAATATAACTGACATAGCGTAAAAATTCGGATCATAATTTAGTCCAGTGAATCGATATGTCACATTTCTACCATTATACAAGGTATATTCGTTTCTAAAATACGCCGACAACTGCGATAAAGAAGTGCGGAAAGTTCCCACAATAGAACTACCAATAACGCCCAATATAAATGCCATGATGTGATTTTTAAAATCACTTAACTTAACCCTGTTTACAAAAAAGTAAAACAGGATTATTCCCATAATCATTTTAAACGCAGTGGTATAATTATCTCCCATCCCCACTATTAGGTATGCTGAAAAAATTAATATAGGAATCAGTTGTGTTACTTTAAAAGAATTTATTCGCACTATTAAAATTACGCCTGTCACGATCATTACATAAGCAAAGAGAGATGTAGTAGTTGGACTAAGTTTATATACTACAGTAAATGACATACAAAAAAACAAATGATAATAGATATTGTTGATGTTTTTGGTAAAGCATATTAGTATAGTAAATATTGCAGTAGGTATAAATATATACCTATTAATCCATATACCTCCGCATATTCCCAAAAACAAAATCAAACACTGCAACAGCATCATTTTACTAAAGCCACATATTTCCTGCTTTTTCATCTGCATTTACTTCTGCTCCTTGTAAATTTTATTCATTCTCTATATAGGAGAATTGTTTAAGTTGTGTTTCATTTGTCAATAGAATTTCTTCTTTTTTTTCTTCTTTTTTTGATTTTTTTAAGACACTTTCCAACATGCTAAAATCTTCACATACTATCCCAGAATCATTTGTTATCATTTCATGTGCAGAAGTAGTATTGGTCGATATTATGGGAAGTCCCAAGATTTTAGCCTCGTCAAAAACCATCGGAGCAGCCTCATGTAAGGAAGGAACTAATAAATAATCCGCATTTCTCATATACCTATATGGATTTGCTTGTTCCCCTGCCATGTAAACCTGATCTTTCATATTGTAATTTGCAATTTTATCAACTAATAATTCTCTTTGCGGTCCATCACCAATAATATAGTATCTTATATCTTTTCTTCTAGTTGCATATAATGCATCAATGGCCTGCTCTATTCCTTTTTCAGGAGATAGCCTTGCAACTGTCAATAAATTTACAAACGAACCATCGTAATGGTATGGATCTTTCTTTGCCAAACCAACTATATCCAAATCGTAAAAATTTCTCAAAGTATAAACTTTTGATTCTTCCACATTTGAGCCTTGAATAAATCTTTTTTTTACTGATTCTGAGCAACAGGCAATTTTGTCAAACTCTGAATACTCTGCATTATTTTCCCCTGTCATACAACCTGAATTTAAATAATCGCAATGTATTAGACAAATTTTATTTTTACATGCAACTTTATCCAGTACGAAATCGCCACACCCATTAGAAAAATACTTATGGTGTGGTAAGTGAGAGTAGGAGAACGCCGCATCATATCCATATATCTTCTTTTGAAATAGTCCCAACAATTTCATTGCACTTCTTCTTGAAGAAACCGCTGCAACCTTCATAAGGAAAAATTTTATTATGAACAGTAAAGGATATTGTTTTAATTCTGCTCTCGTTAATCCCAACATCCGATAACACTTGTTCGGCTCAATAATTTTAACATCATTTGGAACACCAGACAAAAGAGTGCCACTTTTGCTAAAAAGCAAAAGTGTGACATTATAATCATTATGTATTTCTTTCAATAAATTTATGAGAGACTTCTGAATTCCTCCCATATCCAAATTATTATTTACTATTAAAATTTTCTTCATTAATTAATCCCGTGTATAAGTCAACTATTCTTCGTTCCATCTCTGTCCAACTGTATTCCTCCAAGTAAAGCTTCTTCATCCTTTCACCCATAGCAGACCAATCATCTTTTTGATCTATAAGTGAATAAATACCATTTTTCAATCCACTTTTGGAATATTCTATCAAGCAACCAATGTTATTTTCTTCTATAATTTCATCGAATCCTGTATTCTTAGCCATAACTATTGGTTTCCCAAGCATCAACGCCTCATAAAATTTATTCGGTGCAGCATACCTATGATTAGGAACTTTTGGATCATATATAGCAGTCATAATGTTACATGAATTTTCCAACGATAAAGTCTTATTATAAGGCAATTTTCCATAAAAAATAATTCGATTACACTTCTGTGCAGCACTAGCAATCTCATCCTCCATTATTCCGAAGCCTCCAACGTGCAACTCAAATCGCTCATCATTTTCAACAAAATCAATTATTTCCCGCAAAAATCTAGACTCCGCAAGTATGCCAACATAAACAATCTTATATCTTTCATTTGAACTATGTTTTATAACATTACAACCAATATTACCACAAAACTTGGGTGTATTGTGAATTATCACTAGTTTTTTTGGACAACTATCAGCAATTTGTTCTCGACGCTTTTCAGAGCAGATAATAGTTGCCTCTGAACAATTTATAATTGTATTTTCTGATTGTTTAACTTTCAAACGTAAATAATTGCTTGGAACATGGTGAGAATCAACATAAAAATCAAGAATATGATATACTAACTTCTTACCATACCTTCTTGATATCTTATTAGCAACATAACCAGTGTCAAAATCGAACGAGTGGATAATATCATATTTTTCATTATACTTCTTTAGCCATTGATACAATTTTATCTGAAATTTTGCCAATGGAAACAAGTTTTTCTTTAATCCACCATCAAAAACAGCTGGTATTCCGAATCTTATAATATTTGCTTTTCCGTGTTCTAACATTATTTTTTCTTTATCAGATATACTACTACTTCTATTCCAACCTAATATTGTCACTTCATATCCCTGTGATAGTAAAGCATCTGCCATTTTTTCAACTGGTGGATCAGGGGAAACAGGATTAGAACGTAACAAAACTACCTTCAACACCATCCACATCCTTATATTAATTATTTTAAATCAAAATTAATCTGTAATACAAAACCGAGCAATAACTACTTAATAAAGTTTTACATCCTTGTATTAGCATATTGGGCAAGCTAAATTACTCATATGGACGTAATATCATTGAGTTCAGACTTATATACCTTTGAGACAGCTATCTCTACTGTCTCCATGTTAAATTTTTGTATAGCAACAAGACTATTTTTTCCCATAGTTTTACGCACAGTCTCATCATTTGCCAGTTTTTTTATTTTTTTAGTATAAGCTAATACGTCAGTGGCTTCACAAAGAAAGCCACTATTAGTATTCTCAAGCAAATCTGTGTTTCCACGTATATTTGACACAACACATGGTAAACCACTTGCCATTGCCTCCATTAATGAACGTGCTAGGCCCTCTTGTTTAGAAGTAAATAAAAAAGCATCGGCGGCCTTCAGAAGTTCCTTAATATCATTTCTATATCCAAGAAAATGCACCCTTTTCCGAAGGCCAAGTTCTTCAGATAATTTTATTAATTTTGCTTCTTCAGGACCTTTACCACAAATAAAATAATGTATATTGAGATCACTGATTTTTGACATAGCCTTAATTGCAACCGAGTAATTTTTCCTTTCAATTAAATCACCCATTGATATTAATGCAAAATCTGTTTCCTTTAATCCAAGCTCTGTTCTTTTTTTCTCTCTTATACCATCAGACAAATCGTACTGAGACAAATCTATTCCAACGCCTGGTACATAATACACTTTACCATTATGTCGAAGTTGAAATTTACTCTTTGCTAGTTCATAATCTTCATTATTAATTGTAATAAGAGCGTCTGTATATTTTGCAAGCCATTTTTCAATTGGATAGTAGATAAGCCAGTTCTTCTTTGAGGCACCTTTATAAAAATGAAACCCGTGTGCTTGATAAATTATCTTTCTCACTTTGCACTTTTTCCCTGCTAAGCGTCCCAGTACACCCCCAATAGGAGTATTGCAATGTATTGCATCAAACTTTTCTCTTTTCATTAGTTGGACAAGTTGCTTATAGGCCTTAATATTTCTTAAATCATATGGCGTTCTTATGAAATCTATTTGATGTAATTTAACTCCATATTCCTTCTCATTTTTTCTAAGGCTTTCTTTTGTTGTCCCATCAAAATTTCCAGCAAGATGAAATTCCACTCCCAAGTCTTCCGTTGCTCTTACTGCTGCAACAGAAAAAGACGATACTCCTCTGCTAATATTGGTTATGTATAGTAACTTCTTCATAAATTAAGCTCTACCTTTCATTAAGCTATCATATTACTATATCAACACTAGTCACACGATATAATAAACAGTAAAACTGAATACAAAACTTTTATTTATGTGCATCATAGTGTTGCATTGTTTTAGTCTCAGTATCATTGGTATAAACATTTTCCCTTTTTAAAACGGTGCAAATGCTCTTAAAGAAAATCTTAACATCAAGAATCAAAGATACATTATGAGCGTACCATGCATCATAAAGTCGTTTATCACGCACACCAAGACTATTTCTATAATAAGCCTGTGTATATCCCGTGATACCTGGTCTAATTAATAATTTATCTTTTTCATCGGCTTCATAAGTATCCTTTGATTCCACATCACCAGGCCTAGGCCCAATAATACTCATATCACCCTTGAATATATTAAAAATCTGTGGTATTTCATCAATACTAGTTTCTCTGAGAAAATGTCCGACCTTTGTAACCCTTAAATCATTTTCAGAATTAAATGTACTACCATCATTATTTCTCAAATCAGGTGAATTCACTTTCATTGAACGAAACTTCAACATTCCAAACTCTTTGAATCCAACGCCTAACCGTGCGGAACGATAAAATACAGGACCACGATCTTCAATTTTAATTGCAATGGCAACTGGAATTAATATTAAAAATACAATAGGAAGTGCTACAAGACAAAAAATAATATCTAAAAATCTTTTAAACCATAGTTGATAGATTCCTTTATACTTTTTTCTTGATTTTGATGCCACATAAAGTTGCTCGGGTGTCTTCTTATCCATATCCTCACCTAGTTCTTAAAAAAATTGTATTTCTAAAGTAATTAAGGGCATTTTCTGCCTTTTTTATTGCTTTTTCTTGTGTATCTGCTCTTGCAACAATATATCCACATCCATCAAGGTTGGTATGATACTCATTAATTTGCATGCCAACTTTCATATGATGATAAACCTCAACTCCAAATCTTTTTTCAAATTGTTCAATATCTGGAAGATATTGAACAATACCTTCTTTAAACGCAAGAAGCTTTGTAGCCACTGCAGTATACTCATCACTTTTTAAATCAATTGGATCAGCAACAGCATTTTGAATCATTGCTCCCATATAATCAATACCTGTTCCATAAGGAATAATACATGGACCAATCATATTTCCACCCATACGTGCGCCAATATCGATAATATGTATTTTTCCTTCTTTAGTAATCAACATATCCATATTAACAGAGCCATGATTTATGCCAAGTGCTTTAATAGCATTATAAACATATCTTGTTGCTTTTTCTTCAACTTCAGTAGTCAAATCAGTCGGTATAGAATGGCCCAACTCTGCATAATATGGTGGCTTAGTCATCCATTTCTGCATGATGCCTAAAACACAAATCTTACCATTTATAACTAAACTTTCAGCACCATACTCTTTACCATCGATAAAAGATTCAATTTCAGCTCTACGTGTTATTGAATTTTTCATTGCATATTGGCACGCTGCTTTTAATTGTGCTGATATATCCACCCTACTTGCACCTCTACTACCTGAGCCGTCGCAAGGTTTAACCATGACGGGATATAAAAGTCTACAAGACAGTTCTTCTAAATTGGTATATCCATCTATTTCATATGCTTGTTCTGTGTCATCAACTTGATTTTCAAATAAGCATTTTCTCACTTTATATTTATTTTTTATTAGCTTTGCGACTTCATATTTGAGTCCTGGTAATCCCATTTTTTGCGCAATGTATGAAGCAGTAAGTACACCATAATCCGTAGCAGCAGTTAACACACCGTCTATACTATTTCTTTTTGCATATTCTAAACAAGCATGGTCATCTACAATATTAATTACCCCATGATGATGTGCATGCTTAAATCCAACAGCATCAGGATCAGCGTCTACAGCATATGTTTCATAGCCCATTGAGTTGGCTTTGCATATAACAAAATCCTGAAGAAAACCTGCACCAATAATAAGTACTTTCTTCATTACAGCACTTTCTCCATTCTTATTTCACTATACTTTAAAGTTTTAGTATTTCCACATACTTTGTAGCCCCTATGCAAATAAAAATCTAATGCGTGCTTGCTTGGAGCATACACCTCCATACACACTTTTTTACAACTCATTTTTAGAGCCATTTTCTCAATAGTGTTAATACAAAACATACCGATACCCTTACCCGACATCTCTGGCAAACATGCAAGTTTTTCAAATCGAAACATTTCACCAACTTTTCGTGTTTGAAATGTAGCAACATAATTGTCTTCTTCACTAACAAGATACACTGAATTTTTCAGCACACAAAAAACTACTATTATAAAATTCTTAAAATGTGAATTGTCCCAGTGATGTAAATCGTATTTTTCCGCCATATCCTTACCGCAATTATAAAGAATACTGTTTACTCTTATCTGCCCAGAAAAATCAAATAGACCAACTTTCTTAATTTTATACACAACAGCAATACCTTTCCACAAATAAACTGATAATTTAACACCAATAATAGTTCCAATAACATTATCTACGACATCATCAACTTCACAATATCTGAGCTTAAAAATAAACTGAGTCATCCCTACTACAAGTGTCAGAATAGCACCAATAGCTACTCCCTTTTCCAACAATTAAAATTCTTAATGGTACAAAGAACAAAATGTTAAATATAATACCATTCCAATATCTGTTCTGCTATAATATAAAATAAAATTAATGTTAACTGATTAAATATATTTAGTAGTCAGACTTTTTGTACTATGTATAACTTTCATACTTTTACTTAATGTACTCCTTAATAACTTTTTTAAAGCATTTGATTACATACTCAACCATTTCATCACTAAGCTTCGTATGAAGTGGTAAAGTAATAAGGTTTTCATAATAAGAATACGCATTTGGAAAATCTTTGATATCCCAGCCCATTTTCTTATACGCAGACATCATTGGAAGCGGTTTATAATGCACGTTTGTACTTACACCCATTTCAGCAAGCTTTATAATGATATCTCTACGCTGTTCATCACTTATTCCTGGAACACGTGTAAGATAAAGATGCCCTGATGAACTCGAACTTTCTGTATAATGATTTAGGTGCATAACACCCAGTTCATTACACATTTCATCATATCTTCTTATAATATTACGTCGTTTCTGTAAAAGAGAGTCATATCTTTGAAGCTGCACTAAACCAATTGCTGCCATAATATCAGTCATATTGCACTTATACCAAGGACCTACAATATCGTATTCCCACGCGCCAAGCTGTGTTTTAGCAAGTGCATCTTTACTCTGTCCATGAAGGCTGTAAAGCTGATACTGATGATATATTTCCTCATTATCAACTCCAGAAATATCTCTCCATGTGGCTGCACCGCCTTCAGCGGTTGTAAAATTTTTCACTGCGTGAAAACTAAATGACGTAAAATCAGCAATAGAACCTGTCATTTTTCCGTTTCTTGATGCACCAAGTCCATGAGCACAATCTGAGAATATCAAAACTCTTCCCAATGTCTGTTGAATCTTTGCACCCAGATCATTGCCTTTTCTGGCATTGAACAGCGTTCTTTTGTTATTTGCGATACTATATAATCTATCATAATCAGCAACAATTCCTGCAAGATCAACCGCTACGATTGCCTTTGTTCTTTCAGTAATAGCAGCAGCTACTTTATCGTAATCCATTTCTGTGGAATCCTTCTGACTATCCACAAATACTACTTTTGCACCACAATGTATTGCAGCAGATGCAGTCGCAGTATATGTATACGCAGGAACGATCACCTCATCACCGTCACCAATTCCGCATATTCTGAAATTAAGCTCCTCTGCCGCTGTTGCAGAATTTAAACAAACAGTCTTGCTAGTATGGCAATACTCAGACAGCCTTTTCTCAAGTTCTTTTGTTCTAGGACCAGTTGTGATCCAACCAGAACTAAGCGCTTCTGCGACCTCATTTATTTCCGCTTCAGTAATATCCGGTGGTGAAAATGGAATATTCATTTTTTGATCGTCCTTCCATAAACTTTGTATCCAATAAATGCCCCAATGGTATTATTAACAACATCATCAATTTCTGACCATCCAAGTTGGAAAATCAATTGAATTATTTCTATAAACACAGATAAAGCAATCGCCAAAATAATAGTGTATTTTCTATATTTGACATAAGCACACGAAAATAAAAATCCATAAGGTATAAATAATAGCATATTCATAACGATATCACGAGCTGCATGCCAGCTAATATTTTTGAATAATGCAATATACTCCCATAATGGATGCATCAACATATTTTTTCCTGTAGGACTTTGTCTGCTAAATATCGTTATCCAAAGCAAAATAGATATATAACCATAAAATAGAACTAACGCAATAATATGTTTTTTCTTATCAGACATATTTTCTACACACACCTAAAAGAACCCAACGTCCTTATCCTGACACCAATCAGTGCTGTTTATATCAGCCTCTTTCAGAACAACGATTATTCTTTCATTCTCTGCATAGATCCTATCAATAACATATCTCTTATCAAATTGAGCTTTTGATAACTCAATACCTGAACAGTACTCAAGCTTTTGATCACCTGTGCAGACAACTATTTCAGAACTGATCATTTTTACTATCGGGTCGATCTTGTACATTGCCAGTTATCCCCTTTTCGTCAAATCCTCTATTTTACGAAAATATTCAATTATCAAGTTGCAATTTTATATGTTACCTTATACGATTCATATATTCCGCTTTCTGCTCAAAAGACGAGTGAACATAGCGATCAAGTGTAATACTTACATTACTATGTCCCAGTATTTCTGACAAAGCTTTTACATCAAAACCGAGTTTTATACAATTTGTGGCAAAGAAATGTCTTATAGCATGAAAATGTACTGACGGCAAATTTCCGTTTTTTTAATATCTTGGCAAACCTATATTGTATCGTCCTTGGTTCTATTGGCTTTTTCTTGTTAGAAAGTATGTAATTATCATTATCTCCTCTGTTGTTTTTCAAAAGCTCTAAAACACATTTTGGAATGGGAATTTTTCTTTTTGAAGACTCGCTTTTCGGTTCTGCAAGCATAAGCTTAGTTTTGCATAGCCCATTCTTTACTTGTATTCTTTGCAAAGTTTTATTCACACTAATGATACCCTGTTCAATGTCAATGTTTTCCCATTTTAAGGCACAAAGTTCACCTATTCGTAAACCCGTTACTCTTGAAAGATAAATTCCTATAGATGTAAGATCATTCTTTTGAGCCAGTATATCACACAGCTTTTTGTCTTCATCGTCATTCAATATTCTTATTTCAACTCTGGGTTTCTTCGGCATTACAATACCGTCCATGATATTATCTATCTTATAGGTTTTATACGCATATTTGAAAATAGATTTCATAAGAACTAAAATGTCAGTAATATAACGATTCGAGAGATTTTCCTGCTGTTTTCTTCTGATAAAATCATATATATCGTCATTGGTTATTTTACATATACATTTCTGCCCAAAGAAAGGCAGAATATGTTTGTCAGCTTTTAAAATATAATTTGCAGCGGTTGATTCTTTTATGCGTATTGTGACAGTACCAAACCATTCCTCATACACTTCTGTGAATGTTTTTCTTATTTGCGTTTTAGATATAAGATCAATGTGATATTTTTTCATCTTTGCAATTACTTCATCATGCGTTTTGCCGAAAAAAGCATGATATTTTCGTTTTGATCCTGAGGTATCCAAAAATAACCTTCCCTCATATCTTCCGTCTTTTCTGAGATAAACATTTCGATAATTCATCTTAAACCCTCCAAATTTCAGTAAGTTTTTTCATATATATTGTAAGTTTTGCTGTTTTTAATTCTATTTCTACATTTTTTGTTCATACTTATTGACAAATACAGTAATAAGGTGTATAATAACATAGGTAAACAAAAATTTACTTTTGAGCTTATGTGCATCTGTTATTAAATTATATATCTTATATTTTCGATTTTAAAGTGCATATTATTATGACAAGCTTTTTTCGTAAAATAGAGGATTTGACGAAATTCGACAGAGCAAAGCTTAAAAAGGATCGTAAAATAGTTATTTATTGTTATACGAATAACGTAATTTTGCCGTCAAAAGCACATCACGATGAATCATAACATAACAAAATAAAATAAAATAAAGCTCTTAGATCGTTCCTGTGATCTAAGAGCTTTTCTGCTATAGCAAAAAAATTGACGGCACTCACACGTGATATAATCCCCTTAGAGTAGACACATGAAATAATAAAATGGTGTAACTCTAAA
>ERZ773188.790-NODE-790-length-38321-cov-3.850076_pt1 | contig 38321 bp, 20 predicted proteins | sample MGYA00581011_ERZ773188 | MGnify/ENA primary metagenome ERZ773188 (study PRJEB29015, sample SAMEA2737798) | human gut metagenome | biome: human gut; feature: human-associated habitat; material: faeces | place: China | collected 2012 ...
GGTGGGAGCGGAAAAACCATCGTTGGTGAACGGTGTGTTGACATCTCCAAATGGTACCACGATTTCTCAGTCTTTGGGTTCCCTTTTACCTGGTACATACAAGTTGTCGGCTACTACCTTGATGAATGCTAAGTTCTTGGTGAACGGCAAGGCGTTAACAAACGGCGAGTTCAAAGTGGAAGGTACTGCGGCATCCGAGGTTACTCTTGCCATTGAGGCTGTCGAGACGGGAAAGGAATTCCGGGTTGGCGGTTTCAAGTTAGAACTGGTATTCGATTTTGCCGGAGCACAACGGACATTGCTTAATGCAGCTTCGAAGGCTATTGCAAAAGTGAGCCAAGAGGATGATGCGGATAAATATGCCGAATTTAATAAACGGTATAGTGATTTAACGGTAAAAATCAATCGGGTGAAAGATGATGCTGCCGGTGATTTCGCTGCTTATACGGTGTATGGTGAGTATAAGTTTTACCTCAATGGCGTGGAAGGAAGTACACTCATGTCAGAGGTCAAGGCACTTGATACGGATATTGAGGCGCATTTGGCCAACTGGAGAGCTTATACGGCTTCGAAGGCTGTCGGTGAAGAACAAAATACAGCTTTGAAAAGCGCTTGGGATACAAATATTGGCAATTTGAGTGATGCAGACGGAGTAAACAGTAAGCAAAGTGCTCAGGACTATGCCAAGGTGTTGTCCCAGAGCGAATATAATGCTGCAAAGAAAACAATCGATGCTTTCCTTGTTGAAGTTAAAGGTTATTATGATAATGGTACTGCTGCTACTGCATGTACGCCAGCATTCAACAGTGAATTTGCCAAAAAGGCATCGGACGCTATAAAAAAATTCACCGATAAGTTGGTGAATGTCGACAAGAACCATACGGCTTATGACGAAGTGTTGGGGAAAATCAACTCTACTAAGACTCATTATAACGAACAGTTACAGGCCTTCATGAAAGTAGCGGTAGACCCTCAGGATTTCTCGGGCTTGTATGAGACGATGCGTACTGAGGCTCACAATGCATTTAACGAAGTGAACCTGGGCATTGTAGCTGTGGAGAGGAAAAACGGAACGAATGAGAACCATCAGACCGCAGAAGAGGGATATGAGGCTAACACGCACGCTTTGGACAGTTTGTACGAGAAAACAGACGAGGTGTGTAAATTCTATACGGACAGCATCCAAAACAATGACAATATATACAAGGCTTTGATTGCCGAAAGGACAGACGGCAAGAGTCCATGGGCATTGCTTGCGGAATTGAAAAAAGATGCGGTGGTTTCCGAAAAGTATAAGTCCGATTTGGAAAAAGCCGAAGCCAATCTTAAAGCAATCGAAACCGAGGTTGTAAATCAATACAAGAAGTACACGTTGGATGCTTATACCCAAAAAGGCGGTGCATACGAGAAGGCTAAGGAACCGGTGACAAAGAGCCTGAATACCATCATTGAAAAAGAATACCAATCTTTGCCGAACTATCAGGCTAAAGTGGAATTGACCGCTGCGTTGGATGTTCAAACGGCTGCGTTCGATAAGGCCAAGACAGAAGTGCATGCCCTGAAGTATGGCGACGTGTCGGTGGGCGACATCTATAAAGATACCGATGAGAAGAAGTTGCAAGAGGAGATAGATGCATTCTCTTCGTATATAAAGAAAAGCTTTGATGAAGGGACTTGTGCCGATAACAAAGATACGAAGAAGACTGAAATAGAATCTCTTAAGGGCAAAATCGAGGGTTATGTGAATGCTGCCAAGGCCGTCGTGAAGGTTTATGACAATGCTGCAAAGACTATCGCCGATATTCAAGCAGAAATCAAAAAGCTTTCGGACAAGGTCGGGAATGGCGATGGACGTTATGTACCGGTCTATACCGGAACGGAAACACCGGACCAAAATATCGATAATTTGCCTACGTATGGTAAAAAGTTGGACGGAATGAACAAGACATTGTCCGACCTTCAAACAGCTTTGAAAGCCGCAGCGGCTGCCAAGGATGCCGATGGTGATACCCATGCTAACGGCATGAACAATGTATTGACGGAAGCAACTAATGCCAAGGGTAATGAAACTACAGGTATCACGGGCGAGGTGAAAACCTTGGTAGGAACTTTCGATAAGCACAAAGAATGGTATGACCAGCAAGTGGTTGAAATTACCATCACCCGTTTGATGAGTCAAGTAAATGCCAATATCGAATCTGCAAGGGAACAAATAGCTGGATATTCAGCGAACAGCGTGATTTATGGGTCCTTTACGGCTAATTTGACTAAGAAGCAGAACGAATTGTACAGCTCTGTAGACGCTATAGATAACAAGATAAAGAAATTGGATCCCAAAGACGAGGACAAGCAGGCTGAAACTTTGGCAATCTTGTCTGATGCCAGTGCCGAGATGACGAAACTCCTTGAGGAAGTCAATGCCTTCATTGATGAGGTCGGTGAGGCGAAGGAAATTCACGCCAAGAACAACTCCGTACAGGCAAGTCTGACGAAGGTTGTTGATTGTATTGCGGGAAATATCGGTAAGATTGATGCGAATTGGACTCCTATTGATGACAAGGATGTGTCGAAAAAGCATTTTGATGACCTGAAGGGAAGTTATACTACGGAACTTGGTAAGCAGGAGACGGCGATGGACAACGCGTATAAGGGCGATACATTGCACAATGACAGTGCCGCTATTCACGAGGCGATGAAGGTTATCGACGGCAAGGTGAAAGCGACATTGACCGAATTGGAGGTGGCCAGGAAGAACTGGGCGGCTTACGGAAGATTGGCCGTAGCAACCAAGAAGACGGATATCCACAACTTGATAACTGCGGAATTGGGCGAACTGTCAAGTTTGGCTTTGGGTGAGAGTGCCACGTATTACAAGGATGGCCTGTTGGGCGAGAATACCAACCCGAAAGGCACGTATGTGATAGAGTTCGATAATTGGGTGGCTAACGTGAATGCGGCTTGGAAGAGCCATTACAACGACAATAGTGCCGAAAGTTGCCAGACGCGAGAAGACAACTTCAAAGAGGACTACACTGATATTTGTGAAAAGATAAAGCAGGTATCTAAGGATGCTGAGACAAATATCAAAGTGGATAACACACTGGATACAGAATACGCAACTGTGAAAAATTCCGTGGACAGTTTGTATACCATATTGACTGTAGGTGACCCGACTACGGCGGCCAAAGCCTTTATCGAACAATTAGAGGCAGAGAAGAGCAAACTTGAAAATCAAGTTGCGGAGGATATTGCCACAGCTTTTGAGAAGGGTAAATCCGATGAACAATATGGAACCATACATGGCGTATTGCAAACCATCAAAATGCAGGTGGTTACGATCGGCGCAAGTCGTGAGCAGGGCTACGTGGATGCTGTGAAAACTGATAACCAGACCCGTTACAATAGCTTTAACAGTGCCGTCGAGGATATGCGTAATTGCTACATCGAAGCTGTGAATGTGATAGGACAGGTTAGCAAGGTACAGACTCCGGCACTGCTTGATGTCGTTAAGAGTGCGGTAGAAACAGCGAATACAAGTATCCAAAACTACCTTCAAGAAATCAACAACATCGAGAACGAAGCTTTTGCTGCCTTTAGCGAGGCTCAAAATACAGACAAGATGTTGTTCGACCCTGATAAACAATATGAGGCCGACGTACGGGCATACGAAGGCAAGATTGACCAGATATTGAATACAATGGATGCAACTGTGCAAAGTGCTACGCAGACGTTCTTTGCCGGTGAATATGCAACTGCGCAGGGATTGTATGACGCAGCCTATCAAGAATTGGTCGATGCCGATTATGTTACGGCTGATGAGGCGTTTGCCAACGTTCAGGCTGTTCTCGAAAAAGCAGAAGCTATCAAAGATTTCATTCCGGGTCAGTTCAATATCACGAAAGTGGACGGCATCGTCTCTGATTTCGCTAATTTCGAGGCTTGGATTGCGGATGGAAAAGAACCTGCTGCAGTGTACGAATGGGAGACATTGCATACCGATACCCTTGAACAATACAACAGCCATTTGGCAGAATTGGAAGAATGGTATGAAAATGGTGCTTATCTTGAAGGAGTCGATGGAAAGAAATTCGTTGATGATATCAAGGCAACCCTGCCTACGTTGACAGAAGCAGAAAAGACGTATGCTGATAACACGGGTCATATTTATGGTGATGTCATGACTGAGTTGCATGTGAAATTAGGACAGTTCGGTACTCCAATGTATAATGCTTATGTCAGCGGAAAGACGGAACATAACGAATATGTGACCAATAATGACGTATATAACGGTCTTATTGTGAAGGTTGAAGCCTTGCAGGCACCGTTGGATGAGGCTGCGAAGTATGTCGATGCCTATATCCTGACAGACGCTTGCGGTGTGGATGCTTTGCAAGCTCGTATCGACAGGCTGATTAGCGATTTGGAGACCAAACGCTACAAAGGTGGGTTGGATAACGCTTACAAGACAACTGCCGAGAATGAATGCAAGAGTATCACGACTTCTATCGAAAGCGTTTATCAATCGGCCAATACGAAAGAACAGGCTCAAATACTGGCAGAATTCAATGTATTGCAGGCCGCTTGTGCCGACGCACAGAATAAGGTGAAAGGCGATGCTGACGCTGAGGCAGAAGTAAACGCTTTGTCTACAGCTATCAAGGAAAAAATGGCTGCCTTTACGAAGGATACCGCTAATGACGGTGCAATCACCAACGCAGAAACTAAAGCCAAACAGCCGTTATTCCTGGCTTATGAGACTTGGATTGCAGACATGCGTACGAAACTGGCAACTTACACGGATGCTGCTGCCACAGAGAATGCTTACACAGCTCTTATGGACCGTGCAGGCGAAGTGGAAGGAGATGTGAAGGCTGGCCGAGAGACGCTTGCTGCATGTCATGCCAACGTACAGGGTAAATTCGAGGGCGATATGGCCGGACTTGAAAGTGATGTGGTTGCCGTGAAAGACGGTATAGAGCAGAACAAGACGAACATGTTGTTCTATCAAGACAAGTTGAATCACAAGATGGATGTTATCTTGTCTGATTTGAAGACGTTGTTGTCCGACATCGCAAAAGATCAGGAACGTTATACGCTCAACGATGAGGCTTACGAGGCCCGCAAGGCTGATATGGCTCATTTGAATGACTCGCTCACCACTGTAGTAGACAAGCTGACCGGCTTTGAGTATTACAAGGTAGACGAGAAGGCTAATGCAGAAAGTATAGCTGACATTACGGCCCATATGGGCAAATACGGTAAGGCCATGGATGAATACTATGCTGATATCGAATTGACTGACGTAGACGCCGAAAATGATCTTAAAACCATTATGGATAAAGTGCTGGAGCGTATCGACTCTTTGGACTGCAGGGCTTCCTTCATAGAATATACGGGCGTGATTGATAAGGCACTGAGTGATAGGATTGAACTTGTTAAGTCTGTGAACAGTCATACGTTTGTTGTCGAAGTTGAAGATGCCTTGAACGATACGTTGGAGCTTGTCAGGAAAGATTTAGGCAATATTAAATCCTATAATGAGGATACCAATGACGGTTACATCAGTGTGGACATCAATGGTAATGGTGTTACTTCGACGTCAATTCACTACGTAAAAGAAGCCCTTCCGCAAATTCAGGCCGCACTTGCAAAGCAGGAAGAACGGATGGCAAACGTACGTGAAACGATAGAAACCGAATCATTCATACGGGGTGACGTATTGCGTGACGGCGTTGTCGATGTACTCGACTACACGGAATTGATGATGTATGTGCTCGACCCGTCTAAGGCTGAGGCTATCGCGGGTACGATCAAGTGGTATGCCGCAGATGTGAACGACGACGGTCGGATCAACGTGGCCGATCTAACGAAGCTCACGAACAAGATTATGGATTACAACACGATGGAGGTCAGTCAAGTGGCACCTCGTGTACGTTTGGCAGAGCCTGCGATGACGCAGACCGAAGAAAGCGTAGAGATGAACATGGAAGAAGTCGGAGGCACGAAGCGTGTAGCCATCCTTCTGAAAAACGTGAACCCCTACGTAGCTTGCCAGATGGACGTGACGCTTCCCGCAGGCGTAACTTTGTTGGGAGAATCTTTGGGCGGAAGTGCAGACGACCACCAGTTGTATTCCAATACATTGGCCGATGGGACGACGCACCGCATCGTGGTAAGTTCGCTCCAGAACAAAGAGCTTAACGCAAATGGCGAAGCCCTGATTTATTTGGAAGTATCGGGTCGTGCTGCTTCTAAGATGACCGTAGGCAATGTGCTTGCAGCAGATGTCGATGGCGTACTTTACAGCATCGGTGGCAGTGGCGAAGGCGGCGTAACCGGTATCAACGGTGTGCAGGCCAACCCAAGCATGAAAGAGAAGATATACTCTGTGGGCGGTCAGATCATGGACAAGTTCACAAGAGGTATCAACATCATCCGTAATGCTGACGGTTCAGTGAAGAAAGTTTTGAAGAAGTAAGTGAATAAAGTCTCTGTGTGTAGGAAGCGTGGCTGCCACGTAAGGTGGCTGCGCTTTCCTTCTAAAGGAGCTTAATGTAGAATAATAAAAACAGAACGTATGACAAAGAATACAAATACTTCGATGCGACGGTTTGCGGCGAAGTGCCTATGGATATGGGGCATGGTGATGGCTTTTGTGGCAAGTGCTGAAGCTGAGAACAAGGTCACCATTGATAATTTCAATATCAAGGTGGACGAAGAGAAGACGATTTCTGTCTATTTGGAGAATAGCGATCCTATGGTGGGTTTGCAGATGGACTTCAAGCTTCCCAAAGGCTTGGATTTCGTTCCGAATAGTGTACAACGCGATGAGGTGCGCTTGAGCCGTTCTTCGCACAGCATTTATATGAATGAGGTGCAAAGTTCCATGGAGGATAGGGCTAAAGGTATCAAGACGGTGCGCCTTCTCATTCAGCCCAATGGGATTTATAATATTGCAGGCGACCGCGGTGCCGTGGCTTATTTCAAAGTAAGGGCAAATGAGAATATGGTAGAAACCAGTGAAATCGTGTTGGATAACATTGTGGGCAGCAGTTCGGAGTTTGAAGAGAGCGGTAACATCAAGGGGTATCACCTTGATTCCTATACCGCACATGTGAGTCCGAACGTGGGCTTTTTCTATCTTACCGAAGACTCTATTTGCGTGAAGAATGATGGTAGTGTTAAAAAAGTAAGCTTGGGCTTGCGTAACTATACGAGTGTCCGTGGTATGGAGGCTGTGTTGTCGTTGCCCGAAGGACTGTCATTGGATACGGAGGCCAACGGTGCACCTAAGTTTGAATATGGTGAACGTTTGCCACAGAACTTGTCTATCTCTTCCAGTATTTTGGAAGACGGTCGTACCAAATTGGTGCTGAGTGGTCTGACGAGCGAAACGCTGAAGGGAGATACGGGTGTGGTATTTTCTTTCTTTGTGAAAGCTTCTGAGACTTTCCAAGAGGTTGCTGAGCTTTCATTGGATGAAATTATTTTGTCGGATAATGCAGGGCATGGCATTAATATGGAGGGTAAGTTAGTCATGAAGGTGATTAATTCTTTCATCGCCTACTATACTCCTGCCAATGACTCCATACAGGGCCTGCGTACGCGTTATGAGGCTGCCGTAGAGAAAATCAATACTGAGGCTGCCAACGTGAAAGACAGTGCGATTGTCGTGAATGCCGTTCAGGAAGTGGCTGTCCGTATTGAGGATTTGCAGACGTCTGTGGACGAGGCTTACGCCAATGAAACGCTCGCGACTATTTATGATGAGGTGTTGGCTCCTGTGGTGGAAATCGACACGGCTATCGTGGATATGGTGGAGATGGTGTTGGACTATCAACAGAAAGTTACTGCCAATGAAGAAGCTTACACTCGTTTGACTGCCGACATCGCCGCCGTTCAGGCTAAGTTGGATGCTGCGAAGACTACGATAGAAACGGATTATGCCGAGGTGGCAGAACAGTTCACGGCTGACATCGCCGCTTTGCAGGAAGATGTAGATTCCATCAGCAACGAGGTGAAGGGCTTGTACGATGAAGTGAAGCTGACGGCCGAAAGCCAGATCGACACGACGGCCATCGAAGCCGGTATCGAGAAGGTATTGGCAGATGCTAAAAAAGCCCATGAGGGAAGTAGTATTGCCGGAGTGAAAGGTCCTGAAGGTGCTGAATTGCTGGGTATCTATACCGTAAGCGGCAAGTGTGTGGCTGCTCCGCTGAAAGGGCAAGTCAACATCTTCAAGTACTCCGACGGAACAGTGAAGAAGTTTTATATGAAATAATAGGTTGGTAGTTGCGTGTGCTGTGACAGCACGTGCACTAAAAAGGAGAACGCATAGGGAATGATTTCCTCTATGCGTTCTTTTTGTCTTATAGGGACTGTGGTTTTACCGTTGTCCCTTGAAATCTTTTATGATACCCTGGCAAATCCAGTCGGCTAAGGCCTGACGGTTGGACGGGATGACGAGGCGTTTCCGGTCGCGTTCGTTTTGTATGTTGCCCAGTTCCAGGAAAGCTGCCGCCGGGTTGGATTTTTTTAATACGTAGAGCGAACGTTCGCTTACCGTACCCCGGAATCCCCGGTTCGGTTGGTGTTTGTCGTATTTCCGTTCAAAGGTTTTGTGAATGTTTTCCGTCAGCCGTTTTCCTAATTTGCTGCCGGGAGAGTGGTAGAAGAATACATCGACCTGGTCTTTATGTCCCCGGCTGTCCACGTGGATGAAGATGGCACGTTTGTATTTCTCTTTGTCCTTATGAGTCAGGCGGTTGATGGCATCGCACCGCTGCTGTAGACGGGCTATCTGGTCGAGCGGAATCGTTTGTCCGAGGCAGGTCTCACGGTCGCTGTTGGACAAATACCGGTCATCGCGGATGCCGTCTTTCTCATCCTGAATGATGATATGTACCTTGGCACCTTTTTCCATCAATGCACGTCCCAACCGCAGGATGATATCGTAGGCATATTCGTCTTCGTGCAATTCCCGGTTTCCTACTTTTCCGATGGCTCCGGGGTCGGGACCTCCGTGTCCGCTGACCAGATATAAGCAAGCACCTTCTAACTCATGGGAACGGACGGATACGTTTTGGTATACCGGGCCGAAAAGCGGTTCTACAACGCTGGTCTTACGACTGCCAGCCTGCGCCTTTTTCCCAGACTTCTTACCGGTGGGAAGCCGGTAACTACGTCCCAGTATCAAGCCTCCGTCGCGTGTCAGTTTCCCTTTGTTGATTTCCAGAAACTCCTTTTGGGCTGCACGGGAAGTGTAGCCAAAACGTTGAAGAAATGTCGATACGCCTTCTCCGTTTTTAGGTTTGGCGCGTTCTTGGGCGTATAAAGTCGATGTCAAACAGCAACCCGTCCAAAATGCAAAGAGGAAAAGTTTACGGATGTTCATGTTCACAAAGATAATGCAAATCGAACGCAAAATCTTAAGCTTGCTTGAATATTTTGCCGTGATACAACCTATTTTATGAAAAGATATGTTTTTGGGGATATGCGTACTGAAAAAAGCAGCCGGTAACCGGAGAGATACGAAAAAGGCACATTCCCCCTTTTCGGGATGGAATGTGCCGGATCCGGATTTGCAGTTTTTTCTGTTTAGTCATCCATATCCATGTCGATGACATTGAATTGCTTGTCAAATTTGATTTCCCAGAAGTTGGACAGTTTCACTTCGTAGGTGTAACGGTCGCGCTCCAGTTTGAGGATGGTAGCATTGGGATGGCTTTCTTTTACGAACTTTGTGATTTGGGCGGGAACGGCTTTCGTCGGTACGCTACTGCGTTTGCAGTCCAATTCTGTCCATTCGCCGTTCTTGTCGAACTCAACCCCGTTGCCGTTGACAAACACGACATCGTAGCTCGTGTCCAAGAATCCTTTCTCCATTTTGGTGAATGCCACCTTTTCCGTGGGAAAGTTCTGTTTGATGAAAGTCTGTGCTTTAGCCGGCAGTTTGTCGAAAGTGATGGGTTTGTCGTTGTCGGCCTGCGCTACTTGTAAAGTGAATACACTCAGCAGTAAGAATAATAACTTTTTCATAATGTTCATTTTTTGAAAGTTAGACATTTGTTTCTTTTTGATGATACAAAGTAAAGGATTGATTCTGGAAAGAAATGGGAAAACAAACGTTTAGAATGTTAAACTGTGTAAAACAAAATATCCCCGTCCTTTGGAGTAGAGGACGGGGATGTGGCTATATGCGGGATTGCCCAATGCTTAGCGCATATCTTGATATTTGATTTCGTCTTTGTCGCTGTATTTCAAGTTTTCGCCGGCCATTCCCCAAATAAAGCTGTAGTTGCTGGTTCCGGCAGCAGCGTGGATGCTCCATTCAGGCGAAGTGATGGCTTGCTCGTTGTGCAACCATACGAGGCGTTCCTCTTTGGGCTCGCCCATCAAGTGGCAGATAGCGTTACCGTCGGTTACGTTGAAATAGAAGTAAGCTTCCATCCGGCGTGTGTGTGTGTGGGCCGGCATTGTGTTCCATACGGAACCCGGAGCCAATTCGGTGAGTCCCATTTGCAGTTGGTTCGTGCCGCCGCCTTTCACTTTCTCCAAAACGTCTTTTACGATTAACTGGTTGACCACACGGTCGTTGCTTTCTTCCATCTTGCCGTAATGGTCAGAGATGCCCAAAACGTATTTCTTGGGGTTGGCCTTCTGTAACTTTGCATCAGTCGTAATCAACTGGGTGATGAATTGCTTATATGCGGGAGCCGAGTTGATGTAGAACTTGGCGGGTTTGGCGGGATCGTTGCTCTTGAAAGTAACTTCTTTATTGCCACAACCTACGTAGAGAGCCTCTTTGTACTTCATTTCGTATGCTTTGCCATCTACAGTTACCACACCGTCTCCACCGACATTGATTACGCCCAATTCGCGGCGTTCCAAAAAGTAGGTGATTTCCGGTCCGAGTTCATGGAACTTCTCCAATTTCAGAACCTTGTTTACCGGCATCACTCCACCGTAAATCAGACGGTCATACAGGGTATACGTGAGGTTGATTTCATCCGGAGCCATGACTTTGTCCATCATGAAAGCACTGCGCAGGCGTTCGGTGTCGTAGTGTTTGACATCCTGCGGATGGCAGGCGGTCTGTACTTTGTAGTTCATCTGGGCGTTCGTCGCCAGTGCGCCGAGGCCGAGGCAAAGAGCCAATGCAAATCTTTTCATTTTCTTTCTGTTTTTGATTATGTGATGTTAGATTCAAATGCGTGGTATGCGTCCGCGTCTTAGTACTTCTTGCGGACGATGGCACGGCGGTTGAGGACAGCCAGTCCGAGCGTGCAGACCACGAGGACGGCCGGACCCACATATTTCACCGTGTGTGTCAGGTGGAAGATGACCCATGCCAGCGGACTGGAGGCAAAGTCGAGCGCGCCGCCCTCGAAACCTTCGGGGATGGCCACGGCCGTGTCCTTCGTGATGTTGAACACATCGTGTGCCGCACTGGTGAAGTAGGGCGCGAGGTTCGTCACGAAATACAGCCCGATGACCATCAGGATAAGTCCGATGATGAACGTCTTCACCACATTGCCGTTCGTGATGGGCAGGATGATGGGGAATACGTAAAACATGCCGGCCAGCGAAGCCAAAGGCAGGAACTGGTTGCCCGGCAGGACGACGGCAAGGAACAGCGTGACGGGGATGAGCAGCAACGATACGACGAGCGTAGTCGGGTGGCCGATGACCAAGGCCGGACTCATACCGATGTGCAGGCCGGCATTCTCACCGAATTTGCGGGCAATCATCTGGCGCGTGGCATCGGAAATGGGGCGCAGGCCTTCGATGAACAGTCCCGTGATGCGGGGAATCAGCTCCATGACGGCTCCCATCTTGATACCCAGTCCGAGGATGCCCGGAATGCCGTCCACCAGTTCCTGCCCGTTCTTGCAGGCCAGTGCGCCGATGCCGCATCCCACCAATACGCCGAGGAAGAGCGGTTCGCCCAGGATGCCGAATTTCTTCTTCATGCCCTCCGCGTCGATATACAGTTTGTTGAACCCCGGAATCAGGTCGAGCGCCTTGTTGATGAGGATGGCGAAAGGCATGAACCCTTGGCAGAAAGGCTGCGGGATGGAGATGCCGTCCATCTTATCATAGAATTTCTGGAATTTGGGAGCCGTATAGTCGGCGGCTATCAGCGTCAGGATATAACAGATGACGGCAGCAAAGAAACCCCATGCGATGTTGTCCATCGTGTAGTAGACCATCGCGCCGATGAAAGCGAAATGCCAATAGTTCCACAGGTCGATGTTGACGGTCTTTGTCGTTTTGGTGAGGAGCATCAGGATGTTCACTCCGAGGCATACGGGAATGATGAATGCGCCTACCGATGTGTTGTAAGCCACGGCGGCTGCCGCAGGCCATCCCATGTCGAACACTTCGAGGTTGAGATCGTAAATCTCCACCACTTTTGAGAGCGACGGGCTGAGGCTGCTGGTGAGCAACGCCGTAATGACCGACAATCCCACGAAACCGACGCCCACGTAAAGGCCGCTTTGTAAGGCTTTTCCGAACTTGATTTTGATACAAACGCCCAGTATGGTAAAGATAATGGGCATCATGACTGCGGCCCCGAGGCCGATGATGTAACCGAATACAGCTTCCATATTCCTAATTTTCTTGGTATTAATTCGTAAATGATTAGGTGCGGCAAAATTAAATAAAACTATTGGTAACGCAAACAGAATTGAGAAAAAAAAGATGGGAAAGGGAAAATAAGGCGGATGAGGCAGGACGTGAAATACTGACAATATGTCAGCCTTTTACGCATAAGCACCGGGTCGTAAAAGGATCAAATAGAGAGGATATGTTAAATCCAAACCGATATAAGGCCCATTTTATGTATTTATGACGCATTTTTTTTGAATTCGGGGTTTCAATCTCCTGAGATTGGAATTTCGTTTGGCTGAAAGCGGAAAAAGTTTTGGAGCAGAAAAAAATGGAGTTGTCCGCTTGTCGGCCGGAAACGGTCTTCCGTGCGGCGGATAAGGGGGCGGTAAACGGTGTAAAAGGGAGGTCAGAAGGGCTTTTTTTGATTTATCTGACGGATTTCCGTGCGCCAAATCCTCATGCTTTTTGTCACGGGAAAAGGCTGACGGATGTCGTTTGCATGCGGGGCATGCCGCATGGCGGTGTGGAGAGGGTGTCTTTTTGTAAGCGAAAACCTCGCCCGTGGTTGCGGAATGTAAAAACGCCGGCTTGAAATGCCGACGTTTTTTGTCCCCTCGCCCGAATAAAGAGGCGGATAGACGATTCTCGTGAGGTTGGCCTGACATTTTGTCAGACGAAACATTCCGGTTCGCGACGTGCACTGAAGTTTTGGTGCAACATGGCGGTATAAGGGGTGTCGAAAGTGCGTCCGCCCACGGGACAGAACTTGACGCAGGCACAGCATTTGGTGCACAAGTCCACACGGGTGGCAGAGCGTCCGTCGGCTATGGTGATGGCGCCGGTGGGGCACCAGTCCACGCATTCTCCGCAGCCGTAGCAGTTGTCATTCACTACCGGAGCCTGCGGTGTGGAAGGGCCAAGGGGCTTGTAGGGTACGTTGCCCTTCATTGCGGGCGCAGTCACGAGGCTTTCCAACGGGCTGTCGTAGGTCAGCGCGAAGTCACGTGCATCCGTGGCCGGAGGGTGGGGCAGGTTCAGTTGGTGCAACAGGCTGCCATAGGCTTGCGCCCCGAAAGCGGCGGCCTTCTGCAAGTCGGCGGCATCGGGACGGCCTTCGGCGACGGGCATGCCCGGACGGCTGTAGGAGTGTTCGCCCACGAAAGCCGCACCGCAGAGGGGCGTGAACCCTTGGGCGTGCAGGAGGTCGCGAAGCTGTACCAAGGCATCCTCGTAGTCGCGGTTGCCATAGACCACCACCGGAATGGCGATGCTGTTTTCCGCCCGCAGGCGGGCGATGCGCCGGACGGCTACCGGGGCCACAAGTCCCCCGTAGACGGGGGCGGCCACGATGCAGATGGCGTTGCGTACCGCAATGGGCGTGTCGGCGGGGTCGGTGGTCAGGTCGATTTCCTCACGGCGTGCGATGTGCGTGCCGTCGGCAATGGCGCGTGCGATTTTCATCGAAGTGTGCGTGGGCGAGAAACAGGCCACGCAAAGCTTGTCTAACTGCATGGTTTCCTCCTTCCTTTACATTTCCGAGATTTTGTAACCTTCTTCGGCCAGTACGGCTTGCAAGTCCTCCAAGGGCTTCGCGTCTCCCGAAAACTCGATGACGGCCACGGGAGGGTCTAAGGTCACGGTGGCGTTGACGCCCTCGATACTGTTCAATGCTTTTTCCACATGCATGCGGCAATGGTTGCACATCATGCCTTCCACTTTATATTCTTTCTTCATATCTGTATAGGGTTTTGAAATGTCGGTTTCTTCGTGTCGCAGTCCGGCCCGTTTCAGCCGCAGGCTGTTCGTCACGACGCTCACGCTGCTCATGGCCATGGCCGCCCCGGCAATCATCGGGTTGAGCAGGAAGCCGCAAAGGGGGTAGAGGGCTCCGGCGGCCACGGGTACACCTATTATATTATAGATGAAAGCCCAAAACAGGTTCTGCCGGATGGTGCGTACGGTACGGGCGGACAGCCGGATGGCCTCCGGAATCCGGGTCAGGTCGGACGAGATGAGCGTCATCTGGGCCACGTCCATGGCGATGTCGCTGCCCCGTCCCATGGCGATGCTCAGGTCGGCGCGGGCCAGGGCGGCACTGTCGTTGATGCCGTCGCCCACCATGGCCACGCGATGCCCTTCGCGCTGCAAGGCTGCCACGAAATCGGCCTTGTCTTGCGGCGACACCCCGGCGCGGTAGTGCCGGATGCCTGCGTCGTCGGCTATCCGTGCGGCAGCGGGGGCCTGGTCGCCCGTGAGCATATAGACTTCGATGCCCATGGCCTGCAGTTCGGTTACGGCTTGGCGCGAAGTCTTCTTGATGCGGTCGGATATGGCGGCTACCGCCCATGTTTTCTTCGTATCGGCAAAGTAAATCACCGTTTGTCCGGCGGCAGACATGCGTTCGGCCGTACGTGTCAGGCGTTCGTCTGTCGGGATGCCGTTCCGTTCCAGCAGCTTAAGGTGTCCGGCATAATACGTTTGGCCTTGGCATACCGCCTTTGCCCCCATTCCCGTCAGGCTTTCGAAGTCCTGCACGGGGAGTTCCCGTCCTTGGATATGGCCGACGACGGCTTCGGCCAAGGGATGTTCCGACTGTTTTTCCAGACTGAAGAAAATGTCGGGCAGGCCGGCCGGACAGTCTTCCGCCCACGTCATTTCCGTCACCGTGGGATGCCCTTCCGTGACCGTTCCCGTCTTGTCCAACAGGATACTGTCTATTTGCCGTGCGGCCTCCAAGCTTTCAGCGTCTTTGATGAGGATGCCGTGTTCGGCTCCCTTGCCGATGCCCACCATGATGGCTGTCGGCGTGGCCAGTCCGAGTGCGCAGGGGCAGGCGATGATGAGGACGGTGACCAAAGCCAACAGGCCGTGCGTGAAACCGTCCGACGGGGCGAGTGCCCACCACAAGGCGAACGAAAGAAGGGCGATGCCGATGATGGTCGGTACGAATATGGCCGCGATGCGGTCCACCAACCGTTGCACGGGGGCTTTGCTGCCTTGCGCGTCCTGTACCATGCGGATGATGTGGGCCAGTACGGTGTCGGCTCCCACTTTATCGGCACGGAAACGGAACGAACCCCGTTGGTTGATGGTACCGGCGAATACGTGTGACCCTTCGCGCTTGGCTACGGGCACCGGTTCGCCGCTCAGCATGCTTTCGTCGATGTACGAACTGCCCGAGACGATGGTGCCGTCCACGGCAATCCGTTCGCCGGGACGGACGGAGACGGTCTGCCCCCGTTGCAGGTCGTCGATACTGATTTCACGTGTTTCCCCACGGTCGTCCACGATGGTGACCGTACGGGGTTGCAGCCCCATGAGCTTGCGGATGGCCGTCGAGGTGCTGCCTTTGGCCCTTTCTTCCAAGAGCCGTCCCAACAGGATAAAGGCGATGATGACGCTCGCCGCTTCGAAATAGACGTGAGGTTCTACGCCCCGTGCCGTCCAGAATTCCGGAAAGAGCATGTTGAAAAGGCTGAAGACGTAGGCAATGAGCGTGCTGTTCGACACCAAAGTGTCCATGTTGGCCGTGCCGTGCCGCAGTTGCCGCCAGGCGTTGCGGTGGAAATCCCGTCCCAACCAGAGGACGACAGGGGTGGACAATGCCCATGAGATGAGGTCGGCGTATGGCATGTACATGAAAAACATGCCGATGACGGCCACGGGCAGGGCGAGGATGATGGCCCAGACGGTGCGTTGCCGCAAGCGTCGGTATTTCTCGTCGTGCGCCTGTTCCGCCCGGTCTTCCAACTGTTTGCGGTCGTCGCCCACCAGCAGGTCGTAGCCCGCAGCCTGCAAGGCCGCTTTCAGTTGTTCGGGGCTGCACTGTGCCGTGTCGTATTCCACGGTAGCCGTGGCCGCCGCGTAGTTGACGGAAGCCGTGCGCACCCCCGGTTGTCCGTTGAGGGTCTTGTCCACCCGTACGGCGCAGGCGGCGCAACTCATGTCCAATACGGGGAACGTCCTTTTTTCTATGTGTATTGTGTCCATTGTGTTTATCGTATCTATGGTTGTAGGGTACAAAGATAAGTACGGGGTCTGCAAACTGTCTTACAGAATTATGGCTTCTTTTTATATGTTTTGGTGTGAGTGTTATATTTTATCCAACGGAATGCGTGCCCGCTCTTTCTGTTGCCGGTATTGCCGTGGAGTACATCCGGTCTGTGCCTTGAACTGGGCACTGAGGTGGGCGGTACTTGAATAGTTCAGCCGGTCGGCTATTTCGTTGAGGGTCAGTTCACCGTAATCCAGCAGTTCCTTGGCGCGTTCGATTTTCTGGGCGATAAAGTATTTTTCGATGGTCGTGCCTTGCGTTTCGGAGAACAGCTTGCTGAGCGTACCGTAATCGTGGCGGCACTCCGTGGCGAGGTATTGCGACAGATTTGTCCGAAGGCTGTTGTCCTGATGGTGCACGAGTTCGATGATGAGACGCTTGATATGCTCTACGGTACGGATGCGCGGGTCGTCTATCAGTTCGAATCCCAAGGGAGTGAGGGCCTCGCGCAGGGTTTGGCGTGCGGTCTCCGCGAGAGGGGCGGAAAGTTCGGCCCGTCCGAGTTCGACCGACAAGGGCGTCAGCCCGAGACGTTCCAATACGCTCCGTACGACCATGACGCAACGGTCGCACACCATGTTCTTGATGTATATGTAACGGTCTGTTTCCATAAAAACGTACAGCCTATAATGCACAAAGATAGCGAAAGGCGAGCGCAGAGACAAATGAAAACGAAGTTTTCCGGTTTGGCTATGCCGAGCCGCATCCTGTCTTCGTGGAAACAAAGATAATGCAAATAAGCATAGCGGCGAGGATATTTGTCGTATCTTTGCGCCACCAAGACATAAAAATATGAAGAACGGATTGTTGGAAGACGGATGCGACCCGATGGGGCAGGCCATCCGTGACTATTATGAGACAGGCCGGGCCGGTCGCTTGCGGGTGTTCTCCCCGCAGTTTGACGAAGACGAGATGCCAGTCGGCACGTTGTTCCGTGAAGAGGAGGATATGCCGCCATTGGAACGGAAAGCTTTGGACTTGTGTCGCGGGCGGGTGCTGGATGTCGGTGCCGGGGCTGGCTGCCACAGCCTGGCCTTGCAAAGGCGCGGGTTGGACGTGACGGCGGTGGACATCTCGCCGTTGTCGGTGGACGTGATGCGTCGGCGCGGGGTGAGGCAGGCTTGGGAGGCGGATGTCTTCGACGAGGCTTTCGCCGGATGTTACGATACGGTGCTGATGCTGATGAACGGTTCCGGCATCATCGGGCGGCTGGAACGCATGCCCTTGTTTTTCCGTCGTATGAAGCAACTGTTGGCACCCGGCGGTTGCGTGTTGGTGGATTCCAGTGACTTGCGCTATATTTATGAAGACGAAGACGGCGCGTTGGACATCGACCTGAATGCCGGTTACTACGGTGAGTTGGATTTCCGGATGCAGTACAAGCGAGTGAAAGGCGCACCTTTCCCGTGGCTCTATGTGGACTTCGACACTTTGGCCTACTATGCGCAGGAAAACGGTTTCCGTGCGGAACGCTTGCAGGACGGGGAACATTATGATTATCTGGCGCGGCTGTCCGTAGCGTTATAAATACAAGAGACGGCCTCCTCGCGGAGACCGTCTCTGACCAACCTTCCTTACCTCGTCCGTAGATGGAGAGAATACGGATGGGCAAGGCTTTTTGCGGGATTACATTTCTCCTTTGTAATTGTTGCTTGCACCTTTTCCAATGGTGAACGTCACGTCTACGTAGTAGCCGCTCTCGCCCACATTCATGTTCTCGATTGCGCCCCACGGAGAATCGGCACTGATGCGGATGGTTACCGTATGAGCGGCATCGAACCCTGATTGTGTTGCATTTTCGTCGAACGTAACTACGCCGGTCTTTGAGTCAACAATGACATATTTGTCTTTGTAGTCATCAACTTTTCCAGTATGCGGATTGACGATAGCGAATGACGGTGCAGTCATGCCGTATACCATTGTTGAGAACGGATCCTTGCTGAACTTAGACTTCCAGTTGCCCTTGTCATCTTTGGTCGTCTCCACTACGGCACCGTCTTTCCATATGGTGCGTCCGGCAAAGTCAACCCACTCGGCACCTGTGGACACATTGTAGGTCTTAGACAAATCGTAGACGGTCATAGCCATTTCGGTCGGGTTCTTCCAGGTTCCACTCAGCTTTTGTACGCTGATTTCACAGTAGGTTTCAGCAATCTTCTTACCATTGTAATCCAAGTAGATTACTAGGCTTACGTTGTCACCCTCATATTGAGACTTGTCGTAAGTGAGTGTTCTATTGGCATTATTGTAAGTGACACCCTTGATAGTTGCATTGTCCTTGATTTCGACAACAAGTTTGAAGCCAAGGTCGTTAGCTTGTTTGTTCAATTCTTCGTAGTCGGCGAACAAGTCTTTAGCATTAAAGACATTGTTCATGCTAGCCACAATGTCGGTCGTGCCTTTTTCCCATTCAATCTGCGGAGTGTATTCGATGGTCTGTCCGTCTTGGTTCCAACGTACCGGGTTCTTCTCGATCACAGTGACAGGATACTGCATCTGGCTGACGTTTACATGGATAATGTAAGAATCGGTCCGCGTAGTACTGCTGTTTTCTTCCTTCAATGTGATATCGAGTTTCTTGGCTTCACCGGTATTCATTTTGGCAGGAACGACGATGTACAGCGTGTTGTCGTTTGCTACCTTATCGGTTGCTGCAGGCATTTTTTCCAAGATGTCTTTACCGGTCATCAGGCACAACTTGGTCAAGTCTGCCGGTTCGTTTTCATCGATAAGCTCCATGAAGTCACCGCGTGACAGTTCGGTAGCTTTGATGATTTCGTCCATTTCGTCGCTGCTCAGGGCAATGAACTGGATATCCTTGTTCCACGTCAGTTCCTTGGTTTCCTGTACGTCATGCTCTACAACGCGGCGTGCGATGGTTACTTCTTTGTATGCCGGAGCCTTGAGTTGGAACGAACCGAAGTCGGCCACGGGGGTGACTGTGACTTTACGTCCGATCATGGCATTCGATGCATTCGGCAATGTAAGTTGGCCGTTTTCGATCTTGAACCAGTTATCGTCGCTCTTGTCGTCGTTCGTCAACGTGGACAGTTCGTAGGAAATCGTAGTCGGAACGCCGTATTCTCCTACCATGTCTTCCACGATTACGGTACCATCTTCGGCCTTGCCTACGACTTTGCGGTTCTTGCTGTAGTCCAACATGCTGTTGCTGCCGTCCGGATTCATGTAAGGCAAGCTCGTTGCGGAACTGTTGTCGTTCGTGATTTCAATGGTTTTCACCTTGTCCGTCACTCTCGTTGCCTTGAAATAGGTCGTGGTCAGGTCCGTGTTGTCCTTTGTGCTCCCCGTGCTTTCTTCGCCTTCGGCAGGTTGTGGGTCTACGGCCTTAATAACGGCGCAAACGGCCCAAATTTCATTCTCGCCAATTTCTGTCTCTACGGAGTATTCTATGATGCCGGATTCTGCGTCGACTAAAACGGGGTCTCCTGCCGTCTTCACTTTAGAGAAGCTTTTCTTGCTGATTAGCGAGCCGTCGAAAGTCAAGGTATATTTGGCGTTTTCTCCTATGAAGTCGTTGGCTTTAGAGGCCGGAGACACGCGGAATTGGATTTTGTTGGATGCTATGCCTTGTGCCACCGTCTCGTATTTGTCCGCTGTCGTGAGCTTTTCGTTGTACACTTTCAGCACGGAAGACTTCAACAAATAGCCTCCTTCTTCGGTAGAAGTAAGGTTCGGGATGTACACCACGCTTTGAATCATGTCGAACTTGGCCATTTCGGCTTTCAGTGCGTTGAATTGTTCAACCAAGCCCGGGTCGCTCGGGTCTACGCCCGGCGTTTCGCTGCCGCTGCCCGTCAATGCTTCTTGCAGCTCTTTGATGTCTTGGCAAATGTCGGCAAAGCTGCTGTATCCCGTGCCGGTCAGTAATTCGGTCACGATAGTGTTCTTCCATTCTTCGAGGGCGGCCAGACGGTAGAGGATGCTTCCGGCTTCCGTTTCCTTGCCGATTTGTTGTTGCAGGGTGGTAAGTGAACTTACCGTGGTGGGTAATGCTTTGATGGCTGCCAAGATGGCCGGGTCAGAAATGGTCGTGGCCGCTTCTTCGCTGATTTTAGCTATCAGGTTGTTGATCTGGCTTACGTTTGCTGTCAGTTTGGCCAATTCCTGCCCGTTGTTCTTAATCCATTTCTCTACTTCCACCAAACGGTTTTCTACGTCTGTAAGGTTTGTTACGGCCGTATCCAATTCAGACTTGATGCTGTCCACGGTAGCTTGGTCGGCTTTGTCGGCAATGGCTTTCTCCAAATCGGCACGCAGGCTGTTGACCTTGCCTTCCAACTCAGTCTTTTGTTGCTGAAGGTCGCTTTGGGTCTTATCCAAGTCGCCTTCTATTCCATTTACCTGTGCGATCAGTTCGCTGACTTGGGAACTCAATTCGCCGATTTTGGTGATGTCGTTCTCTGTGATGGCTGTTTGGAGTGCAGCCACGGTTTCCTGTAAGTCCTTCACGGCCTGTGCGTCGGCTTTGCCCGCTGTCAATTCGTTGATGTCCTCCTGCAATGCGGCTTGAGCTTCTTGCAGGGCTTTCAAGGCTTCTGCGGTTGAAACATCTACCGTTTGTTTCAATGCGTCTACCTGCGATTGTAGATTGGCAATGTCGTCATCGTAATCTGAGCAGCCGACCCAAACCGGGGAACTGGCAATCAATGCGCAAAACATCGTAACACTAATAAACTTCTTCTTCATAATAAAACAAATTAATTAAAAAATATATGTTCTCTACTTTCCTGTTTTTAGAATCATATTCTTTTCTCTCTCTATGCAAGAGGTGGAAAAAGGGAATGTAGGCCTGTCTATTATATGTGAGTCATAGTGCTTTAGAACCATCTTCCAAATCTGTTCTTTCTTGTTTTTTTAGTAAATCATTTGTTTTTTCGAGAAAAAAAGACCGATTATTTTGTGGGTTTAAGTATTTTATCTACATTTGTATCGGATTTATCCACCTCTTGCATAGAGATGGAATAATAATATTGAGGATATATTGCTGAATAGGAGAGCGTTGAAGTTTTTGTCGAAGACTGTCTGATTCGTTTCTTTATTTTACTTCTTCTATTTGCCGTTTCAAATATTTTTCTTGTTGCAGCATCAATGTTGCGGTGGTCCAGCGAAGTGAGATAGATGGAAGTGGTCTTTTCATTGGAATGCCCCATAGATTCGCTGATGACGTGCATCGGGATATGAAGCTTTAAGGCTTCCGAGGCCCATGAATGCCTCGGGACGTAAGAGGTGAGCGTGGCTTTCTCTCCTAACAATTCGGATAGCTTTTTTAAATTGAGATTGTATGTCCGTAAGGCTGAGTCGTAAACGGACTGTCGGAATTCTGTGGTTTTCATTACAGGGAAAAGAAAGTCCGATTGGGGAGAGGCGTATTTATTGATGATGGTTCTCATGATTCTGTCTACCTTGACAGAGAGCAGGCGTCCGGTTTTACTCCGATAATAGGAGAGGCGTCCGTTTTGCAGATTTTCCTTTTTTAGTTTGGCGAAGTCTATGAAAGGCATACCTTGTGCGAAAAAGCAAAATACAAATGTATCGCGACTGAATTCCATACTTTTATTGAGCTTCTTATATTGCATGAGTTTGATGATGACATCGATGTTTACAGCCCGTTTTCGGGTTTTGTCTACTCCCGTATAGACGTTGCCGAAGGGGTCTCGAAGTTTCAGATTGAGCATGGCAATTCCTTTTTTATAAGCCGCATGCAATGTGCGGATATAAAAGGAACTGCTGTTTTTGGTGATACCACGTTCGTGTTGTAGGTAGGTTTCGTAAGATGCGATTAATTCTTCGGTGATAGATTCGAAGCTTACAGAGCGACAGTAGCCTTTGGTTTGGAGGAAATGTGTAAAGGAACGCAGGGATGATTGGTAGTTCGCAGATGTTTTGATTTTGTTGCGCATCTTTTTTTCTTGGATTTGATTTTGCATGAAAGACAAGAAGTCGGCTTTCTTGCTTTTACAGATTGTTGATTTCTTCATTTTACGATTTTTTGTGTAAGACAATACTGTGTTTTTTACTTTATCTTGCAGAAAAAAACAGACTGCCTTTAGGTGACAGTCAGATGGAGGGCGGACAATATAAAAAAGAATCCTTCTTGCCGGATGAACTCCATGCAAGAAGGATTCTTTTTTTAGGTAAAGAAATAAAAGAGCCTTGTTTAGAACAGCTTTTCCGGGTATTCTCCTGCTGCTACCAAGGAGGCAATCTTTTCTACTGTGGCTTCACGGTCGGCAGCGTATGTTACACCGAACCATTTGCTGGTAGTGTCGAGCACTTCTACCGTAGCGGTACCTTCGTTGATGAGCTTATTCACCATCAGCGGGATGAAGAACTCGGCTTTCGGATTTTCCATGTTCTTCGGATTGCCCAGAAACTCTTTGAAATATTCTTCGCTATGCTGGAAGTAGTCGGGAGTGAAGCCCCACATGTTCATGCTGACCGGTACGTTCTCTTCCAACGGAATCCATTTGCCTTCTTCGTCTTTGTAGCAGATAGGACCGTCCACACGCATGATTTCCGTACGTTCCACCACATCTTTCAAGTGATGATGGTCGTCGTACATGCAGACACCACGTGCAACGGAGCCGTTTTCGCTGAGCGTATTGCAGCAACGGAAGCCCACCATGGCGTATGTGTTTTGGCAGCCTTCCGGCAATTCGCTCAGGAACTTGCCGATGGTGGCGAATGCGTCGCGGCCGTAGAAGTCATCACAGTTGATGACACAGAACGGTTCTTTGATGACATCTTTACCCATCAATACGGCATGGTTCGTACCCCATGGCTTTACACGGCCTTCAGGGCACGTAAAACCTTTGGGCAGTGCGTCCAGACTTTGGAATACCAACTCAGCCGGAATCTTTCCTTCGTATTTTGAAAGGATTTGTGTGCGGAATTGTTCTTCAAAGTCTTTGCGGATGACGAAGACAATTTTGCCGAAACCGGCACGGATGGCATCATAGATAGAATAGTCCATGATGGTTTCGCCATTCGGACCCAGCCCGTCCAATTGTTTCAAACCGCCATAACGGCTACCCATACCGGCAGCCAATAAGAAAAGTGTAGGTTTCATATTCGTTCGTTTAAAAAGTTAAATATTTACGTTCTGTATTGCAAAAGTAGCTTTTTTATTTGAAAAAGTCGTGTTTTCGGCTTCTTTTTTTAAGCCCTTTGAACTGTTTGGGAAAACAGGAGGGGCCGTCCGTGCTACAGCCCGTTTTAGAACGGATAACCTACGGCAAAATGGTATCCCAGACTGTCTTTGAATTTCGGCATGTTGTAATAGCCGCTCTTTCCTGTGTCGTAAGGAGCGTGAAGTCCCACTCCGACATCGAAACGCAATACGAGGAAATCGAGGTCGCAACGAATGCCCAATCCGGTGCCTAAAGCCAGGTCTTTGCCGAATCTTGAAATGTCGAATGTTCCTCCCGGGCGGTTTACGTCTGCATCCAGAAGCCAAACGTTTCCAGCATCCAGGAATACGGCTCCGGAAAGCATAGAAACGATGGGGAAGCGATACTCGGCGTTCATTTCGATTTTGAAGTCTCCCATTTGGTCGATATAGGAATAGGCCGACGCGCCCGGAATATAGCTACCCGGCCCCACGCCGCGGACGGTGAACGCACGGATGCTGTTAGCACCACCCACGCTGAAGAGATCGTTGTAAGGAGCTGCGGTAGAGTTTCCGTAACTGAATATCACGCCGGTTCCCACTCGCGTGGCGATGCTTGTACGGGGAGTAAGGCGGAATTCTTCTCTGAACTCAGCCAGAAAACGGATATACTGTGCAAAAGGCACGTTGAAAAGTTTCTTGTCTTTTTGGTTGAACGGTTTACCGAAAGCGGCGTAAATACCGGAGGTGATGTTTCCGCTTTCCTTCACTTCAAAGATGAAAGTACGCGGATTGCGTGCCTTGCGCGGACTGGAATAAGTGAAAGTGTATCGCATGGAAGGAACGAACTGGTCGCGCATACTTACGTAGAGTGCCTGGTTGACGTTCATGATAGAGTCGAAAGTGGCGGTTGTACTCAACAGTTCGTCGTAATCCAAGCGGAACGGGACGAATTCGTGTTTGATTGTAGGACGCGCTTGGTAAGTATAGGCCGCCCGTGCGCTCAAAGACACCATGCCGAAATAGTTGGCCCGGTTCATCCATGTAGCATCCAGTACAAACGAGGTGCTCGTTTTGGCGCGTCGGGAGAACTTACGTGCCCCGGGAAATATCAGTCGGGGATAGTCCAATGACAATGAAGTACCGTATTCGTAGGAGTTGATGACGGAACTACGTCCCTGTACGGTGGAGTTGGTTTGCCATTCGTATGATCCGTGTACTTCGAATTTCAGCTTTTCCGCTCCTCGGAAAGCATTGCGTTTGGACATGCTGAACGAGAGTCCCGGACCGATTTGCCCATTGCTTTTAGAGGTTACCTTTGTGGTGAACTCCCCGTCGTAGGGTTTGTCCAGAATACCGGTGATTTCGATGTCGAGCGTATCGTTGAGTGCTGTGGTATCACGCGGAACGTATTTCAGGTTTACCGTGCTGAACACATTCATTTCCGAGAGTTGCTGTTGTACGAAGCTCATAATGTCCTGTCGGTAGAGCATGCCTTTCCGATAGAACAGATTACGCCGGAGGGCACCGAAGCGCAAAGGGATTTTGCCTTTCTTTCCTCCGTCATAATATAAGGTGTAATCGCGAAACTGTAGCGTGTCGGTCAGTTCATAAGAATCATTATTGAACAGATTGACGGTGGTCCGTCCGAGGTAATACCTTTTGTTGGCCGATGCGGGAATGCCGTCGGCCGGTACGACTTGCAGTTGTACGAATCCCGGACGCTGTATGGTATCGGCACGATAGGTGATGTATTCCGGTTTGTAGTAGAAATAACCGGAATTGCGGAACATGTTATAAATACGGGTTCTTTCGGCATCGAGATTGATTACGCTGAACGGATCACCGCTGAAAAGGGTACGTTGCCGGAACGTTTCCCGTATTAGGCTGTCGCCCACAGCCGGAAAGCGCAGGTAGGCTATGGAGTCCAGACGAAACAGATTGCGCGGTCTGACGGTATAGCTGATTTTGGCCTTTTTGGGGTTCTTTTCCGGTAGGATTTCATAATCCACGGTACCGTTGAAATAACCGTAGTTCCGGAGTGTGTTTTGTGCTACGAGTGCGCGGGTTTTCGGATTGACGGTACTGATGAAGACCGGAGTACCTGCAAACGTATCGAATAACCATTTTGCGAAGCGTGACTTCTTGCCCACTAAAGCGTTGTATATCCACAGTCCGGTGGGGAACGGAATACGGTAGGACGAACTTCCGAACAGAGCGTTGTTCGGGGCGTAAGCCAGTGCCGCATCCACTTCTTCCTTCGCCGTTTCATACGCCTCTTCTTCGATACGTTGCACGGCGGCGATGGAGTCCTTTTGCTCCTGAGTCAATTCCTCTTTCCGTTTCAGCACAGACAAATCTCTTTGTGTGAGTAAGTCGTCTACAGCTTTGTAAGCATCGGCCAGAGAGGTAATGACTCCCTCTTCCTCCTTTTGTTTAGCCTTTTTCTTGGCTTTCTTTTTCGACTTTTGGCCATAGTCTATTTCCTTGATACCGGTGTACAAAACCTCTTCTTCGGGAAGGTTCTTGGTCGTTGAGCACCCTGCCGCTAGACCGCAGCACAGGATCACACCACAATATATCTTCAGTCTTGTCTTCATCATTTCTTCTCTTTTTCGTGTTGAGGTTCATTCTTTTTTCTGTTCTTGAAGATAAACAGTTCCCCTAAACGTGTCATTTTACGCCTCAGTACGAGACCGGCTCCCATTTCGGTGATTTCGCCTTCCAACAAAGACTCATAACTCTTGTCATAGAATAGGGTGACGTAACGTGTGGCACTCTTGTCCAAGCGATATTCTAACGATACATTATCTATCAACGACTGGCCGGTGTTTTCCACATTCTCGCCCGTAGACACCTTACCACCCACGATGATGCTCACCCGGTTGCCCCAGAAGCGTTTGGCAAAGCGGAATGAGTAATCCGTGCGCTCCGTTCCTTCGGCCGTAGTTTCCTGGTCTACGCCGAGGCTCAAGTCTATGGTTTCAAGAGCCTTGCCTGCAATGTTGGTGATTTCGCTTTGCAACAAGGCGTTCAGGGCATTGGTCGTGGAGAATCCTCCGCTTTCATTATCTCCCAACAAGTACATGCCGGTGGCCAACATGGTGACGGCCACTTTCCCGCGCTCCTCTATCGACATGGCTGCGAGTTGGTTCTGCACGGTCATGTCTTCAGGGGCTGCGATGGTAAACTCCAGCCCCATGTTTTCCAACGTACGCGTGATGGACAGCCCCACTTCGAAGGAAACAGTGCGTGGGGTATCGTTTTCCGTCACGGTGGCACGCATACGTTCGGATGCCGAGATGTTCAAAGTAGGATTCAGGATAGGCCCGTTGAAATCCACATAACTGCCCGAGGCGATGGTGAATGTCTTCAAAGGGATAACCGGAAGTGAGTATTTCATTTCTCCGTTCAGCACCGTATAACGTCCGGTGAGCGTCAGTTCCCCCTGCGGAGTATAGTTCATGGTCAGCTCGCCGCCCCCTTCCAGATCAACGTATTTGGAGCGGTCGGCACTCAGCAGGCAGTGTACCTGTGTACCCTGGTCTATGCTGATTTGCATCATCACGTTCATGTTCATGGGCTGTACTTCTTCCTGGGTAGCCACGGTCGTAGTATCGCTGAAGTCCACGAACGTGACCAGGCCGCTCAACCGGTCTTCCGATGAAAGCGGAGTGTCTTTCAGCACGTACGTCACGTCGGTGCTTCCCAATACCCCCAAACGTCCGTTAATGTTGATATTGTTCAGATTCCCGGCCATCCGTGCATTGACATCCACGTACACTTTTCCGTAGGCCGATGCCTGTTGGGTGCGTTTGGCGTTGATGAGTTCGAAGTTGGATGCATTCATTTTCAGGTCGAGCAAGATATTATCGAAGTTGGCGAAATCCACCGTTCCGTCGAACACGAGCGGGTTCTTTCCTGTGGACTATACGTTCAACTTGTCTAAATTCAGGTGGCTTTGCCTTACCTTGATGGTATCATCCTCCAGACGCAGGTTCAAACTGTACTCGGATGACGTTATTTTCATGGCTTTGGTGGCCAGCCATCCTTCTACGACGGGCCGGTCGGTCGGGCCGCTCACCTTCATGCAGCCGTCGGCCATACCGCCTAAAGCCGCCATCTGGTCCGGGACAAAACCGTTGGCCAACGACAGCGGGAAGTCTGCCAAATCCAAGTCCGCCTCTATCGTTCCGCTTTTGCCGTTGTCTTTGTAAGCTCCTGAAAGCGTCAGGACTTCTGCTTCGTTATGCGAAATACGTGCATCTACGAAATGCGTCCCGTCGTTGTTGGGCAGGTAGACCATTCCCAGGCCGATATTGCCCAGCGGTGCATCTTCGTACGCCATGTCTTTCACCGAGACGTCGGCTACGACGGACAGGTTTTCCTCCGTTTGTATCAAGTGGGCGTCGGTTTGCATTAATCCGGAGATGCGGGGAGCGTACGGAATGACAGCGGTCAGTTCTTTTAGGTTTACATGGTTCAGGTTGACAGACAGGTCTTGCAAGGCTTCCGGATTGGGCGTCGAGTAAATCCTGGCTCCCGTTCCGTCGTCGGCGAGCATATTCACATCCGCTTCCACCCGCCTGTCGTTCCCCAGGAATATGTAGTTATCCTCGTTGATATCGAATTTTCGATAGGCGATAATCGGATGAATTTGTGAGAACACAATTTTGATGCCATTGTCTTGCACGTCGGCTCTCAGCCCCAGATCCACTCCTTTTTTACGCTTGTCGTCCAGATAAATCAAATTGATTCCCGCTCCGGTGGAGTGCAGATAAGCATTCAGCCGGGACTCGAATACGAATTGTTTGTTCTTGGGGCCGTTTCGCACTCGTCCGTCCATTTTTACGCCGGTCGTATCCTGAAAGATGTGCATCTGTATCGTATCCAGTAAGATGCCTCCTGCATTCATCGTGTAAATATGGCCGCCTCCGTTCAGGCCGATTTCGGGGTCGGCATTCAGGTTCAGCTTCAATTCGTTGAGAGAGTAGCCCATAGCCGTCAGATAGTTGGCCACGGGGTTGTTTTTTCCCGACACCATATTGAGCGTCATGCGTGGCAGGAAAATCTTGAGTGAGTCCTGATTCAGATGCCGGCGTTGCAGTTGCTGGTCGGCCACAGCCATGAATTCTTCGCTTTTTTTCATCAGCGTCTCATATCCGTCGCGGCCGTCAAGATGCAGTTTGAAGTCACCGGCCGAAATGTCGGCATACGTAGTGTCCGGGAGAGCCAGCACATTCATGGCCAAATCTTTGGGGCGGAATACCGAATCCTGCATTATGAGAGAGATATCCGATACCGTTCCGTGTACCGTATGAGCGTTTTTCAGGTTCGTACTGCCGTCCATGTGCAGGCACATGCCGGCCTTGAACGGTTTGTCTGTCAGGCGCAGGGCATACAGGTCGATGCTGCGCATATCCATACTGAAAGTCAGGTCGGTATTATGTCGGCTCAGCAGCGCGTCGATTCTGGAACGCATATCCAATAGCGGGTTATGGCTGTCGAGCGCGACGTGACCGTTGCCTTTTTGTAATCCGGCATCCAGTTTGATGTCACTGAGATGCAGTTGTCCGTATTGCAGGCTTTCTAATGTCATGTCGGCCTGCATCCGGGTATGTCGGCTGAAGAAATCCGTCCCGACGCCCTTGGCAGATGCCGTGAGGGACAGGCCGTACAGGGAATCTTTGGGTAAGAAATGATGGAGTTGCAGGTCCTTTATGGCCAGTTTCGCCTGGTAGGCCATGCGTGCCGCGTCGAATCCTCCTTTTACTTGCACGTTTCCTTTTCCTTCCCTTAAACGGAGGTCGGCAGTGTATTTTTGTCCGTTCAGCCCCACATTCCCGTCCAGTCGCATTGGGGGCAGGGCTATGTCTTTCAGCGCCTCTTCTCCGGCCAATGCCCTCGCAAAATCGAGATTGCGTGTACGCAGGTTCAGATTCACGTGTCCCGACCTTCGTACGGAGTCCGCCAACCGGAACATCTTTCCGTCGGCTTTCAGTTCGAAAGCGCCGGCCAGCCGTGCTTCTGCGGTCGTGAGGTTCAGCGTATCCAGATTCCCGTCGGCCGACAACCGTAAGATGACGGGGGAGTTGGGATAAGCCTTGACAAAGGCCGGGGGCAATCCTCCGGCAAACAATAATACGTCCTGTTTGCCCAGTTCTCCCATAAGTCGGGCGGACATTTTTCCTTGGGGCTGTTCGGCTACGGCGGAAAGGTCCATGTCAGCTTGTGTCCTGATGTAAGAATCCGGGGTGCGAAGTACCAGTCCGGGTACATGCAGAGAAGTGGAATCCATATTGAAGTGCCCTGTCAGTGAACGGATTTCCAGACCGCTTTTTTCTTTCATGTACGTTTCGCGCAAAGCCAGTGAAAGCCCCAAGGCGTTTCCGTCGAATGTGATACTGTCGATGCCCAGGCCGATGTCCCGAAGTGCGATATGGTTGACATCCAGTCCTTCTGCGGTTTTCTCGTATGGCAGGTCGTAGAATAGCGAATCGGCATGCAAGTCGAAATTTTCCACCGTGTACAAGGCTTGTCCTAAGTCTATGAGACCGTTCCGCAGGGCTGCCGTAAGGATTCCACCCGAAACGGTCATACTGTCGCCCGGCATGCTGAACCGTACCCGGGTGCGTGCCAGATCCACTTGCCCAAGGGCGATTTTCCAGTTCACCGGCGAACTGGCGGTCGTGTCTTCCGTCGTGGAATCGGTCAGGGCGATAGCCACGTCGGCATCCGAAAGAAGGGCCGTATTCACCGTCACCATTTCCTGCGGGATTTCTATACCGTGGGAGTTTACGAAGAAACGTCCTATGCTACCCTTGATTTCCACCCCGGCAATCATGGATTTGGTATTGACTGCGGCACGGGTCAGTTCGATGCCTTCCACGTCAATTTCCCCGTGGAGCAGGGATGCGAAACTCAAATCCACGCTCAGACGTTCCACATCCAGCAGACTGTCGTCCTGCCCGTCTTTTATTTGCACGTCCTGCAAGTCGATATCGAAAAGGAAGGTCAACCGCAGTCGGCCTATATGCACTTTCATACCGGTGGTCTCAGACAGATAGGCCGTAGCCTTGCGTACGGCAAAATCTTGTATGGGGGGAAGATAAAGCAGTGTAGCCGATATGAAGAATAGTATGATAGGGGTGAGTAAAATGCCGATTACCCATTTCAGGATTCTTTTTTTCATAATCTCAGTTATAGTGTACTACAAAGGAACGGCTTTTTTTTGAATTCGGGAGGATTTTTTCACAAAAATAAAATAAAAACTCCATGAATTCATTATTTTTGCAGGATAATAATCGTCATCCGTCGGTTGCATGAATTTGAAAAGTATGATTTATATCGCGTGCTGCATAGCTGTAATGTCTTGCGGTCCGCAAAAGAAGAAAGCAATGGAAGAGACTGAAGTACTGATAGAAACCTCTATGGGCGACATGAAGGTGAAGTTGTATAACGATACGCCCAAGCATCGTGATAATTTCATCAAGTTAGCCCGTGCGGGGGCGTATGACAATATTTTGTTTCATCGTGTCGTACGAGGCTTTATGGTGCAGACCGGAGACCCGGCCCTCAAACCCGGGGGAATGAAATCGGCCGTGGATACTGCGGCCTACCGTTATACGATTCCGGCAGAAATCCGTTATCCGCGCCATTTCCATAAGAAAGGCGCATTGGCGGCAGCCCGTATGGGGGATGACGTGAATCCCGAAAAGGCCTCCAGCGGTACGCAGTTCTATATCGTGACGGGGAAGACCTATACGCCAAGTTCGTTGATGGAGCTTTATTCGGCCATTTACCAAAGCCGGGTGGATACGCTTTACGAGGAACTTTCGCGAGGCCATCTCAAGGAAATGTACCTGATGCGTCGTCGTGGCGAAACCGAAAAGTTGGAAAGCCTGAAAGACTCTTTGTTGCATGAGGCGGAAGCAAAGGTGGCCGCCCATCCGCCTGTGCCGTTCAACGAAGTGCAGAAACAGGCCTATACCACAGTGGGCGGTGCGCCCCATCTGGACGGAGAATACACCGTGTTCGGCGAGGTCGTGGAAGGGCTGCAAGTGGCTGAGGCCATAGAAAAAGTGCGTACGGCAAAAGAGCGCCCTTTGCAGGAGATTGTGGTACGTAAGGTGACGGTTTTGGAATAGCCGTCAACTGTATTTCACGTATCCTAAACGCGTATATTTCACGCCCTGACTCTCGTAATGTCCCATGACGCGGGCGGAAAGCGTGATTTCCATGCCGGGCGAAAGCTGGCGGCTGAAGCAACTCAATGCTTTGGGCGTCTGGCTTCTTCCGGCCGCTTTTTCGGTGAAAGTATAACGGTTTCCTTGGCTGTCTGCGGCCAGAATGCGTTGGTCGATATAAAAGTCCGGCTTGTAAGTGTCCACTTGCTGTTTGACATATAAGATTTTCAGTTGGAGGGCTTCCAGTTTTTTCCCTTTCTCCCCGACGTAACGGCTGGGCGAACGATAGGCAGGCCGTCGCGGGGGACTGAGTTCCGCGTGTACCACGGCAAAACATTGTGCGGTTTCTTTTAGTTTCAGGAGCTTTTTCTTTTCCGGTTCGAAGCGGTTGGCCATCCACAGCACGTAGTTCGGGTCGATGTAGTAGACTTCCGCGATGCGTTTACCCCGGTATTTTCCGAAGGTCAGTGTGTCGTAAGTCTGTTCGTAATAAGGAATGAAAAAAGTATTGTCCACCCACTTCAGGGTTACCTTGCAGTACTTCAGCAAGTCCATGGCTTTGCCTGCGGCCATGACGAATGTATCGGCCAGCGTACGGATAAAGAGGGGAAGGCGTTCGTCTGCGAATATGCGCCACAAGGCATAATACCGCCGGTAAGGCGTAGCGATGCTGATGGCATAAAAACCGTTTTCGGATGTCCGTCCGGAGTTGAACGTCGCGACGGTAGCCGTGACGCGTGCCATGTCCGTTTCCGGAATAGGTTCGTAAAATCGTATGTTGTTCTTGGTGGCTCCTTTCTACGGCATGTATCACCGTATGCAAATATACACAAAAAAGAAATCATTTCCAAGCGATTTCGTGCGAAATGGAGGGAGGGAAGTTGTCATTTTGTTACTTTTCGCATTTCAATTCGATTATGGAAAACCTCTTTCAGCTCTCTCTTAGGCGTCTGTTTTGAATAAATATTCATATTGCGAGCCGGTTATGCAATAATTTTCCGTATATATGCAATTTACCATGAGGAAGAAAATTTTTCGTTTGCAGGCGAATGAAAAATCATTTGCCGCAGAACGGTTTCACAGAGTGGATAAAAACGGGGACGAATGCCTGGGAAATGGTGGAACGGCGGGAGGAAAAGTCTGTTTTTTCCTCTATTTGGAGACCGGAAAGTGTCGTCATCCGTGTGTCGTTTTGTCATGATGGCCGTACGGATGCTGACGGGTTTCCATGGGGATGCGGACGGTTGGGCATGCCAGATGTCCGAATGAAAGCTGGAACGGGTGCAGGCTGACTTTTTGTTAATGGGTAAACACATGAGAATGGCGTATTTGTGCCGTTTGTCCAACAGGGCTGCAAATACGACATTCTCGTATGCTTGGATTTGACTTTTTGACAGAATGTCAAATTCAGGAAGGAGGGAGCCGGATCCGCTTTCTACCGCCTGTCCCCATGAGGATGGTTGAGGGTTTGTTGCCGCTGCACCAGTGTCTCGGCGCATTGGAGCATGGCAAAACCGTATTGCTTCATGTCGCGGAAAACAGGGTCGTCCTCAGCAGCCTGCACCGTCATACCCTCCGTGCGGTATCGGATTTCCTGTTGCGTGTCCGGAAAGTAAAGGAACAGGCGTGACGAGTCTCTCACGCCGATGAGGTTGTCGGCCGTGAAATACATATAAGGACGCTTCTCTTTCAGCAAATCCACACCGAAATCGTTTTGCACGTAGCCGATGCCTAACAGGCCTAAAAGTGTCGGAGCCAAATCCACCTGCCCGCCGTAAGCGTCCACGATGCGCGGAGCTATGTCCCGCCCGTAAATCATGAGCGGGATGTGGTTATACGATTGCGGGCTTTCGCATTCGGGCGTGCCCACCAGTTTACCGTGGTCACCCAAGAGGACGAACAGCGTGTTGTCCGCCCAAGGACGTTTGAGGGCTTCCGTCATGAAGTTCCGGATGGACCAGTCGGCATATTCCACGATTTGTTCTTCCGTTGTCCGGCTGCGCGGATGGAAGTAGGGCGGGATGATGTAAGGCGGATGGTTGCTGATAGTGAGCAGGACGCTGAAAAACGGTTGTCCGCTTTGGGCTTGCCGGTCGAGCACGGGCAGGGCGTATTGGAATAGGAAGTCGTCTTGTACGCCGAATCCGTTGACCACCTTGTCCGCCGGGTAGTTTTCCTGCGAATAAATGTCGTCGAAACCGTTGGTACGGAAAAAGGCGTTCATGTTGTCGTATTGCGATTCGTGCGTCATGAAGAACATGTTATGGTAACCGTTTTCTTTCAGTACGGTGGGCAGGCCGGAGTAGACCGGAATGACGGAGCCTTTCATGGCGTTGCGCTTCATCATGGCCGGGAACGAATAGAGCGAGGAATACATGCCATGGTTGGTGTGGATGCCGGATGAATAGAAATGGCTGAAGCTGAGCGATTGTTGCCACAGACTGTCGAGGAAGGGCGTAAGGCTGGTTTCGTGACCGAAAGTTTGCATCAGGTGAGCCGACATGGACTCCATGAGGATGACGACCACGTTGCGGCGTGTCGGCAGGCTGTCGGCTTCCACGCGGCGTGCGATGGGCGATATGCCGTCCATGCCCTTCCGTCCGAGGAGGGTTTGCACGCGGGCTATGGCTTCGTCTTCCGCCATGAGGTGCAGGAGGCGGTTTTCCTTCCGGTTGTCGTCGATGGCGCTGTTCATCAGGTTGAATACCGGGTTAATCCCTAATTGGTTCAGGAAGGCATCATTGCAGTAATAGGCCTGGCTTACTTTTATGGGGTTATAACCCCGCCGTCCGCGGATGCCGAAAAAGCACAAGCCTATAAGGGCGGCTCCAGCCACAAACGTAAAGACGGCGGCTTTCCATCTGTTTGCTGGGGGCGCGGCGTTCCGGCTTAAAAGGAAGAACGTGCGCGACAGCCTGAGGGTGATGTAGGCAAAAGCCGCGATGGCTGCCAGTCCCAAGGCGATGGGAAAGTAATAGGACGTTTCGCCGAATACCATTCCCGCCGTGGTGCCTGCGTAGTCGAACCAGTTGAATATGGAGGAATTGATGGGCTTGAAGAAGTAGGCGAAATAAGGGATATTGGCTGCGGAAATGATGAAACACAGCGAATAGAAAAAGATGAAGAAGAACGCAGAGGAGCGGTAAAGCCAACGGGCGGTGTAGCCGAACCATCCGGCTATCCAGAATACCGCCAACGGCAGCAGCAGGATGTAACAGGCGATGACATTGTCGAACCAGAGGCCGCGCAGGAACGCCACGCTTTGCAAGGCATAGTCTTCCGATATCTCTTTCGGGAAATCATAGTCTGTGGCGATAAAAAGCGCGACACGGAGTCCGAAGAAGAACAGCAATGCTACGAGATGTACACTTAAAAGGTAACCTATCGAGCGGATGAAACGCCCGGCAAAAAGTCTTTTCATCATGATGACGAGGATGTTAATTTTCTGTAATTGGTCGCGAATTTAGGAAAAAAGATTGTATCTATATAAAATCAGCCGCTACTTTTTTCTTTTTAAAAGTTGAAAAATGCTTTTTGCCTTGGCAGAAAAGAATTATCTTTGCGTCCGTTATTATAAATAAGTTTGGGAGCGCGTGCGAGGAACGCGAAAAACACTTCAACTATGGACAAGAAAAAGATAATCATCATTGCTTCGGTCGTAGTCTTGCTCCTTTGTGCGGGATTAGGCTACATGGTCTATTCTTACATGCAGGAGAGTGCGGAGAAAGAGGAAATGCTGAAACTGGCGGAAATGGACAAAAGGGAGATGGAAAACGAATATGCCCGTTTTGCCCAGCAGTACAGCGAAATGAAAACGCAAATCAACAATGATTCGCTGATCGCCCAGTTGGATAAGGAGCAGCAACGGACGGAAGAGTTGTTGGCTGAATTGAAGCAAGTGAAAGCCACTGATGCGGCCGAAATCATGCGTCTGAAAAAAGAATTGGCCACGTTGCGCAGCATCTTGAGAAGCTATGTGCATGAAATAGATTCGTTGAACCGGGTAAACGAGCAGCTTCGTAGCGAGAACCAACAAGTGAAAGCCCAGTACACCCAGGCTACGCAGACTATCACGAACCTGTCTACGGAAAAGGAAACGCTGAGCGAGAAGGTGGCCATCGCTTCCCAATTGGATGCCACGGGCATTTCCATGGTCGGACAGAACAAGCGTGGGAAGAAGGCCCGTAAAGTCAAGGATGTGAAGAAGTTTGTCGTCAGCTTTGTCATTGCGAGGAACATTACGGCACAAGCCGGAAACCGGAGTATTTATGTGCGCATCACCAAACCGAACAACGAAGTGCTGACGAACGGAGGAACGTTTGTCTATGAGAACCGGAACTTGGAGTATTCTGCTAAAAAGGATATCGAATATAACGGAGAAGCTACGTCGGTGACGGTATATTGGGACGTCAATGAGTTTTTGAGCAAGGGTACTTATCGCGTGTCGGTTTTTGCCGATGGGCATAATATCGGAAACGCAAGCTTCAACTATGAGAAGTAGAAATGTTGAGGAATGTGCAATATGTACGAAAATAGGTTAAATCATGAGGATTTGACCTATTTTTGTTATACTTTTGCATCGTTGCCTATGCAATTTTCAGGTGACGATCAAGCGGAATATTAAAAACAGACAAGATGAAAAGACTTTTCGGCTTTTTGATTCTCGCGGCTTTTTTCAGCATGTTACACGCGCAGCGTGTGCTCAGCCTGGATAGTTGCCGGAATATGGCCATTGCAAACAACAAGAGCCTGCTGATAGCCAAAGAAAGGATGCGGAAGGCACATTATGACCGGAAAGCGGCATTTACCAACTTCCTTCCGGATTTCTCGGCCACGGGAACGTACATGTATTTCAGTGATGAAATTTCATTGTTGAACGACGGGCAGAAATCGGCTCTGAACCATATCGGAACCTCGTTGCAGCAAGGGTTGACGCAGGCGGCTACTCCTATCATCCAGCATATCGCACAGACGAATCCCCAGTTGGCGGCTTCTTTGCAGCAGGCCATACAGAGCGGAAAACTGGATGGTATGTCCACGGCTTTAAACCAGTTGGGCAATGAACTGACGGATGCCTTGCGGACGGATACCCGTAACATGTGGGCCGGAGCTGTGACACTGATGCAACCTTTGTATATGGGGGGTAAAATCAGGGCTTATCACCGTATCACGAAGTTTTCCGAAGCATTGGCGCGTACGCAGCATGATGCCCAGTTGCAGGATTTGATTCTCAACACGGACGATGCCTATTGGACAGTCGTGTCGTTGAGCTATAAGAAAAAGATGGCGGAGAGCTTCCTGGACTTGGTAAACCGTCTGGACGGCGATGTGGAGAAGATGATACGGGAAGGCGTGGCTACCAAGGCGGACGGATTGACGGTAAAGGTGAAAGTAAACGAAGCTGAAATGTTATTGACTAAGGTTGACAATGGTTTGGCTTTGTCTAAAATGGTGCTTTGTCAGTTGTGCGGTATGGATTTGGACACGAAGTTCACGCTGACGGATGAAAATCGCGAGTTAGCGAGCGCAGAGACAAGCTCGCTTGCCTCTGCCGAGCGTGAGCGATTTATGCAAAGCCGGACGGATTTGCAAGTGTCGGAGACGGTACCCGATGATGCCGTACAACGGGCGTGGACTAATCGTCCGGAATTGAAAAGTTTGGATTGGGCTCATAAGATATACGAAGACAAAGTACGGGTGGTTCGTTCGGAAATGCTGCCTTCGTTGGCTTTGACCGGTGGATATTTGGTTTCCAATCCTTCATTGTTGAACGGTTTCGAGAATAAGTTCCGTGGGATGTGGAACGTGGGCATCATGCTTTCCGTGCCTATTTTTCATTGGAATGAGGGTATATATAAGGTAAAGGCTGCCAAAAGTGAAGTCAATATCGCCCGTTTGCAGCAGACCGAAGCGCAGGAAAAGATAGAATTACAGGTCAATCAGAGCCTGTTTAAGAATACGGAAGCACAAAAGAGACTGGCTTTGTCGGAGAAGAACATGGAAAAAGCGGAAGAGAATCTCCGTTATGCCGATAAGGGATTCAAGGAAGGAGTGGTTCCCGTGACGAATGTCATGGAAGCCCAAACCGCCTGGCTTTCTGCCCAGTCGGATAGGATTGATGCACAGATAGACTTGAAACTGGCACAGACTTACCTGCAAAAGGCTATGGGTACGTTAGGCCCGGGATTATAATGAGAATGAAACCTTGACGATAATAAAATGTAAATGGATGTATGGAACTCAAGAAACAAAATAATAATGTGATATGGGCGTTGGTAACGCTCGTGGTGGTCATTGCGGCCGTGGCTGTGGCAGGCATGCTTCTGTTGGGGCATGA
>ERZ773188.795-NODE-795-length-37987-cov-19.410313_pt1 | contig 37987 bp, 34 predicted proteins | sample MGYA00581011_ERZ773188 | MGnify/ENA primary metagenome ERZ773188 (study PRJEB29015, sample SAMEA2737798) | human gut metagenome | biome: human gut; feature: human-associated habitat; material: faeces | place: China | collected 2012 ...
CGCTGACGAAAGATCACCCGGAAGTCCAAGTCCACCCATGCCACGGCTATACGTAAAAAAATACATATAAAATAAATATAAAAGATATTCCAATTCATAAGAAAAATGTAAAAGGAAATAAAATAATTAAATTAAAGAAAACTGATGAAATAAAATCAATCAATATTAATTAAAAATAAGCAACTTGAATATCATTTCAAGTTGCTTATTTTATAAATTTAAAGTGTGATATATCAAATACAACTTTACCATAAATTTCTGATTTATTAAGTGGTCCAATAATTCTAGAATCTGTACTATTGTTTCTATTATCTCCACAAATAAAATATTCGTCTTCACCTAAAATCCATTTTTGATTTTCTGTATTAATCATTTTTTCTTTAATATATGGTTCGTCTATTTTTTCACCATTTACATAAAATTCATTATTTTTTAATTCTATTGTATCACCAGGCGTTCCAATTACTCGTTTTATAATATACTCAACATTTAACTTTTTTGTTTTTGCTATTACAATATCACCTTTTTCTGGTGATTTAATTAGATATACAATTTTAGAAACAATTAATCTTTGTCCATCGTGAAGCGTATTTTCCATTGATGGACCACTTACAATACTAACTCTTAAAATTGTTAAAATAATACAAGCACATATGAATCCACTAATAATACATTTTAGTATATCTTTTACTTTCACAGGATCATCTCTCTTCCTATTTTTATAAATATCAATTTTGTCCATAATTTCTCTCTTTTTACTATTTTTTCAAATATTTTAATAATTACAACATTTTTTTAAATTGTCTGACTTCTTATCTTTTTTGACTATATCATAAGAATTTTATTTTGTCAATGATTTTTTAATTTAAATAAAAAATGAGAAGCAAATTGCTTCTCATTTTGTTTTATTTTTCAAAAAATTGAGATTTACCAACTTTTAATTCACCATTATCATACACCATAAATGCTGTTGATAAATCATCTTTTACTCTATCAATTGTTGTAATACGATATCTTTCAATTTTTCTAAGAGAAACACTTTTTGCTAAATCAATTGCAGATTCATCATCATCAACAAAAAAGAAAATAACTGGTGGTTTATCAGAATTATAATATTTTCTCCAAACATTTGTACTAACAATTTGTTCCAATGCATCAGCACTTTCTGAAAATTTTGTAATCATATCAACATCTGTATATAATTGTCCAATAAAATACTTGTAATCACCATATTGATCTTTATCAATACAAAAATCAAATGTTATAATTGTTTGTTTTTTGTCATAAGTCATATGTTTATATGGTTGAAAATATACAAGATCTTGACCAAAAATATCTAATAGTTTTAAATAAAAATCTACAATTCTAATATCACGATAAACTGTTTCAGGTGTATGAAGATTTGCATTTTTTGGACGCCAATTTATAATATTTGTTTCTGATTGATTTGTAAAATTATAAAGTAAAAATTGTCCACCCAAATCTAAGCAATAAAATTCAAGTTCTCCATTTTCAAAACCAGAACAATCATATGGAGATAATACAAATTTATTTAAAACTCTATAAATTTTTACAAGTTTATCTAATCTAATTTTTAAACTAGCTTCTGTTGTATCTTCACCTAGATTATTTTTTAATTCTAAATACTTATAAATTTGAGAAATAGTTGCATATCTAAATTGAAATAAAAATTCAGCAATATCAATATCTCTATCTGTAATTGCATCATTATATTTCGCACTAATTGTTTTTGTTTTATCAACACTATTTGTAAATGTGTTCATAAATACTTGTTTATATGTTGTTGGAACATCTCTTAGTTCTTCTAATGTTTTGATTGAATCCATGAAAATTCTCCTTTTTTCGTTTTTTTTATTAAATAGTTGTGTAGCAATAGCTACACAACTATGTATAGTTAGTTACATTGATAAATCAAAATCATCATTCTCATCAATAATATCTAGAATCTTTCCGCGAATGTGATGTTTTTCTTCATCAACTTTTGAAATTTTGAATCTTACACTCATTCCTTCTTCTAATTCCATATCTCCATCTTCTGGAATTGGAGCAAGTGCGTCTAAGTTTGGAGCGATACATACATAACAACCCCAAGTTTTAATTGTACGAATTCTTCCAAGTACTACTTGATTTTTTGTAAATGTTGAAAAATCAACCTCTGTAGGATCACAATATTTGTCAACTGCTTGAACAAGAATTCTTCCAGTTGATGTTGTCTTTAAAAGTTTAACTTTAATTACATCTCCAACTTTATATTTATCTTTTAGAATTGTATGATCATTTGAAAAATCAATATTTCTTAACATTACACTTACATCTCCAATTGTTAGATATCCACCATATCTTTCAATGTGTGTAATTGTAGCATCCATTTCTTCACCAGCTTCAAGTTTTTTAAGCAAATCAGCTCTTTCTGCTTCCTTAATTTCTTTTCGTGAACAAATAAGTGTACCATCGTCAAGAATATCTTTGATTATAAATTTAATATGTTTTCCAACATATGGAACAAGTGATTGTTTTGTACTTGTAATATCTAAATCTTCTCTTTTAATAAATCCACTAAGTCCATTTTTCATTTCTAATCTTAATACATCTGTTTTAAATCTATCATCATAACCAATTACATTTACTCTACCAATTAATACTGCTTGTTGCTCTTTTAATTCTTTTAATGTTTCTAATGTTTTTGTATCCATGTTTTTATTCTCCTTAAATTTAAAATTCTTTTTTTACAATTGTAAAAATTTAAATATTATTTTTCTTTAAAAAATCTACTAAAGAAACTATCTTTTTGTTTTACTTTAGTTCCATCAGGTCTATGATTTTTTGACATATTTTTTTTATACATCATTTCATCTTTTTGAAGATTCTTTTTTCTACTCATTCTTTGATTTTGTTTTATTATTTCACTTGTAGACATCTCTTGAGTATCAAAAATAGGAATAATATCTGAATCTTCATATGCATCATCAATTAATGAATCAATTGTTTCTTCTTTCATTGTTTCATTATTGTGTTCTATATTATAGTTATCTTCTTTATTATTATTCAATTTATATGTTTGATCTAAATCAAATTCATCATTTTCATCTTCAAATAATAAATCATCCGAATCTAAGTCAAAAGATTTTTGATAATCATCTTTTTTATTTGAGGTTGTTACTGAATTATTAATGTTATTAGATTCTATTTCTGAAGAAAATTCATCATCAAATAAATCATCTTCATCATCAAATAAATTTATATCTGAATTATCATAATTCATGAATAAATTATCTTCATTATTCAAAGTTATGTCATCTAAATCTTCAGATTCATCAAAATCTAAATCTTCTGCTGCATCTATATCTATATTTGAATTAATATCTTCTGAATCATCAAAATTAATTGTAGTTAAATCATCAGATGTTAAAGTTTCTTTTTCATTTTCAGATTCTTCATAAGGCGTATCACTATTTAAATCAATTGTAGTATCTTCTAAATCATCTAGTGAAAAATCAAAGTTATCTAATGTTTTTAATTGTTCATCAAACTCTTCTTCATGTTTAATTTCATCTTGTGTTATTTTAAATTCTTCTGATGTTTCAAAATTATCTAACATTGTATCAAAATCAGAAGTATCAATATCATTATTCTTTTTTTCTTCTGAATTTGATAAATCAACTGAAACAAATACATCATCATCATTTTCTAATAAATTTAAAGTTGAATTTGTAGATTTTTCAGGAATTACTTTTGTATCTTCATCTAAACTATAACTTGCTTCTTTTATTAAATCAGCAATTTCATCATCATCTGTTCTATCTTCAGTTTCTTCTACAATATCTTTCTTTACAACACCTTCTTCTTTAAATTTATCAATATCTTTATCTTCATATTCACATTCATCTTCTTCATAAAAAGTAAATACATCATCATCTTCATCTACATAACAATCATCACTTTTTTTATTCTCAACTTTATTTAAAGAAGAATCATTTTCTGTTTTAATTTCTTTTTCTTCAAAATCATCTTTATCAAAATCTAATTCTTCTTCAACAACATTTGATTCATTAATAGTTTCATTTGATTTATTATCATCTATAATTTCTTCTTCATCATAATCAAACTCAAATTCAAAATCTTCATCATCTTCAAAATCTTTATCTTCTTTAGTTTCTATCTCTTTAATTTGAGTATCTTTGTTGACATCATGATTTATATTAGCATCAATTTCATCATCAATTTCTTCAAATTCAAAATCAAAATCATCATCTTCTTCTAAATTTTCTGTTTCTTTTTCTATAGAAGAACAACTTTCTTCTTTACAAACTGATATTTCTTTTATGTCATCATTATTTACATTTTGAACTTTCTTTTGTTCTTGCTCTTTTTCATGTTCATATTCATGTTCTTCTTCTTTCACATTTTCTGTATTTATATTTGGTTTTTTACTTGTATCAATTTGAATAGAATCTAATGAACCAGCAACTTCAAATCCAAAATCTAATGTGTTTTTTTTCTTTCTTTTTCTTTTCTTTGGCTTTACAATTTCTATAAATTCTGTTTTGTCTTCTATTACAGAATCTTCAATTTTTTCTACAATGTTTTTTTCGTTAATCACAGAATCTACTTTATTAGATTTTTGATTTGTCAAAATTAAATTATCAAGTTTTTTCCAAATCATTTCTTCTTTAAATGGTTTTACTAAAAATTGACAACCTAAGTCAATCGCATTTGATTCAATTTCTGTTGTATCAGAAATCATTAAAATCATAATATTTGGATATTTTTCTTTTAACTGTTTTATTAATTCAATACCATTTTTACCTGGAGGCATTAAATAGTCAACTGTAACAATATCTGGACACTCTGTTTCACAAAATGTAATTGCTTCATCTGCATTTTTTGCATCACCTATAATAGAAATATTAAGATTATTTGTATTTGGTTTGTTTGATACAGCTTTTTTAATAAGATTTCTAATAAAAAAAGCATCATCAACAACTAATAATTTATAATTATCCAATTTAAAACTCCTTTCCTGTTTAAAGTCCCATTATTCAATTTAAATTATTTAAATCCTTCCAATTTTAAAAGAGGAAGAATGATGTTTTATAAAAACAATGTTTTTAGTAAAACACAGAAGTTACACTTGAACTCATTTCTATTAATATCAATAGTCATGTTTTTTACATATATCATAAATATTGACAATTGTCAACAAAAGAATAAACATATCTATTCTTTTTATAAAAAATTAAGAATGACTGATTCAATAGTCTAAAATGAATAAGAGATTATTCATGAAATGCTTAAGAATAATCTCTTAAACATTGTATGTTTATCATATTTAATTTTAAAAAATATATTCAAAAAAAGTGTTTAATATAAAAAAATATTTCAGCTTCAAGTGTTATATTTTTTTCTTCATTTTATCAAGTTCCTTAGAATTATATACAAGTCTTTAAAACTACTATATCATATTTTCACGTTAAACCAAATAAAAAAGAAGAGCAATAAGCCCTTCCATCTTCTTATTCATGTATTTATTCCACCAATGCCCTCACCGCATTGATAATTCTCTGTTGCTTTTCTTTAGGTAGTTTCTCTATCATTTCAGATAATTCATTCGTAACGCCAGTAACCGAATGTGTCACAACATCAATCAATAGTGTATCTGCTGAAACATCTAATGCATTTGCAATCGCAATAAAGGTATCAAGTTTTGTTACTTTCAGTCCTCTCTCTATAACACTTACATGAGTTGGACTTAAGCTTACCAGTGCTGCCAATTCTTCTTGTGTAAGATTCTTAGCTTCCCTTGCAGCTTTTATTCTCTGACCAACCGCCTTTAAATCCATTGTGACACCTCCTTTAGAACGATAATTCGGTCTAAAACTAGTATAACGATTGATCTTTAAAACATACAGAATCTACAGATTGTTAACTTGTTCTTTAGAACTATTTTAAATTAAAAAGGCCCAAAAGGGCACTTTCCCTTTTGAGCCTATACACTTTATCAACTAACGTATTTTGCTTTCATTTTTCCTCATGGTCATGAGGCTTTTTTCTCTTAAATCGCATTCTATGAATCCTTCGATTGTTCTTTCTGTTCTTCAATAATTCGTTCGGTTGCTTTATGAATCCTATCCTTGGAATAGGGTGGTCTTAAATTCAATGATAACCGTCCCTTTCTGATCATATACGTTTCACTGCCATCTTCCGAAGCTCCTTTCAACCAGCAATCATCCGGATACTTCTCAGCAAAGGATCTCAACCGTTTCTGCAAGCTCTGATTGAAGGTATACACATCATAGAATCCGTCATCTTCATTGGTCAGAATAATCGTTTCTTTTTCACACTTTAACCTTCGCATATTCTACCCCCGCTTTCTTTCCATTTCCTGATCCAGGTACTTTGGTATCGGCTTTCCGGACCGACGAGCAATAGCAATCTGTTTCTGATGCAGTCGTTTAATCACGGATCTTCGTTTCTTAGGTTTGCCATCCTGTTGATTTCTGGGAGTCTGTTTGTTGCTGCGGGCATTAGAGATCTTTTCTGGATTCTTCTTCTGATTATTTACCAGACCGTCCACCATATCATAATTGGCTTCGGTACCGGATTCTCTGCTTCGTTCATAAGTGCCGTTCTGGTAGAACTTCTGGTAATGTTCCAGACGGATTTTACCATCTTGTTTTAACTGTTCGACCGGATTTAGCGGTACCTGCTGTTGGATGTAATCATGAATCTTTTGTTTTGTCTTTTCATCGAATTTCTTACATTCTTCGACAACCATTTTTCCATAAGCATCCAGGATAACACCCTGGGCCTGATCTCGGTATACCTGATGTTCCATCAAATAAAACTGTTTTCCATCAATAATGACGGTGTCTGTTGCAATCCAGTTCCCCTTTTTCCCATCAATCTGATAATTCTCAGTTTCCATAGTGATCAGTGCACCGGATGTGTTGATACGAATAAATCCGGCCAGATACTGTGGATAGTTCTCATCTACATAGTAGCAGCTGATTTCTCCATTCTTGTTCAATACGAGCACGTCACTGACTTCGCATTGATTTTTCGTCCGTTTCCAGATGTCAGCGACTTTTTCATTTTCCTGCATTTCATGAATCGAGATTAATCGGTAATTTTCGACAGTAATCGACACATTCTGCTGTCTTGCCTCTTGATATGGCAGATGCCACAGTGCTTTTCCTGCTGTCTGCTGATCTACTCGGTAGACTGCAAATTGATTAAGCTTCATAGGCATCATCCTCCAAGTTATTCAGATAATAATTCAGATCCAGAGAATAGTAGTATTTGTCTTCGATCTGCTGTAATTTTCCAACTGTAGAATTGATGATCTCAATTATTTCATCATTCTCAGGATCACTTTCTTCCTGTTCCAAAACTTCCAAAGCTTCTTTCAGTGTTTGGATTGTTTCTTCCTTTGTGTGCTGCTGGAAGATAGCAGTAATAGTCAGTTCGTTTTCTTCCAGGTTTACATTTCTCATAGGCTCATTTCCCCCCTTTTCTTTTTCGGTATTGGTTTCATCTGTATATTCAGCTCCTTCTCGTTTTTTTCTTCGCTTATATTTTTTTCGTTATCCACTTTCTTATTGGATTCCAGAGGATTTTCCACATTTGGATGTCTTTCTTCCAAGTACTTTTCCACACGACTGATTGCATTTTGCACATAAGAATTTTCTCTAAATCCAGGAATCGAATTCAAAAATTCTTTCTGTATTTTTCCTTCAATCATCAGACTCTGCATTCCTTCATAATCACTTCCGTCTTTCAGATCAAAGCCAACACATTTCAGTCCATGCATACGTTCTGATGGGATTTTCTCATAAGCTTCCAAGGCTTCTGGTAATGTCAGGTCATAATGTACTTCACCCATTACAGGAAATTCAGCACATTCAGCCGCATAAAAGCTGATACATGTAAGATCATTTTCATAATCCACATTTTCTATTTCCGGGACAATATCGAGTATTTTTTCTCTTTGTGCTGCAAAGTCTGGAAGTTCTGCAAATCCAAATCGATCCACGTAATATGCCTGCATATCCCCACCACGGTTTGTAATGATAACATCACTGACCGACATAGAATGTGCTTTATAATCTGCCGGTGGATTATCGTTGAACATAGCGTACAAATCATCCAGCTTTTCATTTTCATGTAATCTGCCAGAATAGACACATTTATAATTTGCTGCATCGATTGTAATGCCATCTTCTTTGACCATTGCCATATTCATAAATAAATGTTGTTTTCCCGGTGTGCCTTCATCCACATGGTAAATCGCATAGCGGTCACCATTACCTCTGAACATTTCTTCCTCTAGGGTATAATCAAACTTAAATGGATACAAAGCCCGATCAACTCTTTCCGAAATATCCGTTCCTTCTGCAATCGTATCTTCCAGCCAATCTTTGATATCTTCCCATGATTCAAACTGCAAATACCCAGCAATTTCATGTGTCCCATCCGGTGCCAGTACAATATGTCCCGGTTCGCTTTCCCGATAATCATAGCGGTATCCGGCTGCTTCCAGTGCATCTACCAGAATGCCGTATTTTTCATGTAATTCTGTTTTTTGTTTTTCTTCAAGAATGATTTCCAGTTCTTCTGTAAGCTGATCGATCATTTCACCGGCTGTCTTGCGGATCACATCCATAGATGCTTTCATTTCCTTCATTTCCCGGCTGCTGCTCCAACCTGCAATATAAGGAAAACTGTAATCCGATGTATCCAAACCAAAGGAAGAACACACACAGTAAGCAACGGATTCTGCTTCAACCTCTTTTGTCAGACGGTCTTTTTCTACACCCAGGCTTTCCATGATTTCCTTGTCATGCAGTTTAGCATGGACGGTTTCATGAATAGCAGTCTTTAAGGTCTGGCTTTCACTGAGTCCTTTTTTGATCACGATTTCCTTATCTGCATTGTGATAATATCCATTGGCATTGCCATCGATCTCATCGAATCGTATCGGCACTGGGGATATTTTCTGAATAGCCTGCATGAAAGAATCAAAATCCTGTACAGCTGCAGTCAATAATTCCGGTGCCAGTGTCTGGATTGGTTCCCCGGATGTCTGAGCAATATCAAAGACGGTAACTGCTTTAAAATGCGGAACCGTAACTTCCACCTGTTCAGTCTTAGGTTTTCCATCGGTTCCCATGATTGGTCGCTGATTTTCATCCAGAACCTCTTTTTCCTTCATTTTCTTATATGGTGCCGGTGCAATGATTGTAATTCCTTTTTCGCCTTTCATGACCTGTCTACCCATGGACTGCCAGTTTTTGTAACTGGTAACAAGTGTGGCATCCGGTCGTTGCATGGCGATCAGCATTGTATTATTAAAGGAATAATTGTGAAACTTTGCCATGGTTTTAAGAAATTCCTGATAGCGGTTACTTGTAAAAAGTTCTTCCACACCGGATTCCAGTGACTGCATAATGCTGTCCATATCTTTTCCCTGGACCGGCAGTGGAATAGTAGTAGTTTTGTTTTGTTCTGTCATAATACTCCTTTCCAAAAACGCCCTACGACATTGTGCTTATGCCGCAGGGCTTTTTATTAGTTGATGAGATGATTATTTTTTATTAGAGTTCCATATCGTGCTTCTTTGTTTTCGGTTTCTGATCCGGCTGTTCTTTTCCAACTTTCTCTGTTTTTGCAACCTGCGCTTCTTTTTCTTTCTGACGTTCTGTGAACCTGTCTGCCTTTTCAAAGACGTGATCCTTTGTGTCAAAGTGATATACATCATTGGTAAGGCGTTCTGCTGGTGCTACCTGAGTGGCATTAACTTCTTTTACCATATCTCTTAACATTTCCGCATCCACTTGACCGTCATCCGGCAAGATCAGCATTTGATGGATGGATGATGGCAAAATGAAGAAATCATTTCCCAGAAGTTCCCCCATGTTATCCATGAATTCCGGATAAAAGATCACACCGGCTCCATCAATTCTTTCTGTATTCGTAACAACAAAGAATGTCGGCATCTCGCTTGACTCCTGCAATGTTTCTAGCAGCATTTCACGTTCATCTGGTGTCAGCATGAGAATATTTTTCTGATATATTTCATCTATCAGTACACCTATACTTGATACCTCTGGGACCATGACACGCGGTGAACTTTTCATAGCGTCTTCATGAATCTGCTCCTGTGTCACTCCATATTCCTTCATCATTTCATTTGTAATCAGCATGGAACTTAATCCATCCTGATTCTTGCCTACTGCCACATGATAGGTAATTGCAAGATCTTCCTTTAACTGGTGTGGCACAATTTCGAGGACTTCCTTATTTGCTTCGGCTGATGACACACGGATAAACAGCTTGTCCTTCACATCTTCATAGTTTAAAATAGCTTTCAGATCAACCTGTATCGGTGCCTCAATAACTATATCTGCAATCTTTCTGCATACAGTTTCCATTGTTACGCCAGGCTGTGCTTTATATGCTTCATACAGCTGGTTAAGATTGATCGTCGGGGTAAGCATCTCACCTTCTTTTCTCACCATCAGTCCCGTATAGGCACGGTTCAGTTTCTGACACTCCATCGTTGATACCTCTGCATTCTCATAATCCCTTGGTAAAAAGAGTTTGATATTGTCCTTTACTTCATTTACAAATTCATTAAAATTCATTCTTCGTTTTCTCCTCTAATCTGTTTTCTTATTTCTTTTTGCTTTTGTTTTTTGGTTTCTTTTGTGGAAAGGATAAAGAGAAATTCACCCTTCCGGTTTCATCTGCATCCATATGAAGATCTGCCTCAAAGTACATATTTTTCTTTCTGGAATACAGGTCTTTTACATGCACACTTCCGTTTTTCAGAAGTTCTGCAGCCATCTTTTTATCCATGGTTTTTTCCATGCTCTGCAGATAGCGGTTATCTTTCCAGAGAGCAAAGTGGCAATCGTGGTTGCTGCAATAGAAGTTGGTCTTGCTTTCGTATACCAGGCTGCCGCATACCGGACAGGTTCCAATGCTTTCTCTGGTCTGAAATCTTCTTGTTTCTTCTTCGGAAATCGCATCGCATCCATTCAGCATCATGGTCAGCATGTTTTTGATCCCGGTCATAAACTGTTCCGGTGCAATCTCTCCATGCTCCATCAAAAGCAGCTGATTTTCCCATTCTGCAGTCATACTTGCAGATTTCAGAAAGTCTGGCAGGATCTCCACAAGGACTTTTCCATCATCTGTTGGAATAATCTGTTTTCCTTTTCGGGTAGCATATTGGGAATAGATCAGTTTCTCGATGATACCGGCTCTTGTTGCCGGAGTTCCTAATCCTTTCTTTTCTGTGTCTTCATCGAATTCCTTATTTCCAGCAGTTTCCATTGCCGCAAGGAGAGTATCTTCGCTGTATGGTTTCGGTGGAGATGTAAAATGCTCTGTCTTTTCTGCATCCACAGCATAGAAAGTCTGTCCCTGGGTTACTTTCGGCATCCTCTCTTTCATTTCCTGATCCGGATCTACGATTGCCATGCGGTCCTTATTCTTGAAGCAGTTTTCAAAGAGTTTCCATCCATCCTGCAGAACAATCTTTCCTTTTGCTTTGAAGATTTCTCCCTGGCATTCCACTTCAATCTCTGTTTCCTGGTAAATGTGATCCTTACTCATTGCCATGACCGTATGGACTGCGATCAGGAAGAGAATCTTTTCTTCCCAGGATTTCAGTTCATCCAGATGGCTGGATGCAAGCTCCATCGTTGGGATGATTGCATGGTGATCTGTCACTTTGCTGTTATTCATGACTTTCTTCACATCTGGCTGCTCCGGCTGATCAAACGGACCTGTCAGCTGATATTTCTCATAAATCTGACGAACCACATTTCTTGCGGTCTGTTCCATATCTTCTGTCAGATACTGGCTGTCTGTTCTTGGATAAGTGATCAGTTTCTTTTCGTACAGGCTCTGAGCGGTATCCAGTGTCTGTTTGGCTGTCATTCCATAGATACGGTTTGCTTCTCTCTGCAGTGTGGTCAGATCATAAAGCTTTGGTGCTTTTACTTTCTTTTCCGTTTCTTTTACTGAAGTGACAATAGCTTCATTTCCATGGCATCTGCTTCTTAACTGTTCCGCCTCATCCGGATCAAAGATCTTTGGCTTTACTGCCGGAATTCCGTCACAATCCAGTTCTACATTGAAATACTTTTCTTTCTGGAAATTGCTGATCTGTCCGGCACGTTCCACCAACATGGCAAGTGTCGGTGTCTGAACCCTTCCAACGGTCAGCTTTTTGAAGTACTTTGTGGTGTAAGCTCTGGTTGCATTCATTCCTACCAGCCAGTCAGCCTGAGAACGGCATACAGCAGCTTCGGCCAGATGTCGGTATTCCTCTGCGGATCTCAGATGCTGCATTCCATCAAGGATTGCTGAATCTTCCAGAGAACTGATCCATAATCGTTTCACCGGCTTTTTACTTCCGGATAAGTCATAGACATGTTTGAAGATTAATTCTCCTTCACGTCCGGCATCACAGGCATTTACGACGTATTCAATTTCCGGACTGTTGAGCAGTCTTTTTAAGATATAGAACTGATCTTTCTTATCTTCTGAGACTGTAACTTTCCAGTCTTTCGGGATGATCGGGAGATCTTCATATCTCCACTGGTTAAATTTCTCATCGTAAGCATCCGGTGAAACATATTCGGCCAGATGTCCGAAGCACCAGCTGACCATACAGTCGGTTCCTTGTAAATATCCGTCTTCTCGTTCCTGTGCTCCAATCACTTCTGCGATTGCTCTTGATACACTTGGTTTTTCTGCAATTACTAAATACATGATGTATTACCTCCTTCATATAACGAAACGGAGAGAGCATGTTTTACAGCCCCCTCCGCTAAAAAAGTTTATTTATTTTTCATTTTCTTCAAAATCTTCGTCTTCAGACTCTTCCTCATCCGGAACTTCTTCCAGTCCACCTGTTTCCAAACCTTCCGGCTGATCATCCTCATCTTCCTCTTTTTTAGGTTTATAGATCTTGAAGTAGTAGTAAGCTGCCACACCGCCGAGAGCCAAAATCAGGATTGTTGCCATTGCACCCATATTGGTTTTGGTAGATGCTGTTTTCTCCGGATCAACGGTAGCTTCCTTGTCTACATCCTCATTATTTGTTTCATCCAGCACAACCTTTGATGTATCTGGCTGTGGTGTTACGACAGTAGCAGTGCTGTCTTTATCCAGAAACTCTGACAGATCATTTTCATCAATCTGGGATAACATATAGACATTCTGGGATGTGGCACTGCGGTCGATCACGATATAGAAAGTATTATTATTCTTCGTTGTAACCGTAAGAAATTCCTTTGTGGAATCATCGGTAATGTCATCCTTGACTTCACCATTGCCAGGTGTCGTAAATGCAGTTCCCTTGTCTGTTCCATCTTCCGGCAGCACCTCGTTTGTGTTTGTCGCCTCGTCCTTTTTCTCTTCTTTGTCTGTTGACTGCTCTGTCTGAGTTGTCTCTACTTTGGATGCCTCTGCTGATTCATCCACATAGGCAAATGCTGTGGTTGATGCTGTAAAAAGCATCATGACTCCCAACAGCAGTCCTGCCATTTTCTTATTCATTTTCTTCCATTTCACCATTCTGATATTCCTCCATATTTTCATCTGTGAATACAAAGGAGCCTGAACCTTCTTCGTCAGACTCCCTGCTTACCTGAAATTTAACTGTTCCACTCTGGATACCATCCAAAAGATCATATAACTGATCATTATCCATCTTCATACCACGGATGCACCTGATCATCTCATTGTCCTCTTCCTGCTTTAATGCAGCCTGGACACCTCTGAGATATTGCTGCAGATCCGCAATCTTTTTCTCTGTCTTAGCAATCTCATCCAGATATTTCTTAATCTTTTTATTCAAACTTTCACCTCCCTTCGTTCACCCATTTATGGCAGTCTTCCAAAGCACATGAAGTGTTGCTGCCAGTAGGATGTGCTGATATTTGAGTAATGGATCGGATCCCCGCAATGGATCATCATATTGTTACCGACATAGATACCCACATGGCTTGCACCAGATGTGTTATACGTTCCCTGGAAGAAGATCAGATCTCCTGGTTTTGCTTCTTCCGGTGATACATAAGTACATACGCCTCTTAATCCATCCGCGGTCAATCGTCCATAGTTCCATCCATTACCACAGTGGTTAATGACATAGGATACGAAACCTGAGCAATCAAATCCGGACGGAGAGTAGCCACCCCATACATAAGGTACTCCCAGATATTTTTCTGCTTCTCGGATCATCCGGGCAAATTCTTCATCCTGCAGTGCTTCCGGTGGAATCTCATAACTCATTCCATTACCGCCTGATCCACTGGTCACATTGTTTACATCCCACAGATAATTTCTGTTTCCATAGGTCGTATTTAATGCATTATAGATGATCAGCTGCTCCGCATTCAGATTGGCTCTTGCCACAGCATCAAAGCTTCCATTTGTCAGTGTCACATATAGAATCTTCTTAGTGCTTGTACTGGTAACCGTTACTTCCTGACTGCCATTGTCATCTGCGATATAGGCTTCCCAGGTCTGATGTCCATGAGCAGAAGCGGCAGCATGGTTATCATAGTAAACGTCAAACTGCACACCATATCGTGCAAAGGCTCCGGTATCCTCAACTGTGTATTCCACACCATTCATTACTACCTTAGTGCCGATCGGCACAAATGGATTGGATGCATCTACAGCAATGGTATGGTTTGCAGTAGGATATGCCCCACTGGCAGTTGGACCTCCGGACCATACACCACAACAGATTCGACAATTACAATATCCACTGGTCACTACCTGTCCCAATGATTCTCCGACTCGAACATTTCTGGTTTCTGTCACCGTTTCTGTTCGACCTTCCGTATTCAGATGATATTGTGCTTCAAAAAGAGCTTGCAGTTCATTTTCAACATCTGAGTACGTCCAGTCCCCATATTTTGCAGTAAGATACGAGATAAGATGGTATGGATTATGACCAATCTCAGCAATGTTGTACTGATACTCGTCATAATTTGGATGTCTTCGTTCCATCTCATTGATCTGCTGATTCAAGGCACTTTCCAAAGCAGCATATCTGTTTTCGGCAGCATAGATATCCTCGTCTGAACTTGGATACGTTGTAATACCGATCACAGATCCAGCTCCCTCGATAGAAGCACTGCAGCTTCCCAGAGATACTGAAATGACTAGAAAAAGAAGCGCAAAAATACCGATGCCTGCGAACATGGCACGATTACGCTTTATGATCTCTTTCAAGGCGATCTTTGCTTTTACCGTCATGTTCTCGACACCGGCAATGGTTGTTGCTCCACCCAGACTGCCAGCGGATTTTCCGGCTCTGGCTGCCCGGTATGCATCCTTATATCGTTTTTTCTGAAAGAAGCGGTTATAGAAATGTCTCTTTTGTTCGGCTTTCTTTACCGATTCTGCATGTTTGACTCCTTCCATACTTTCTGCAGAACCAAATTTCAGTTTCTTTTCTACGGTAGCCTCACGATAGCCTCTGCGATGGGTTTTCACATCCGTTCGTTTGCTCCGGATCTGAGCATGACGCAGACCACGTAACGCATCTTCTGTTTCACGCTCTGCAAGTCTGGCACTTTCCACACCTGCATTTTCATCTGTTTCTTCCTCTTCGGAAGTGACTGCTTTCATGCCAGATATAACAGCTTGTGTGGCAATGTACTTCCCGGCTGTCCCTCCCGGTTTCATGCCAGCACCTTTCACCATCTGATTTCCTTCATCATCAAAGGATAATCTTCCGGCTTTTGCCTGTTCTTTGGTCATCTGTTTTTGCAGCTGCTTCTTCCGAATGGATTTCTTTTGACTGTTCAGATTATTATCATCATCCGGGATTTTTTCATAACGATGCAGTTTCTTTCGATATCCGGATACTTTTTCTTCCGGTGTAACTTCAACTGTATCCTCAACAGCTTCCTGCCGGACAGAAGATTTCCGGATCTTTTCCATCTGCAGTCGTTTTCCTTTTCCTGATTTTGAATCTTCATTCTCAGCCTTTTTCCGTTCCCGTTCAGGAACAAATTCTTCCTTATTTTCCGGTCGTCCTCGACTCCTGTGACTGATATCTTTTACACTACCATCACGAAGATTTTCTTCTGTCAGACCATCCCTGGTCATCTTTGCGACCTTTTTATCTTTGCCTTTAAATTCTTTTCCAGCTATAGGTCATCACCTCCTGGCACAACTTTTCTTTCTGTACTCATTCAGTTCCTGGCGTCCTATAATCGGGATACCAGGATAACCATCTGCCTGTGTCCTGATTGCTGGAGAGCTCGCCTGGATATGAAATACCCAGTTCAATTCACTCGGATCTCTCGGCCAGAAACCATTGATCAGCATAGCCTCCTTGAACTGATTGTTGTGCAGATGGATCTGGGTACGTTTATACAGAACTTCTTTCAGATCATCACTGGTAAGATGCGGATAGATTTTCTGTGCCGGATAAAAATTCCAGAATACCCAGTCAAGGATAATGTTCTGTGTTTCCAGCGGAAGTTCATACAGATGATGATCATCATTGACTGTATGAACACGGTATCCAGGCTGTGCATTTTCCAGATTTTTCATCTGAATGTAAGGATTATCCTGGTTCCACTGCCTGATTCGGATCTTATCGATTTCCTTCATGCTTTTCCGCCTCCATTTCTTTCTCTCGTTTTTCAACTTCTTCCGGTTTTGTAGTCATCAAACTGTACAGCTTCAAGTTCTTATCGAACTTGTCCTTAAATGGAATAATTGTTGTTCCATAGAAAAGAAGTCCTTCTCCTTCCCCGGAATTCGTCACATAAGACAACTGATATGGGGAAATATTCAGCTGTTTTGCAAGGATCTGTCTGTCACCTGCAGCCTGGTTCAGCATCAGGATAAAATCACTGTTCTCAAAGATATTTTCAATTTCCCTGCTGGCAAGAAGATCTTTGATATTCTGGGTGATACCACTTGGAATACCACCCCATTTTCTGAATCTCTTCCAGATTTCTACGGAATAAGCTGCTGTCTGTTCTTCTTTGAGCAGAAGATGGAACTCATCGATATAGTACCTGGTGGATTTGATGCCGCGGTTGATCGTAACTCTGTTCCATACCTGATCCTGGACGATGAGCATTCCGATTTTCTTCAGCTGCTTTCCAAGTTCCTTAATATCAAAGCAGACAATACGGTTATTCAGTTCCACATTGGTTCTATGGTTGAATACTTTCAGTGATCCATTTACATAGATTTCCAGTGCTGTTGCAATTCTCTGGGCCTGTGGTTCTTTCTGCTTTCTGAGGCAGTCATACAGGTCACCAAGGACCGGCATATTTTCCGGTTTTGGATCTGCAAAGTACTTCTGATACACCAGTGGAAGACAACGGTCGATCACTGATTTTTCCTCTGCTTCAATACCATCCCTGCTTCCCATGATTAGCTCACATAATGACAGGACAAAATCAGATTTCACACCAAGTGGATTGTCATCATCGGAATAATCCATATTGATATCCATCGGATTGATATAATCCTTACTGGTTGGTGAGATGTGTACTACCTGTCCGCCAAGTGCATGGACCAGCGGGTAATACTCGCCCTCCGGATCTCCGATGATAATGTCATCCTTCGTAACAAAGAACGCATTGGTGATCTCTCTTTTTGCTGCAAAGGATTTACCGGATCCAGGTGTACCAAGAATCAATCCATTCGGGTTTTTCAGCTTTTTACGATCCACCATAATCATGTTGTTACTAAGGGCATTCAATCCGTAATATAAGGATTCTCCCGCCATAAATAGTTCCTGTGTCGTAAATGGAACAAAGATTGCTGTGCTGGTAGTCGTAAGAGCCCGCTTGATCGGGATATGATTTACTCCCAACGGAACACTACTCATAAGTCCTTCTTCCTGCTGATAATCCAGACGTTTCAGTACACAGTTATATTTCTGGGCGATACCGGCAGTCTGGAAGATGGCATTATCCAGTGCCTGCTTTGTCTTTGCGGTATTTAAAAAGAGCGCTGTTACAAGGAACATACGCTCATTTCGTGACTGCAGGTCTTCTAACAGACGCTTAGCTTCTCCGCCATACGTGTTCAGATCCGATGGAATGATATCCATATCGTATCCGGCCCGGACTGCTTTTTTCTGTTCTTCGATTTTCATACGATTGATATCCGTCACTTTGCTTTTTACCAGCTTGATTGCCTTCATCTGATCCACCGACTGCACATGCAGGTTGACGATCAGGTTCTTATCAATATCCAGAAATTCTGCCAGCATCTTATCCGTAAGCTCCGGCGCCAGGATCTGCAGATAGGAGACAGCCCCGATGGTATTTCCCATCTGGAATGTATTTCTGTCCCGGAACACAAAACTGGTCGGTGCCACATAATCCTTTGTATTGAGTCCTGTCCGGATCATGGATCCATAGTCAAACTGGAAATCTGTCATCACATCCGGATTGAATGTCTCATACAGGATCTGCAGACGTTCCACGCCATTCAGCGGATATGCCGGAACTCCCAGGATCTTAAAGTTATTCAGGATATCCGACTCGATACGTTCCAGCTTTGGTTTTGCCTCCCGGATATTTTCTGCTTCAATGGCAAATGTGATATATTTTGACTTCACCAGACCGTTGTTTCCTTTTGCCAACTGCTGTTTCAACATCTTTGCATATTCCATGCGAACATCATCAAAAGCATCCTCCTGTGGCCGGATCTGGATCACCTGCTCAAACTCCTTCATGCTGCTCTTATGATTGATAAAGCTCAGCTGAAAATGGATACTGGCATCAAAGTAATTGAGGAAATCACACCAGTTTTCAAAGATTGCATTTTTATCTTCATTCTGAGCCAGCTGGTAGTTGATGTCATAAAAGCGGATACACTTAGAATAAGTTTTTCCCTGTACCCTGCAGATTCCATCTCTTCCCATTTCCTTATAAGCGATCGACTGCTGGACGGACAGTTTTTTCTGCCTGCGTTTCTCTTCCTGCTTTTCTTTTTTCTTTTTCTCTTTTCTGTCTACTTTTTTGTACCCGGTATCTGCGACAGTTTTCTTATTTTTCTTTTTTCGCAACCGTTTTTCCTCCTTTCGGTTTTCCTGCATCCGGAGACTGTCTGATCTGTTCCGGATCTGTTTCATAATAGTTTTCAGTTTCATATTTTCTGACGGGTGGACGAAGAAACTTCACCCGGATCATATGCATCAGAACATCTTCCAGATGCATCCCGTCTTTTTCGTACATGGCAAATAAAAATGCCGGTAACATTAAAAGCACCATGACCGTTGCTGCATTACTGTTTCCCATCACATTACGCAAGAGGAAATAGCTTGGAATTCCCATTGCAGCACCTATCCCGATACAGATCAGCTGTCTTTTGGTCAGGTTAAATGCTACTTTATTCTTTACCTTCGTTAAATCTTTCGGTACGCTGACATATGCCATGATTTTCACTCCTTCCTGTAATTTAGTGCGCGTTAAATATCGACTTACTTAAGGATGCCGTCTTAAAGAGGCTGTAACATAAGATCACTGTGTAAGCCATAACGCCAAATAATGAAGAACTCAGATTATCTGAATACTGGATACCTGCAACAAGCACTGCATAGATTGCAACGCATACCATCATCAGAAATGCCTGGAAAGCCAGGGCAAAGAGTCCTCTGAAATAATTCGTGCCGATCTGTCCCCATTCTCTGTTACTCATAGTTGCGAATGGAATCGGCGCAACTGAGGTATATAGGTAAATCTCTATCATACGTCCATACATGATCACTGTGATCAGTACAGACAGGATTCTCATACAGAAGCCGGCGATAAGGGTTTCCAGCGCCAATACAACAAGTTCTCCGATTTCCATACTTTCCAGTGTTGCGGAAAGATCCGTCAATGCCGAAGAAATATCAATGGCGGTACTTCCTGTGATAACACCGGCCGCAGAATTAACTACGTGCTGACCCACATCGAATACCGCCATTGTGATCGTAAATGTGTTACTCACCAGATATACAGCGATCCACATTTTTACGAAGTACTTGAAAAACATCCAGGTATCAATATCATGCATGTTGTTGCGCTCGGTCAGCATAGAAATCAATTCGTAGCAGAGTACGAGTGTGATAATAATACCTGCGATCGGCATGATCACGGAATCCGATAAGTTCCGGATCATACTGAATATGCTGCCGTTCCACCCTTGCGGGGTCTGTCCAACCTGGGTAGCGATCTCACCGGTCTTTTGATTGACATCAGTAAACATCGTGTCCAGGTTGGAAGTGATCATCCCGGTTAAGAGTTCCCTCATCCATTCCTCAATCGCATCAAAAATCTGACTGAACATGGATCTCTACTCCTTTCTCTTAACCAAATAATCCACTCAGAAGCGGGATTAGCTGTGTTCCAATCAGGATAACACCACCACCGCTCATCAGCTGCTTAATTCCCTGGGATTTTGCACCCGGGTTGTCGTTTCCATAACCTTCCATCAGGTTGATTACGCCCCAGACACCAAGACCGGCACCGATTGCAACGACCAGTGTCTGAAGGATATTGATTGCACTGCTAAAAAAAGCCATAATCAAATGTGTGAACAAACGCTTTTTCTTATGGTCTGTAAGCGTTTGGCTCTACTCCTTTCCCTTTTATTCAGACCTTTTTTTACCTGTTTTATTTGCAAGGCGATCTTATCTTTATCTTCACTTTTTTCTCCTTTCTTCCTACTTTTAGATTTCTTTCTTGAAAAAACATAAAAAAATAGAGCATATAGATGGATTTTTCTACATGCTCTATCGCTTTTTGTTCTTTTTACAAATACTTGAAATTTTTTACTTCCTATCCAATTTTTTTGCCAGCACAAAATTAAACAAAAATGCTACTGTCACTATTAAAATACATATTATCGTAATCCACGCTGGTACTTTCATATCAAATTGAACTCTTAGCAACAAAGAAATTGCTAAAAATATACCTCCTATAATCTCTATAAAATCTAGGATCCTTTTTTGCATCATCTGAATTTTTTCCCTTTCTTTTACCCTATCAAACTTCCATATTCCATATTTTGATTGAATATCTGTGATATCTTCATCAGATATAAGTTCATCCAAAGTGACTCCAAGCTCCATTGCTAACTTTTTTGCTGTAATTAGATCTGGACATCTTGAACCGTTCTCCCATCGGCATACAGTTTGTCGTGATACGTACAGTTTATCGGCAAGTTGTTGTTGTGTATATTTTTTTTCTTCTCTGATTTTTTTAATGTTATCATTTAAAGCCATACTTCTTACCTCTCTTTCATTCATATCATATAATGATACCATTAAAAAAGAAAGAACCAGCATGGTTTTCCTATGTTTCCACTTTGGTAACATAGGAATTTTCTTAATTAATGATTTCAATTTGTCTTATTTCATCCTCTGTTACATCAATCCGAAACATCTCAAACTCTGTATCTTTTGAAAATGTCAGATTATGATTCAGATATTTTTCAACATCAAAAGCATTTTTCTTATCATAATCGGCAAGTTCCTTGTACCGTTTATGCTTTGTGATGTCATATTTGTTGCTTAAAAACGGCCGGACTCCTCGAAGCTGTAAGATACATTTTTCTCCATCCATGACCGCCAGCTCATCTCTACTCATCAGTTCTTTTCCAGTCTTTTGATAGTTCAGCCCATAGGACCGGTTGCTGCCTCTGGTGTCTGATGTGTTGTAAAGATCTATGGTTTCCTTTCCCAGGGTTTCTGATATTTCTTTCAGTGTGGAACTTTCCTTTCCACCCAGGAAAAGAACAGTGTCACAGTTACCTGTGATCGTCTCAGCAGCATCCTTATAGATGGTTTTCAGCTGAGATTGTGACTGCAGAATGATAGAAGCGGAGATTTCCCTGCTTCGGATCGTAGCAATCAATTTGTCGAATTTTGGGATCTGTCCGATATTGCTGAACTCATCAAGAAGCAGCCGTACATGATAGGGAAGCCTGCCTCCATGCTCATCATCCGCTTTATCACAAAGCAGGTTAAAGAGCTGGGTGTACATGATCGCTACCACAAAGTTGAATGTGTCATCGGTATCACTGATGATGACAAACATGGCTGTTCTCTGATCACCGATCATATCCAGTTCCATTTCGTCATACGACATGATTTCTCTTAGCTCCTGAATATCAAATGGTGCAAGTCTGGCACCACAGGAAATCAAAATCGACTTCGCGGTTTTGCCGGCAGCAAGCTTGTACTTGCGATATTGCCTTACTGCAAAGTGTTCCGGATTTTCTGCTTCCAGTTCTTCAAACAATTCATCCACTGCATTTTTAAATTCTTCATCATCCTCCCTGGTCTCACTGGCATTGATAAATTCCAACAGAGTAGAAAAGTTCTGTTCTTCCTCTGGTGCCTCATACCAGATGTATCCGATCAGTGCAGAATACAAAAGACGTTCGGCCTTGACCCAGAAATCTTCCGTTGATTTTTCGCCTTCACCCTTGGTATTTGCAATAATGGTATTGACCAGCTTTAAGATGTCTTTTTCACTCCGGATATAATGGAACGGATTGTAATGCATGGACTTTTTAAAGTTGATCGTATTTAATACCTTGATCCGGTATCCTCCATTTACCAGCATCTTCCCGCATTCAACGATGATCGTTCCCTTCGGATCAGTGACCACATAGGACACGTGATCCGTCATCTGCATAAGATTGGGTTTTACATAGAATCTTGTCTTTCCGGATCCGGAACCACCGATGACGATCACATTCTTATTTCTGGCATACTTTGGGGCTTTTGGCCGGCTGTTCATGGTCAGACGTTCCGTTTCTGTGAGGATGACATTGTTTTCAAAGACCGGATCCATAAAGGGTTCGATGTCTTTTCTGTTTCCCCATCTTGCAGATCCATACTCCACACCTTGTCGGAACTTCTTTGCATTTTTAGAACGATAGTAGACCACCAGTTTTAATGCACCTGCAACCAGAACACCTACTGTAAGATCCTGCAAAGCGATACTTGGCAGCCAGCTTAAAAATGCCAGTCGGAAATTGACTAACATCACGCCAAGTCTCTGGACCATGCTTTCTCCCAGGCAATGCCGGTACAGCCAGGATCCTTTATCTGCTACATAGAAGATAAAGAAATATGGGAGATTTAAGATCACCAGCCGTTTGACCTGGATCTTCTGTAATTTCTCCCGCATCATCGTTCCTGACCTCTGGATTTTTGTCTCTGCTTCACACGCTGGCGGTGCTTTGCTTTTCTTTCTACAGATTTCTGCAGTTTCTTTCTGACAGATGGTTTCTTCACCTGTTTCTTTTTCAGTTCTACTCCGGCATATTCCCGGAAAGCCGCTGTCATCACATCCACATCTTTGGCCTTAAAGAAGACCAGATATTTCGGTGGATCAGCACCGACTTCTTTCTTCAGGCTGTAATCAATGCCGTATTTTCTTGCCACACGGTCAAAGGATTTGATATTTTCATCTGTGATCTTTAAGTTGGAAAGCTGTACTCCCTGTGCATTCAGCTGCTTGATGGTCTGCTTTCCATGTGGCTTTTTCTTTTCAATCTTTTTTCGGGCTTTTTCCCTTCCTTTCTCCTGAGCCCGTCCGGTCTTTTCTGCCATTTTCACCTGCGTTGCTTTCTGTTTCCTGCGGTTGTCCATTTCCAGGAACTTCCGAAGGGCTGCTTTTAGCACACTGGCAGTGATCTTGACTCCCTGGATGCTCAGGCTGATCACTTTCTGATTTACTTCTTCCTGCAATTACCCACGTCCTTTCTTTCCTTTCATCTCAGAATAAAGACGGGCAATACAATATCCGATGCATGGAACATGTTTTCCATACGGACAGCCACCACATGGTGTTGTTTTTACTGCTTTTTTCTTTTCCGGAAGCAGATAGTGGCACTGTTTCAAGCTACAGCCTTTCTTTTTGCCTCCCCACCAGTAACAGTACTTGCAGGACCATGGCTTTTCTTCGCTGTACTTTCTTCCCTCAATAGCTGCATTTGGTTCTATGATCAGATCTTTATTAGTCTTCATTCTGTTCTTCCTCTTTTCTCATGATTTCTGTCAGTTTTTTCTCTGCCTGACTTCCGGCAGCAATGAGACAATACAAAACTGTAAATATTGCCGCTGCTCCCAGAAGAGCAACAAAAATAATGATATTTCTCATGGTTTCTCCCATCTAAAAAAGCGTCCACAGATTCCTTTCGGTTTCCATGAACGCTCATTCTTATTTAATTAGTGTTTCTTTTTTCTCATAAATGCAAGGGCTCCTGTACCAGTCGCACCAATGCCGAGAAGCATAAACCACAGCCACAGATTGGTGTTATCCCCAGTCTTTGGTGAATCACTGACAGGTTTTCCACCTTCCGGTGTCTTTTCTGCCGGTTTTTCCTCATCCACCATGGTTACATGCTGTACTACACTGGTATCCTTTACTTCGAATTCCACATCTTTTGCAACCAGATAGCCATCCGGTGCTGTTTCTTCACGGAGAGTGTATTTTCCGATCGGAAGCATTTCGATGTAATGTGCTTTCTCTGTACTGGTCCAGCTTTCCACAACTTTTCCATCCTGATCAAGGATTGTGAGTTTCGCTCCCGGAAGTTCTTTTCCGGCGATATCCTGTTTGGAGATTTTCACCTTCGTTACATCATCCTTCATCTCAACTTTCTGCACATCGGCAGTATCTTTGATCGTGAACTTCACGCTTTCAGCTGTCACGTAACCATCAGCAGGTTTTGTTTCAACCAGTGTGTATTCTTTTCCGACAGTCAGCTCACGGATCACATGTGCTTCTTTACCGGAAGTCCATTCATCCACGATATTTCCATCAGCATCTACCACTTTCAGCTTACATCCTGGAAGTTCTTTTCCGGTTGTCAGACTGGATTTGGTAAATTCTACAATGGTTGGCTGATTCTCAAAGGTAAAATCATAGGTTACAGTCGGCTGATCCTCACCTGCATACTCAAACGTAAATTCTTTTCCTTCATCGTTGGTTACGAATCCGTCTGGTGCATAGAGCTCTTTTACATAATAAGTTGCTCCTATTGGAAGATCTGCAACAAATGTGATCTTTCCTTCTTCATCTGTAGATTTCAGCTCAATGATCTCATCGGCTTCGATCAGGACTTTACCAGTTGTCTCAGACTTAATGTCATCTTTGGCAAATAATCCAAAGATAGCACCTTCCAGTGTACGGTCAGAATCTTTTTCTTTCTTAAGTACACTGACTTCTACTCTCTGACGGTTGTTCTGCCAGTCTTTGTCATAGACTACAACCGGTGTATTCTGATCCACGTAAGTCAGATCTACATGACGGATCTCACCATCCAGTACATGACCGTAAGCAGTTCCTGTTTCTTTCACATAGTATTTACCAAGTGGAAGATTTTCCAGTTTTGCAATACCGGTTTCATCTGTCTTGATCGTTGCAATCAGTTCATCCTTTTTATAGTAATCGTCACTGACGCCATCGGCAGCCTTAATGTCTTCCTCAGCATAGACTTCAAACGTAACATCTGTCAGCTTTCCGGTTACATAGTTGAAAATGTGTTCCACCACACCTTTGACCTTATCGGCCAGTGTAACAGAATCCAGGAATTCTCCCTTTTTGTTGATGATGAGTTCACCAACCGGTACCTCGTCCTTCATTTCCACTTTCTGAACCTCTCCGGTATCTTTGACTGTGAATGTCACATCATTGGCTACCAGATAACCATGCGGTGCAAACTCTTCATGTAGGGTATAAGTCTCACCCACTTTCAGATATTTGATCACATGCGGTGCATCTTTGGAAGATGTCCAGCTATCTACTACATTTCCATCTTTATCCGTTACTTTCAGATAAGCTCCATCCAGTTCTACACCGGTTGTTGCATCTGATTTTGTGATCTCAACAGTTGTCGGCTGGTTCTTCTTTACGGATTTTAATGTTACTGTCTGTACATCCTGCCCCTGATAAGAAGCATCAAATCTCAGTACTTCATCCGAAGATACGAATCCATCTGGTGCTTTCAGTTCTTTTACATAATAGCTTCCAAGTGGAAGATCCAGTGTACATGCTGCCTGACCTTTTTCATCAGAAGTCATTTCCTGTAAAAGAGTATCTGCTTTGACAATCACGTTTCCATCTTTTGTCTGGATGTCTTTTGCGTTATAAATACCGAATACTGCTCCGGCTACTGTATTACCTGTCTCAGCATCCTGTTTTTCGACAGTAATCGACACTTTCTGTCGTTCATCTGTGACAGAGATTTCTTTCTCGATCACTGCAGTATCCTGATCCGCATAAGCAAATTCGACATTTTCCGGCACGGTATTTAACACATAAGTGTCCGGTGCATTCTTCTCTTTAACATAGTACCTGCCAAGTGGAAGATTCTTTACGGTTGCATAACCATCTGCATCCGTTGTGACGGTTGCTACCAGTGCATCCTTTGCAAAATACAGAGTTCTCTGTCCATCTGCATCTACCTGATGATCGGCAGTATAAATATCCTCTGCCGCATAGACTTCAAATTCAGCACCTGCAAGTCCAGCCATTTCATACTGGAAGTCCTTATCAAATCCCTTTAACACTTCACCCTGTTTATAGATCTTTAACTGACCTTTGACCGGGGCATTGGTATATTCCACATCAATGACTGCATCTCCTGTGACAGGATCGGTCAGATAAGCAGTATCTGTATCAACTGCAACTGTCACATAGTTTTTGGATATTGTGTACCCATCGGGTGCCGTCACTTCCTCAATCCGGTAGTTACCAGGTTTCAGATTCTTTGGCAGTACCAGGTATCCTTCCTCATTTGTGAAATAGGATTTGTGTACCGTTGGCTTCGGATAGGATGTTGTCTGTTCCACATATTTCTGATTATCCAGGTCATATACCTTGAACTCAGTATTAGCCAGGAGTACAGATTTCTGTGTTTCTGCATCCTTTTTGATGATCTTTAATTTTGCTTTGAATTCTTTATCCAGCAGCACTCGCCATGTCTGCGGTGTATCCGGATGATTCTCTGTGATCTTCACTACAAAATCATCAACCGGTGCATAGTTGTGTTTGCTTGTGGTTTCTCTTACCACATAAGTTCCATATGGAAGCGGAATCGATCTTGCATATCCTTTTTCATCGGTAAACATTTCTGTCTGACCATCTGCAGTCAGTACAACTGGTCTGGCTGAGTCAAAATCATAACTTCCATCTGCTTTTACTTTCAGATCACTGACAAGCCATGCTGAAAAACCGACTCCCTGCAGAAGATCTGCATCGGTCTTTCCGTTGTTTGCTGCCTTGATGATCTGAAATGGCTGTTTGATGACAGTTTCTTTACATACAGAAGTTCTTTCTACTGTCGGAACAGTAGCACCTTCGTAAGTACAGTCCACATCATGTTCTGTCGGATCCAGTACGTATCCCACCGGAGCACTAAGCTCTTTCAGATAATACTTTCCAAGATAGAGATCCGATACAGAAGCTTCGCCATTCTTATCCGTTGTCAGGGATGTGATCAGGCTGTCTTTCTTATGGATCGTTCCGGTTCTTCCATCCGGATGAACAATATCTTCCCTTGCATAAAGGCCATATACTGCACCTTCCAGCGTTGCATCCCCCTGTGCTGCATTCCCTGTCTCAGCATCCTGTTTTGCAATGTTGATCTTTGCATTTACACGTTTGTCTGTTACATTTTTAGTCGTTGTCTTTCCGATAGCAAGAGTCACATTATAAGACTTTGTATCAATCTGATATCCTGTTGGAACAGAGATTTCTTTCAGATAAACAACTTCCTGTGTCTTTTCCATTGTAAGCTGTGAAGCACCATTCTGATCAGTTTCAGGCATCTCTGCGATCAGCTTTGTACATGCAGCATCGGAATAGATCCCGTACACTGCACCAGCCAGTGCATTGCCTGTATCCTGGTCTTTCTTTACAATGGATACCTTACATTCTTTTGTCCAGGTTACTTTAAAATCCACATATTTCTCATTTCCGACACCTTCACCGAAAACAAGAGCCAGATCCTGTGTTCCGGATCCTGTTACAATCTTGTAAGCAGAGTATTCTTTATCAATGCTTCCCTTCATCTGAGAAGAAAATGTAGCACTGACGCTCTCTGCCTGATCAAGTGGTGCTGTCAGATAAAACTGTGTACCTCCACTGATTTCTACACTTGCTCCTGCAGCACTGGTTTTACCGGTTGTCACATTTACAAGCTTTACACCGCTTGGCAACTTAAATGTGATTGTCTGCAGTTTATCTGCTTTGAATGTGATCACGCTTGTTCGCTGGCTGTTTCCTTCCACATAAGCCTTTACATTAGATTCGGAAAAGCTCATATCTACAGACGGAATGTCCGGCATATTTACACAATAATTGTAAAGCTCCATTGCCAGGTTCTTTCCTGTTGCATTGGTTCCGGATGCCCAGTCACTGGATCCATTTGCATAAGCCGCTGCAAGATGCGTAATGATGAATCTCTTTCCTGCCGGAAAATCCGGATGTTTCTCATCGAAGAAACCATTCTCATCACTTGCTTTTGTTCCGTAATAGCAGACCTTTGCAAGTGTCTTTCCATCGGCAAGTTTCTGGATCGTATAAGTTCCATTTCCCGGTCCTTTTTTCGATGGTTCAACACAGTATGCTGTCGCATTGATGCTTCCCCATTTCACATAATATGGACAAGTCAGATAAGAACCTAATCCATAGTCTGCGTAATAGTACCAGGAGCCGGCTGTAACTGTGACTGATTTTGTTCCTGTTTCACCGGAAGCAAGCATCATTGGCATATCAAAAGTAATACTTTCGCCTGCTTCAAGATCTGCAAGAGCAACTTCCTGGTCAACAGCTTCCTGCATAACCTCTGAGAGTGTGATCCCTGTTTCCGGATCAACGGTCTCCTGATCCTCCGTTGCTTCGATTTCTGCATCAAATTCTTTTTCTGTCAGTTCTGTTTTGCTCTCCGTGTCAGCAGCACCAGTTTCCTCTGTAGACGAGTCAGCCTCAGAATCCTCTGTTTCTGTCTTATCGGAAGAACCAGCATCCTGATCAGAAGAACTTTCTGACTGCGAATCTTTCTGCTGATCCGCTTCTTTTACCACGATCTTTCGATTGATCTGGTAGGTTGGGTGATCCGTTGTCTGTGGTTCTACATAATAGACTGCCTTATAGGAATTGGCATAATCGGTAGAAAAGTCATTCCCATCCGTATCTTTTGCTTCCTGAAATGTAACTTTTACTTTGCTGTCATCCTGGATCGTAAGACCGGTATAATCACTCTTTACATCGAAATTGTCTCCAACCTTGATCTCATAATCCTTTGCAGTTACCACTTCATCTTCATCCAACTGATCCTTGATCTCCTCATAATACGGAATCTTTTTTACAGATCCGGCATCATCAGAAGCATAGGCAACAGCGGGAGAGAGTACCGTCGATAGAACCGTTACTGCAGTCAGTAAACCGGACATCACCCTGCGTGCTTTCTTTTTCACGTTCATTCTCTTAAATCCTTCCTTTCTGATTCTTTTGTGTATGGTTATCTGTTAGTTTCTGCATATTATCTTTTATACGAAGATGATCGCCTCCTTTCCTGAAATTTGCGCTATTTGGGACAGTCAGCACAAGCTGAGATAACAGCACAAATATATGGCGGTACCTGTTTGTCACAAATACCGCCACATGATTTCTACTGTCATCCTCTTTTTAGATTCAGACATTTTATTTTGATTTAAGATTTAAGCGTTTTCCTGTTTTCTTTCCCGGATCCGTTCCTATATCAGTTTCCATCTCTGATACGTTTTCTTCTGGCAGACACGCAGCTTTTCGCTCTATGCATGTTCAAACCAAATATCACTCCGGGCAGGCTATTCATTTTTCAAGGTACATGAAGGTGTTCTATGCAAACCCTTCATATAACGAAACGCTCAGAGCCTGTTTTACAGTGGTCTAATTCAATTTTTTTAAAATTTTTTAAAATTCTTCGTTTTCCGCCTTTTTTTTCATCGTTTTTAATGCCCTGTTCAGGAGGTCATTTACACTCTGCTGTTTGATTCCCAGATAATCTGCAACATCCTGCTGACGCATTTCCTCGAAATAAACCAGATTGAGTACCATCTTTTGCCTCTCTGTCAATTCCTTGATCAGCGCATGCAGAATTTCTCTGTCGATAACATCGTCAACAAAATCTTTTGAAGATCCTCTCATAATCTCCGCATCATCTGTAACATCGCTGTTAGAAAATACACCATGATTGGTGCTGATTTTGCTCTGGCTGTATGCCATACGGTCTTCAGCCTCCATCAGCAGACGGATATACCAGTTTTCATTATCAAAGAACTCTTTATTGAATTCCTTGTTATCGCCAGTTACACTCACATATTCATAGTCATCACAACTATGAAGTGGAAATACGGTTGATTGATTTCCTGCTGTATAAAGTACATATCCGTGATCATAAACAGAGATTGTTGTATCTGCATTGATCATTTCCTTTACTACAACTTTGTGTTCCTTCAAGGATTTCACGCTTGGGATTCTCTTCTCCACATCAGCAACTTTCACGATTTTTTTCAGTTCTTTTAATGTCAACATAAAGACCACCTTTCTGCCTTTCGGCTCCGGGTGGTCCATTCCATCTTTTATAAAATTCCTGCACAGACATAAAGAACTGCAGTACAAGAGGTCACGAACTCACCCGTTTTTTTTGAACGGGAGTCCGCGACTCCTTTGTAACGCATGTATCTGCGTTTAGATTAAGTTTGCCAGATTGCCTGGCTTATTCAGTTGCTATGTGCATCTTCTGATTTATTCTCTGTTTGCTGTTTGCGAAACATGGAATAATCGCCCATAGCATCGTAAGGACAACGCCTTACAAATTCCTGGTATTCGATTTCAGTCATCTTTGCTTCCTCCTTTGTGTCATATTATCAAAATCTCTATTTACAATTATTTTTGCAAAAAAGAATTCAACCTCTATATAACGAAATGCTGAGAGCCTGTTTTACAGTGGGGTACGACAAAAAATTTAAAAATTTTTCGAAATACGTCAAAAAAGCCCGACAAAACAAATACTTCAACAATCTCCAAAACCAGAAAATACTTCTGATCTTGCAGTGTATCCGTAAATGTTTTGCCGGGCTCTTAGTGATTCCAGTCAGGTTCAGCTCCTTGACAAACTCTTGCTGTCTGGTGCGTTCTTGATGGTTCCTGCCAAATCCAACGCTTACTACAGACAGCTCATTCTATTCTGTTATGATCCCTGATTCATCATCTTTCGGGAATACGTCCGCATCCTGGACTTTAATTGTTCATCTCTGATGTGGATCGGACGAACCGACACCATATCATCCTTTACAAATATCTCCAATGTACTGCGACATTTTTTGCACTCCACTTCTGAATCGCTTTGTGCGCTCTTTTCAATAAATGCTCCGCATACAGAGCAGTGTACATGCCATTTAATAGCACCTGATCCCATATAGGCTTCCTCCTTTAAGCAATAAGATATTTCTCCATTTATTACTCAACGGACCAAAGGGAAATCAAATCCGCCTTATGAGCATCATGCCATCCATTCCGTAAGTGCCAAAGCTGCACGAACAGCACGATTTCTATTCTGATCAGATCTGCTTTGTCGATCTGTGCATCCTTTTTTATCCTTCCACCAGCTACCACTCACTCTTTCCGGTATAAAAAATTCCGCTGTGATTAATTAACATGATATTTCAATAGTTTCAAATACATCACCAGTCAGATCACAGATGTCCTGGATCTGAATCTCGGTATCATCGATCCGTAAGTGAACTGATGGATCAAAAAATTCTACGGTTCCGGATAATGTATGGTACTGGCCAACTGATGGATCCTTCCAGGACTTTTGAAAATAAGTTGCCTGTATCTTCATTCCATATGCCAGAATCCTTAATTTCATATCCAACTCATTTTTCTTTTCCTCAGATAAATCTCTTTTTGGTTCATAAATGATTTCCTGTTGCCGGATTGTTTCATCCAGTCCACGAAGTGCCGCAAATGGAGCAAACTGTTTTGCCCTGCGTCCTACATCCATGGGATGTCTCCTGGAAACCGGTCTTGGTAAATATAAATACGGTTGATATGCACTTGCCAGCACTTTTTGCACCTCCTCTAAGCACGGTGACCACCTATTTGCTCATTGCGTTCTCTATAAGTAGAACACTCCAGCAGGTTGGATCCCCGCATGATCGCATTCTTTCCATAACGCTGCTTTACATTCAATACTGCTTCCTGTAAATGCCGTTCCTTATCGGTCTGTTTGGGATCATCAAACAGGCTGTACTGCACATAACTTTCAGGAGCAACCCTGTTCGCACACACCTCGATTCTTCGGATTCCGGTATATCTGTCTGCAATCCTGAGATATAAATCTTCCACTGCATCTATGATCTTTTTGGAACTGTTACTTTCTCTTTCGAGTTTTACGGTTCCTTTGGATGCCTCATGCTCATACCTGTGGTCATAGGCGATCCATAAGGTGAGAGAGCTTGTTACCAGTCCTTTTTCAAACAGATCCAGGACCAGATTATCTGTCATTTCCCTTACGATCACAAGTGCTTCGTCAAAAGAATAATTTCGCATCAGCACCTGACCATTTGAAAGGCTGTGTTCCTCCGAATGATAGTTCTTGATGTCACTCATCCGGCATGTTTCATATCCCCATGCATGATCGATCAACAGCTCTGCATCAATCCCAAACATCTTATACAGCCAGTCTTCGGATCTTAAAGAAGCCATTGCGATATCGCCCATCGTATGGATCCCGTAACCAGCCAGTTTCTTTTCAGTCCGGGATCCAATCCTCCAGAAGTCACTTAATGGTTTATGATCCCATAGCTGCTCTCTGTAAGAGAATTCATCCAGGATTCCGATATGGTCATCCACATGCTTTGCTACGATATCCATTGCGATCTTAGCAAGATACAGATTGGTTCCCACACCTGCAGTTGCAGTGATGCCAGTTTCCTCCATGACTGCCTGCATAAGCTTTATCGCCATTTCTTTTGCAGTGAGATGATAAAGCTGCAGATAGTTTGTCACATCAATAAAACACTCATCAACACTGTACACATGGATATCTTCTTTTGAGACATACCGCAGATAGATTCCATAGATCTTTGCGGAATAATCCATGTACAACTGCATCCTCGGCATGGCTGTAATGTACTTCACACAATCCGGTATCTCATGGATCCGGCACCGGTTCTTGATGCCAAGAGACTTCATAGCCGGAGTGATTGCCAGGCAGATTGTTGACTTTGATCTGGTCGGATCTGCAACCACCAGGTTTGTTTTAAATGGATTCAGCCCACGTTCTACGCATTCTACAGAAGCATAAAAGGACTTCAGATCAATACAGATAATAGAAGTCTGATCCTGACTCACATTGCCACCTCCCATACGTCTTTCCTCTTTTTGTAACATGTATCCCATTTTGACTATCAATGATTGTCTATCCTTCCTGTTTTCATTGAATTACAGGAAATTCATTTCACATATCCATTGACAAAAGAGGAAATATTGTGTATCTTATAGGAAAGATGTTTCCCTTATCTGTGATTCACATTATAGGAGAGATATTTCCCTTTGTCAAGATTAATTTTTATTTTTTAGGAGACACATTTCCCGTTTTGCCTTGAGGCGGCTAATGAAACTTATAAGACAAGGCTTAGAAAGAGGTATGTTTATGACATTCGGTGAAAAAGTAAGATCATTAAGAAAAGAAAAAAAGATGAGTCAGCAGGAACTGGCCAGTATGGTTGGTGTTTCATATAGGACCATTCGATCCTGGGAAGTAGAAGGACGTTTTCCAAAACAAAATGTTCTGTATCAGAAACTGGCAGATGCATTACAGTGTGACGTTTCTTATCTCATGAGTGAGAATGAAGCTTTTATCACAGAAGCATCCGAACAGTTTGGTAACCGTGGTGCCAGACAGGCTCAGCAGATTCTGGAACAGGCTGCAGCTATGTTTGCCGGTGGATCACTGACAGACGAAGATAAAATAGCTTTTATGGATGAGATCCAGAGCCTTTATCTGGATTCCAAAAGACGTGCAAAGAAATTTACACCGAAAAAATATCTGAAAAACCAAGAGGAAAAATAATAGAAGGCGGGATTATTGTACACCTAATCTGTTACCTTATAGTTACAAGGATATTTCTGCCCTTTTTATTTTTTACTTTTGAGGTGATTTATTTGAGAAACACTTACATATATACAGAAACAAAGAAATTAATCAAGAAATATGGAACCCGAGATCCATTTGAGATCATGGATCAGATGAACATTGTTGTCGGGGAAACTTCCAGATATAAGACACTGAAAGGATACTGTTTTATGAGCTGTAAGACAATCTATGTCATGATCAGCAGTTTCCTTTCAGAAGAAGAAAAGATGATCGTTGCCGCCCATGAATTAGGGCATATCATCCTGCATCGTTCCCAGCTGAAAATGGCTCCAATGCAAGATGATACCCTCTACAATATGACGGATAATACAGAATACCAGGCCAATCTGTTTGCTGCCGATCTTCTGATTGATGATGAGGAGATCGAAGATATGGTTCAGAACGAAGACCTGGATTATTTCGGACTCTGCAGTTCTCTGAATGCAACTCCGGAACTCATGAGCTTTAAACTATACAGCCTGACAAAACGAGGCCAAGCTTATCATATGCCGATGGAGATACAGAGTAATTTCCTGGCAAAATAAATACACAAAAATCCTGTTCTTTATAGCATAGTTTGAACAGGATCTTTTTATAATGCTTTATTTTCTATCTAAAATTTTATTAAACCGACTAAAGAACGTTGAAGTTGTTATTATCGCTGCCAAAATATCACTGATTGGCTCAGCCAAAAATACCGCAAATACTTTATTCTGGATAAAATGCGGCAGGATAAAAATCAACGGAATCAACAGAATCAATTTTCTTAAGCAGGCAAGTAATAAACTAACTTTTGCCTGGCCCAATGCCATGAAACTCTGCTGACAAGCAACTTGGAATCCAAGAGAAAAAATACCTGCCATGTAAATTCTTAACGCCCATGCCGTATACGTGATTAATTCTGTATTATTCGAAAAAATACCTGCAAACATCTTCGGAAATAGAAGCATAATCAACCAGAAGCATCCCGTAAAAATTGTACAAACTGTAAATTGAGTAAAAAATGCTTTTTTTACTCGATTTCTATTTCCTGCACCATAGTTATAGCTCATGATTGGCTGTCCACCCTGACAAATTCCCTGTAATGGTAATGTTGCAAGCTGGCTAACACTGGTAATAATTGTCATAGCCCCTACTGCGAGATCTCCGCCATATCTTGACAAACTGGAAGTAAAACTGATAGACAAAATACTTTCCGTAGATAACATGACAAATGTAGATATACCAAGAGCAAGGCATGGTAAGATGATTTCTTTTTGCAGTTTAAAGTTTTCTTTTTTAAGATGCAGAATCGTCTTCTTTCCTGACAAGAAACGAAGGATCCATATTGCCCCTACAGCCTGACTCAAAACAGTTGCGAGTGCAGCTCCCTTTACTCCAAGATGAAATACGAAGATAAAAATCGGATCAAGAATGATATTGATTACAGCACCAATCACTGTTGTCATCATGCTGATCTTTGCAAATCCCTGTGTCGTAATAAATGGATTCATTCCCATCACGATCAAAACAAAAATACTTCCAAGAATATAAATCCTTGCATAATCCACGCCATAAGGAAGTGTCTTATCGCTAGCACCAAACATCGTCAGTAACTGTGGCGCAAAAGTAAAGAATATCACCGTCAAAGCTGCGGCCATAAGCATGAGAATTGCAAAACAGTTTCCAAGAATCTTTTCAGCTGTCTTATTATCTTTCTTTCCCATAGAAATCGCTGCACGCGGTGCACCTCCGGATCCTGCCAGCATGGCGAAGGCATTGATCAGCATGAGAATTGGCGTAAACAATCCAACACCTGTTAATGCTGCGGCACCGACACCTGGAATATGTCCGATATAAATACGGTCAACAATATTATATAAAAGGTTGATGATTTGAGCCACAACAGCAGGTATTGCAAGCTGGGCCAAAAGACGTGGTATTTTTTCTGTTTCCATAGCTTGTGCGTTTGACTTACTGTTCATATCTGTGTTCTCCTAAATATTATCTAGTCATCTCAATATAATCAAATTGCTTATGCAGTCTCTCCCCTAAGTGTTCTGGTATTCTTGATAATGTACAAAACAACTGATACAACCATCATTATAGCACACAAACCAATTAACAGATCTGACACCATTGGTGTAATGTGGAACCATATAATATGCACAGCCACAGTTCCATATAATAAAAAGGTTACTATTTTTCCATGCCAGTCTGCACCATGCACTTTTCCTGTTTTTCGTATCACAAGGCATCCACTAACCGCCATATAAAGTTCCTTAACTGCCATTATAACGATCAACGGGAGCATATGTGGAAAGCGAGTAAACGAGCAAATCAACATTGCTGCCTGTGTCAGCTTATCGGCAACCGGATCGAGAATCTTTCCTAGATTGCTAATCATATGAAATCTTCTTGCAATATATCCATCAGCGAGATCCGTAAGACCGGATAGCAATAAGATTTCTCCTGCTAACAAAGGATTTTCCTTTACACAATAACTCCATATAATTACTGGAATCAGACAAAACCGAAAAAAAGAAAGCAAATTGGGTACTGTAATAATTCTATTCAAATTTTCTTTCTGACTTCCTTCACTCTGCATGTACGGTCACATCACTTTCCTTTTGTTTCGACATAAACCAATAAAATACAGCACAAAATGCCAATGCAAATACAACACCAAAAACATTCTGAATCACTCTAAGACTAACTGCTCCTTTTAATCCATAACTTTCCGCAGCAATTGCGAGAGCGCCAAAGGTATTAAATACAGCCTGCCAGCCGTATTGCGCTGAAAATCCTACACCAATTCCACCAAGAATTCCTATATAAGCATAGATGGATGATGGAAGCAGAAAATATAATACGGTGAAGCATATAACGCCTACAATATTTCCGACAATCCTTTTACGGACTCTGTATTGCATGTCTTCCACAAACGGCAAAATTGCTGACATAGCCGCAATACCAGCCCACATTGCACGTGGCATATTGCAAAGTTCTGCAATGCAAAGGACAATTGGTACACATATAATCTGGCATAACTGCCATTTTGTTCTCGATGAAGTGATATCAAATTCCTGGATTAGATCTTTCAAATTTCTTTTAAAAGTTCTATTTTTATGATTTCGATAAAATACAAAACAGGTAAGAACTGCACCTAAAGCCATTCCGACTAATCGCATCTGATAGCTTTTTCCCGTAACATCATAACCATATAGCAGCAGATACCCAAGAACCAATGTAGATTGATTAAACATGAATGGATTATGGCATCCGAACAGAATCAACACAGCCAGTGCCGCAATATTTAACAGCATTCCCAATACCGGTGAAAACTGATTTGCTAAATGCGGACATACAGTCATAATTACAAAGAACAAAGCCAAAAGCATCGTAGATTGTCCGGTGTGGATCCCCAGATCCGCATTCCGAAATACCATAAGGCATAATAAAACTACTACACCCACAATACTATTCTCATTTCCAAATAAGATACTGAAAATAGTAACAAATAAAAAACAAAATGCCATTGTAACAGCTATCTTTACCAAATATACCAGTATATGATATGATTTTTCTTTCACTGTTTCACTCTTTTTCAACAGATTTTTAGAACCTGCCTGATTTAACTGCAATTCCTGATAAAATGTCATGTAATTCCTCCTCTATCTGTTTTTCTTAAACTTATATGGCCTCATCTTTCTGTATTGGAAGCTCTACAACAAATCTGCATCCACCATATTCACGGTTTTCTGCTTTGATTGTTCCTCCGGCA
>ERZ773188.802-NODE-802-length-37871-cov-4.936112_pt1 | contig 37871 bp, 31 predicted proteins | sample MGYA00581011_ERZ773188 | MGnify/ENA primary metagenome ERZ773188 (study PRJEB29015, sample SAMEA2737798) | human gut metagenome | biome: human gut; feature: human-associated habitat; material: faeces | place: China | collected 2012 ...
AAGTCGGGGCGACAGGATTCGAACCTGCAACCACCTGTTCCCAAAACAGGAGCGCTACCGGGCTGCGCTACACCCCGCTTTCTTCTCACAATGAAATTACTTCTTTGCAGTAAGCATCATTTCTGAATTGCGGGTGCAAAGGTACAACATTTTTCTTATTCCACCAAATTTTTCTGCAACTTTTTTTGTAAAAATATGCATTTATTCAGTTTTTTCCTAAAAAAAGGGCAACTTCCGAAGAAATTGCCCCTTTATACCTTATTATATATGACGATTGATGAATTTTCAGCAACCGCATTGTTTTGCCATTACGCCTTGATGATGCCTTCCTCTACGAAAATCTTCTTCAAGATTTCAACAGCCCGTTCTACCTGCTCTCTTGTATGAGTAGCCATAAGAGCAAAACGCACCAATGTGTCCTGAGGAGCACATGCTGGTGGGATAACAGGATTGATGAACACACCTGCATCGTAAGCCAGCTTGGTAACAACGAATGTCTTCTCTGCATCACGAACGTAGAGAGGAATGATAGGACTCTCAGTCTCACCAATCTCGAAACCCTCCTCACGGAAACGCTTCAAAGCATAGTTGGTAACATCCCAAAGATTCTCAAAACGCTCTGGCTCATTCTGAATGATGTGGAGTGCCTCAAGCGCTGCTGCTGTAGCTGCTGGAGTGTTGGATGCACTGAAGATGTAGGTACGGCAGTTGTGACGGAGGAAGTTGATGGTATCCTTGTCTGATGCGATGAAACCACCGATAGATGCCAGACTCTTAGAGAAGGTACCCATGATGAGATCTACCTCATCGGTCAGACCGAAATGATCGCAGACACCACGTCCCTGCTTACCAAACACGCCAAGGCCATGAGCCTCATCTACCATGATAGAGCAGTTGTACTTATGCTTCAGCTTCACGATTTCTGGCAAGTTAGCCAAATCGCCCTCCATAGAGAACACACCATCCACAACGATGAGCTTGATTGCATCCTTAGGAAGTTTACAGAGCACGCGCTCCAAATCTTCCATATCATTGTGCTTGTAGTGAAGCTGGGTAGCGAATGAAAGACGACGGCCATCTACGATACTGGCGTGGTCACGATCGTCACAGATGATATAGTCGTTACGACCTACAACACATGCCAACACACCCTGATTTACAGAGAAACCAGTAGAGAAGCACAATGTCTCATCCTTGCCCATAAACTCAGCAAGCTCTTTTTCGAGCTGCACATGCAAATCGAGTGTACCATTGAGGAAGCGGCTACCAGCACAGCCTGAGCCGTACTTGTCAAGAGCAGCCTTAGCTGCATCGATAACACGCTGATCATTTGTCAAACCCTGGTAAGCATTAGAACCGAACATCAGGATCTTGTGACCGTCGATGTCAGTTACCTCTGTCATCTGCTTACTTGTAATCTCACGGAAGTATGGATACACACCGGCTTCCATATACTTCTGAGGTACACGATAATTCTTGTATCTTTCTTGTAATTGTCCCATTATAATAGGTGTACTTTATTTCTATTTTAATTTATTTTCTAGTTTCAGGCTGCAAAGATACAAAAAAAGACTAATAAAACCGCTTTTTTCCTAAGAAAGTTTACTTTTATGCTTTTTTTAGTAGATATTTCTTGCCATTTTAGGGATTTTTATTACTTTTGCAGTTTAAAAATACAATTTCTTGACTAAGATATGAAAAAAAAGATAGTTTTCATCATGAACCCGATTTCTGGAACCAGCAGCAAAGCAGCGGTTCCCAGTTTGATAGATTCTACTTTGGACAAGGAGCAGTTCGAGTACGAGATAAAAATGACTGAAAGACCAGGACACGCCTCAGAACTGGCAGCCGAAGCCAGAGACAACCATGCAGACATTGTGGTTGCTGTAGGTGGCGATGGTACCGTGAACGAGGTGGCCCGTTCCCTCGTCCATTCCGACTCAGCATTAGGTATTCTGCCTTGCGGCTCAGGAAACGGCCTGGCGCGCCACCTGCTGTTGCCAATGAACCTAAAGAAAAGCATTGAAATCATCAACGCCTGCGAAATACACGACCTTGACTACGGAGTCATCAACGAGTACCCATTCTTCTGCACTTGCGGAATGGGCTTCGATGCCTTTGTCAGCATGAAGTTTGCAGAAAGCGGAAAGCGTGGGCCAATCAGCTATGCAGAGAACATTCTGAGAGAAGGCTTGAAATATGAGCCTGAAACATATACTCTGGAAGATGAGACTGGAACAAAACAATATAAAGCGTTTCTCATCTCATGTGCCAACGCTTCCCAATACGGCAACAACGCCTATATTGCCCCACAGGCATCCATGAGCGATGGATTGATGGATGTGGTCATCATGGAACCGTTTGATGTCATCGAAGCTTCACAGGTTAGTTTCGACATGTTCAACAAGACCCTCGACAAAAACTCGAAGATCAAGTCTTTCCGGTGCAAGAAGCTCCACATCACCCGCAGCAAGCCGGGTGTCATCCATTATGACGGCGACCCAGTGATGACTGGCGCCGACATAGATGTGCACATGGAAGAAAAAGGCATCAAGATGATTGTAAATCCGTTTGCAGACAAGAGTGTACGCAAGCCGAACATCATTCAATCAGCCTTTGCCGATTTCTTCAATGACATAAATATAGTGCGCGATGACATTCACAAAGACATCCAGCGCCAAAGCAAGCGAGTAGGAGCCATCAGTAAGCTCGTACAGAGAAAGCTGAATCTCTAGCCCCTACCTGATATAAAATTCTTCTGTAATTTTCGCATACCATTCTGACCGGTTCCCCTCGGAATCGGTCATTGTTTTTATAGTATTTTCCATACCATTATACCGATGCTTTGCGAACGACAGAAGATAGCGTTTAGGCTGTTTGCGCTCCACTGTCTTAACGCCACACTGCCTGACAAGATAAAATCCTAGCATACAAGCTTCCGACACAACCACCTCAAGAACCTCAGAAGGAACTATCACTGAAAAAACTCCATCATCTCTCAGCAGCATTTTTGCTCCCCTGAAAAGATCTCTGAAAGGCAAGCTATCCGTATGGCGGGCCATCGTACGTTTACTGTCTGGATTTTTTAGGCTATTCAAGAAAAAAGGAGGATTGCTTACGATTGCATCAAAAGACTCCGCAGAATGATAGTCCTGCAATCGGCAGCACTCTATTTCGACACGATCGGCAAAAGGACTTGCAGCCACATTCTCAGCAGCCTCCTCACAAGCCTCTCCATCCATATCAATACCCAGCACCTGCGCCTCAGGAAAGCGCTGCGCCATCATCAGCGAAATGAGTCCGGTACCCGACCCGACATCCAAAATGCGTTTACCGCCAGGTGCCCATGCCCCCAGCAGCACACCATCCGTTCCCACTTTCATGGCGCAACGATCCTGATGAATCTCAAATTGTTTGAATTTAAATCCAGTCATAGTTTTACTTTTAAAATAGTAACGCAAAAATCAGCATTTTATTACAGTCTTCTTGCTTATATTAATAATAATATCTAATAAAGAGGTGATTTTCGGAAAAAACGATGGGATTCTCGGCAAAAATTACTAACTTTGCACCCTATAAATATATATTCAAGAGAATATACACCCCAAAAAGTGTTTATCAAAATAGAACAGAAATTCATATACACCCCAAAAAGTGTTTATCAAATAGAATATGAACAGAAATTCGAATACACAAATCCAGATGATAGCCGACTTTGAGGGCGATGCATCCGTATTGATACAAGAAAGGGAGGCAGGAATCTATCCTACCCTCTGCACCCGCGACCTGGTGGTTTTTCCATCCGTGCTTACTCCTATCTTGATAGGCAGGGCGGAAAGCAAGGAGCTGGCAAACATGCTGGAGCAAAATCCAGAAACAGTATTCTGCATCTTTTGCCAGAAGCATGCGGACATAGACTCACCTAATCAGGAAGACTTGTACGAAACCGGAACATTTGCCAAGTTGATGAGAGTCATCAATATGCCAAACGATGAGCATCAGAAGACCATCATCGTACAGGGTTTAGGCAGATGCAAGATGAAGCAGATTGTAGATAAGGAACCATTCTACCTTGCCGATGTAGAAAGTCTGCCAGAGACCTGGCCTACCGAAAAGGAAGCCGAAGATCCTATGTTCAAGGCATTGACCCAAACATTCTTCGAGGAATCTATCAAATTCATTCAGTACAACGAGAACATTCCAAACGAGGCTGTCTATGCGATCAATGAGATTACCAATCGCTTCGTGAAATGCAACTTCATCTGCACCTCCCTGCCTTTTACGGCAGAAGACAAGATCAAGATGCTGGAACAGGAGAAGCTGTCAGAGCGACTGATAGAGGCACTCAAGGCCTTGCACAAGGAGCAGAAACTGCTCTACCTGCAAAATGAAATCAGGAACAAGACGCAATTTGATCTCGACGAGCAGCAGAAGGAATATTACCTGAAGCAGCAGATCAAGAACATCAAGGAAGAGCTGGGCGAAGGCGAAAGCAGTCCAGAAAAGAAGGAGCTGCTCGAAAAAGCCAAGACCAAGAAATGGAACGAGGCAACCCAGAAGGTTTTTCAGAAAGAGTTGGCCAAACTCGACAACATCCATCCTCAGAGCCCAGACTACCCTATCCAGCTCAACTATCTGCAGACGCTGGTAGATTTGCCTTGGGGCGAATACACCGAGGATGACCTCAGCCTGTCTCATGCCCAGAAGATTCTCAACCAGGACCACTACGGCATGGAGAAAGTAAAGGAACGCATCCTGGAATATCTTGCCGTAAGATCCCTGAAGGGTGGAATGCAGAGTCCGATTCTCTGCCTCTATGGTCCTCCGGGAGTCGGCAAGACCAGTCTGGGCAAGAGCATTGCCAAGGCCATGAAGCGCAAATACGTGAGAATGTCTCTGGGAGGTCTGCACGATGAAGCCGAGATTCGCGGTCACCGCCGCACTTATATCGGAGCCATGCCTGGCCGCATTGTCAAGAACATCCTCAAGGCAGGCAGCAGCAATCCTGTCTTCATCCTCGACGAGATAGACAAGGTTTCAGCCAACAACCACCAGGGTGATCCAGCATCAGCCTTGCTTGAAGTACTCGACCCAGAGCAGAACAACACCTTCCACGACAATTACCTGGATGTGGATTACGATCTCTCTAAGGTTCTCTTCATCGCAACCGCCAATGACATCAGCTCAATCCCACGTCCTTTGCTCGACCGAATGGAGCTCATCGAAGTAGGCGGCTACATTACGGAGGAGAAGATAGAGATTGCCAAGCGCCACCTGATTCCGAAGGAATTGGAGAATACAGGTCTCGACAAGTTCACCCCGAAGGTAAGCTTCAACAAGGCAGCCATCGAGGGCATCATCGAGCACTACACCCGCGAAAGCGGTGTGCGCCAGCTCAAGAAACAGATCAACAAGGGACTGCGCAAGATGGCCTACAAGCTCGCCTATTCCAAGGAATTGGAGAAGCCATCCATCACCGCATCAGACCTGAAGGAGATTCTCGGCACCGCCCCATTCACCCGCGACATCTATCAGGGCAACGATTATGCAGGAGTAGTAACAGGACTTGCATGGACCTCTGTGGGCGGCGAGATTCTCTTTATCGAAACCTCGCTGAGCAAGGGAAGACAGGGCAAGCTTACCCTGACCGGTAACCTGGGAGATGTGATGAAGGAATCGGCTGTCATCGCCCTGGAATACATCAAGGCGCATATCGACCTGCTGGGCGTGGATTACCGCATCTTTGAAAACTGGAACATCCATATCCACGTACCTGAAGGAGCAACGCCAAAAGACGGTCCTTCGGCAGGTATTACCATTGCCACCAGTATCGCTTCGGCCATCACCCAGCGCAAGGTTCGCAAGAACATAGCCATGACCGGCGAGATTACCCTTCGCGGCAAGGTGCTCCCAGTGGGCGGCATCAAGGAGAAGATCCTGGCAGCCAAGCGTGCCGGCATTACAGACATCGTGATCTGCAAGGAAAACAAGAAGAACATCCTCGACATTCCAGAAAAGTACCTCAAGGGCGTAGAGTTCCATTATGTAGAAGATGTAGCAGATGTCTGGGAGTTTGCCCTCACCGACGAGAAGGTAAAGCACCCTATCGACTTCACCATTCCAGAAAATGACAAAAAAGAAAAGAAATGAAATTTGAACTACAAGTAACAGATAAGGCAAGCGATGCTCGCACCGGCATCATCACCACCGACCACGGACAGATCAAGACTCCGATCTTCATGCCTGTGGGAACTGTGGGCAGCGTAAAGGGTGTACATTTCGAAGAATTGCGCCAGCAGGTAAAGGCTCAGATCATCCTGGGAAACACCTACCATCTCTACCTGCGCCCGGGACTCGAAGTCATCAAGGCGGCAGGCGGACTGCATAAGTTCAACGGCTGGGACCGTCCTATCCTCACCGACAGTGGCGGCTTCCAGGTATTCTCGCTTACCGGAATCCGCAAGCTCAGAGAAGAGGGCTGCGAGTTCCGTTCACACATCGATGGCAGCAAGCACTTCTTCACTCCAGAGAACGTGATGGATACAGAGCGCATCATCGGTGCCGACATCATGATGGCTTTCGATGAGTGTCCTCCCGGACAGAGCGACTTCATGTATGCGAAGAAGAGTCTGGAGATGACCCAGCGCTGGCTCGACCGCTGCATCAAGCGCTTCGACGAGACTGAACCTCTCTATGGTTATCAGCAGAGCCTCTTCCCTATCGTCCAGGGCTGTACTTTCCCAGAGCTGCGCCGCGAAGCAGCCAAGTACATTGCCGACAAGGGAGCTGACGGAAATGCCATCGGCGGTCTTGCCGTAGGCGAGCCTACCGAGGTGATGTACGAGATGATCGAGGTGGTGAATGAAATTCTGCCAAAGGACAAGCCTCGCTACCTGATGGGCGTAGGAACTCCCCAGAACCTGCTCGAGGCCATCGAGCGCGGTGTTGATATGTTCGACTGCGTAATGCCAACCCGCAACGGCCGCAATGCGATGCTCTTTACCTATAATGGTACGATGAACATGCGCAACAAGAAGTGGGAGATGGATTTCAGTCCAGTGGATCCAGACGGCTGCGACATCGACCAGATTACCACCAAGGCCTACCTGCACCATCTCTTCAAGGCCCAGGAGCTCCTTGCCATGCAGATTGCCAGCATCCACAACCTGTCGTTCTATCTCCGTCTCGTTACAGATGCGCGCCATCATATCGAGCAGGGCGACTTCGTAGAGTGGAAACGCTCTATCATCGATCAACTCGGCCGACGAATCTAGCTTGAGCGTTGAGCATTGAACTTTATAGGATGCTCCTATACATATTTTACATTAAATGATGAAAGATTATAAATACATCAGAAAACATCGCAGACTGCTCAAGATGGGCAGAGCCTTCGAATCTCGCTTCGGCTGGCTCATTGCCATCCTGCAGCGCATAGCCCGCATTCTAGGCTGGATCGGGCACAAGCTGCGATTCCTCAGGGTGCTCAGGTATCTCAACCCACTGAGATACATCAAGCGGTTAGACTGGTACATTATCAAGAAGTTCTTAGGCTACTACTTCTTCTCGATTGCACTGATCATCTCCATCTCCATCGTGTTCGACTTCAATGAGAACCTGGCGAAGTTCACGGAGTATCATGCACCGGCCAAGGCCATCATCTTCGATTATTATGCCAACTTCATCCCTTACTTCGCCAACCTCTTCAGTGCGTTGTTCGTGTTTGTGGCGGTCATCCTCTTCACGTCGAAGCTGGCAGGCAACTCTGAAATCATCGCCATTCTGGCATCAGGTGTTTCCTTCAAGCGACTTCTTCGTCCTTACCTCATCACCTGCATCATGCTCTCAGCCTTGAGCTATGTACTCTCTGCCTACGTGATTCCACACGGCACGGTAGTACGCCAGAACTTTGAGACGATGTACAAGAACAAGAAGAAGAATACTTCTGCCGAAAACGTACAGCTGCAGGTAGATAAGGGCGTAATTGCCTATATGCAGCACTACGACAACAACTCGAAGCGGGGTTACGGATTCTGCCTCGACAAGTTCCAGGACAAGAAACTCGTAAGCCACCTTACGGCAATGGAGATTCAGTATGATACGATTTCCGACAGCAAATACCACTGGAAACTGAGCAACTGGAAGGTGCGTCAGCTGAAAGGTATGAAGGAACACATCACCAGCGGAGCGCAGAAGGATACGCTGATTACGATGGAGCCTACCGACCTGGTTTATTCCAAGGGTCAGCAGGAAACCTTCACCAGTCCGGAACTGAAGGAGTATATTTCCAAGCAGATCAACCGCGGTTCGGGCAATGTGGTGCAGTATCAGGTAGAATACCACAAGCGCATCGCCGCCTCGTTTGCCTCCTTCATCCTCACTATCATCGGTGTTTCGCTTTCATCGCGCAAGCGTAAGGGAGGAATGGGCTTATCCTTGGGAATCGGTCTTGCACTGAGCTTCGGCTACATCATGCTGCAAACCGTATCGGCAACCTTTGCCATCCAGGCAAACTTCCCTCCGGCACTTGCCGCTTGGTTGCCGAACATCATCTTCGCCTTCGTTGCCTACTTCTGCTACCGCAAGGCACCGAGGTAATTAAACATTGAAACAAAGAACCTTGACCATTGAAACGGGTGAAGATCCATCCGGCTCAATGGTCAACAAAAGAAAGGAAAAGAATGTATTTCGACGAATTAGATTTGAATGACAACGTGCTCGACGCATTATACGACATGCGCTTCGACACTTGCACCCCTGTACAGGAAAAATGTATCCCTGAGATATTGGAAGGTCACGACGTATTGGGCGTGGCACAGACCGGAACGGGTAAGACAGCAGCCTATCTGCTCCCAGTATTGAGCAAACTTGATGATGGCGGCTATCCGAAAGACGCCATCAACTGCGTCATCATGTCGCCAACCCGCGAGTTGGCCCAGCAGATAGACCAGGCCATGCAGGGCTTCGGCTACTACCTGCAGGATGTGAGCAGCGTGGCTGTTTATGGCGGCAACGACGGCAACCGCTACGATCAGGAGCTGAAGAGCCTCCGCATGGGTGCTGATGTCGTGATTGCTACTCCAGGTCGCCTCATCACCCACATTTCTCTGGGTAATGTAGATTTGAGCAAGGTAAGCTTCTTCATTCTCGATGAGGCCGACCGCATGCTCGACATGGGCTTCTCAGAAGACATCAATACCATCGCTTCCAAGTTGCCAAAGACCTGCCAGACCATCATGTTCTCTGCCACCATGCCTGAGAAGATTGAGGAACTTGCCAAGGCCCTGCTCAAGGATCCTGTAGAGATCAAGCTTGCCGTAAGCAAGCCTGCCGAGAAGATCAAGCAGGAGGCTTACGTTTGTTACGAGACCCAGAAGATGACCATCATCAAGGATATCTTCAAGGCTGGCGATATGAAGCGCGTCATCGTGTTCAGCGGCAGCAAGATGAAGGTGAAGCAGCTGGCTGCTGCCCTTCAGCAGATTGGTATCAACTGCGGTGCAATGCACTCCGACCTGGAGCAGGCAGAGCGCGATGATGTGATGTTCAAGTTCAAGAGCGGTCAGTTCGACGTACTGGTTGCTACGGATATCGTGGCTCGTGGAATCGATATTGATGATATCGAGATGGTCATCAATTATGACGTTCCTCACGATACTGAGGATTATGTTCACCGCATCGGCCGTACAGCCCGTGCCAACCGCGATGGTAGAGCCATCACCTTCGTCAACGAGGAAGACCAGTACTGGTTCCAGCAGATTGAGAAGTTCCTGGAGAAGGTGGTAGAAAAAATGCCTCTGCCGGAAGATTGCGGCGAAGGCCCTGAATACATCAAGCTCAACAAGCCTTCAAAACGCAACAATGGTCGAAAGGGCAAGGGCGGAAACAACCGCGGCGGCAACAATAACAGCAACGGCGAGGGCAAGAGCAAGACCAGCGCCAAGAGCCGCAGACAGAAAGACCGCGACCAGACTTCACACAAGCGCAAGCCAAACAAGCCAAACGAGCGTCAGGAAAAGACTCCTCAGAACAATGGCGAGAATGGCGCACAGAAGAATCACAAGAACGGCGAGCAGAAGAATCGCGAGTTCAAGAACAATGAACAGAGAAACGCTGAGCAGCGCAACGGCGAGCAGAAGAATCGCAATAACAACAAGCGCCGCAACAACAATAAGCAGCGCAACAATGAGAACGGCAACCAGCAGGGCAATCAGCAGTCTAACGGCAACCAGCGCCCAGGCAATGAGAACAATGTTCGTCCTGGAAGCAATGGCCGAGGCAGAGGCGTAGCCCAGAAGAAGCAGGGTGGCGCCCAGCAGAACCAGCAGAAGCGACAGGGCGCTGCTCCTCAGAACCAGCAGAAGAAGGGAACTGAGAATTCCGGTCCTCGCAAGTATGCTCCTGTTGTCAATCCACAGAAGAACGATAATCCTGTGAAGAAATTCATCAAGCGTATCTTCGGATTCGGCAAATAATCTCAAGAGAGAGTAATCTCAAGAGAGAGTAATCTCCCGAAATGATGTATTCCTGCTTCCAGGCAGGCTTATACATTATTATATATATGAGAAGCCCGATAAGAGAGTTGGACTATCCCAACCTTTTGTCGGGCTTCTCTTTTTTAAACGAACCTGAAAACACGGCTAAAATGGACAGAAATAAAAGACTCCCAGTTACTCCGCTGATGTTCTTCAGCCTCATACTATCACTTAGCATCATCACAGCCAGATACAGCTATGATTACTTCTCCACGCGCTATTGGCTCATCGCAGCCATCATTGCCATATCCTTAGCCGGCTGCTGCTATGTACTCATTGAAGCCCGTCAGTTTTCCCGGCTCTTCTTCAGAAAAATCAAACAGTTGGTTCTTCTTCAGAGCCTCCTTCTGTCGCTCTGCCTGTTCTGTCTGGGCGGTTTCATCACCTCCCATCATATCGATAAGACGAAAGCGCCTGGCAGCATCATGACCTACCAGTCACTCTCCCCCATTGACCGCACCATCCTGGCAAGCCGTTCCTTCCGCCAGCAGCTGGAACAGCAGCTGCATACTTATCATATCGACGGACAGGATTTCGCCGTGATTTCTGCGATGGCGATGGGCGATAAGGGTTCACTCGACCGGGAAACCAAGGAGAGCTTTTCCATCTCCGGCACAAGTCATATACTGGCAGTTAGCGGCTTGCACATAGGCATTATCTTCCAGCTCTTCGTGATTCTTCTGGGCGGAAAGCGCCGTTCCAGACCCACCATTGCCTTGTCCCTCGTTGCCGTATGGGCGTATGTCGTCTTTATCGGCTTTCCCCCTAGTGCCGTCAGATCAGCCTCCATGCTCAGCATCTACAGTTTCTGCCTGTTAGCCCTGCGCCCCGACCTTTCGCTCAACACCCTGGCGCTAGCCTATGTCATCATGCTGTTTCTGAATCCCTTCCATCTTTTCGACATCAGTTTCCAGATGTCCTTTCTCGCCGTGGCTTCCATCCTTATGTTCTATCCCCCACTCTTCGGCCTGCTCAAATTCCACGGCAAGATCATCCGTTGCCTCTGGGGATTATTCTGCGTATCCCTGGCGGCACAGATAGGTACGCTTCCGCTCATCGTCTATTATTTCGGCAGAATATCCTGCTACTCCCTGCTCACCAGCTTCATCGCCATCCCGGCAGCCACCCTCATCCTCTATCTTTGTGCCCTACTCCTGCTGCTTTCTCCCCTTACCTACATTTCCAGCCTTGCCTCCGTCGGCACCTGGCTGATGCAATATGTAGCAGCAGTACTTGCCAGCATTACCCAAGCCACCCATACCGTCTTCCGGCTTACCAGTCTGTTGCCGGGTGCCAGCATAGACCATCTTCATCTGTCACTCCTTCAGTTGATGCTTCTCTATCTGGCAGTCGTATCTGGCTACCTGGTCCTAGCCAAATGGAATCAGATAAGGGAAAAAATCTACAAGATTCGCCATTCTCATGCATTACCTTTCTAATCATTTGCCCATCACAAAAATAATGTGTATCTTTGCAGTATGAATTACGATAGAATCAAACAGCAGGCAGGTCATCTTCCTGCCTTCCAGATAGCCGACGCCATCAACAGCACCCTGAAGGAGTCGGCAAACCTTGTTGTCACTGCTCCGCCGGGAGCCGGAAAATCCACCATACTCCCACTCACCCTCCTCGGAGCCACCCCACATGGAAAGATTCTGATGCTGGAACCACGCCGCCTTGCTGCCCGTCAGATAGCTGAACGAATGGCAAGCATCTTGGGCGAACCCGTGGGCAAGACCGTGGGTTACCGGGTACGCTTCGAGAACAAGGTTTCTTCAGAAACCCGCATCGAGGTGCTCACCGAGGGAATCCTTACCCGGATGCTCATCCATGATGCCACGCTCGAAGGAGTGAGCGCCGTCATCTTCGATGAGTTTCACGAGCGAAGCATCAACTCCGACCTGGCGCTAGCTCTCACCCGACAGGCACAGGAAATCATCCGACCAGATTTGAAGATCATCATCATGTCGGCTACCATCGATGCTACTGCCATCTGCGAGGCTCTTCAGGCACCATTGATAGAGAGCGAAGGACGGATGTTCCCTGTAGAGACCGTTTATTCTGAGACCGATATTGCGCGATACGATATATATAAAGAGGTGGCGGCTACCATCCTCAAGGCTGCAGATAGGTACGAGGGAGATATTCTGGCTTTCCTTCCTGGACAGTCGGAGATTCTGAAATGCAAGGAGATATTGGATGCAAGCCTCAGCAGAGCAGCAGCTTCATCATCTTCTTCTACTTCTTCAGAACTTTCCGTTACGCAGGTTTATCCGCTCTACGGCAATCTTCCACCCGAGAAGCAGCACCTCGCCATCGCCCCTTCGAAAGAGGGAGAAAGGAAAATTGTGCTCGCCACACCTATCGCAGAAACCTCACTTACCATCGAAGGCGTGAGGATCGTGGTGGATTCCGGACTTTGCCGAAAACTGGTTTACGATGCCCGAACGGGATTGAGCCACCTGGAAACCGTTACCATCAGCAAGGATATGGCAACCCAGAGAAAAGGACGAGCCGGACGTGTGGCAGAAGGAATCTGCTACCGGTTGTGGACTCAGTCCTCGGAACATCTGATGGAAGACCTGCGCCGACCGGAGATAGAGGAAGCCGACCTTACATCGATGGTACTTGATATTGCAGCCTTTGGCGAGAACAATCCCCAGTCGCTGCTCTGGCTTACTCCACCATCAAGCAGTAATCTGCTTAATGCCAAGGAATTGCTTCTTTCTCTTGAAGCGATAGAACCGGATGGCAGCATCACCCCATTGGGCAGGAAGATGGCAACATTGCCTTGTCATCCGCGCATCGCCAAGATGATGATGAGCTCAGAAACTTCTGCACTCAAAGCTCTAGCCTGCGACGTTGCCGCCCTGCTGGAAGAGAAAGACCCGATGAGCGATTCAGAGGATTCGGACATGGCGCTGCGTCTCTCCATCCTCCGTTCGCAGCGACAGAAAAACAGTCTGGGCAGATGGGCTCGCATCGCCCAGATAGCCCAGGAATACCGAAGGATGCTCAAGGTGAAGGAAGACAATGAGCCGGTGGATGCAGAGGAAGTGGGCAGACTGATTGCCCTAGCCTATCCTGAGCGCATCGCCATGGCAATCGATAATATCGGACATTTCAGAATGTCGAACGGCAAGACAATCTTCATCGATTCGTGCGATGCAATGTCGGCGCAGCAATGGCTCGCCATCGCCTCGCTCAATGTATCTGCCCAACCGTCGGGCACGAATGCTTCCACCCCGCTTCCATCTTCAGGAAAGGCAGGCAGGGTGTTTCTCTCGGCTCCCGTAAACATCAACGACCTCCCTACCCATGAGTTCGACAACGTCTCGTGGGACAGTAAAGCGGGAATAATCAGGATGCAGAGAGAGCGACGCATCGGAACCCTTGTGATGGATAGCAAACCGCTCCAGGATGCTGACAAACAGCAGATTATCCATATTCTCTGCACCGCCATCCGGAAGGAAGGACTCAGCATGCTGGATTGGAACGAAGACGTTCAGCGGTTGCAGCGGAGGGTGGCGAAGGTAAGAGCGTGGCACCCGGAAATGGAGTTGCCCGATCTGTCCACCACGCACCTGATGGAGACAGCCGCCGAATGGTTGCCCTTCTATCTGGAACAGGGCGGAAAGCTCAAGACGAGCACCGCCGAACTCAGGAAGCTCAATCTCCCGGAAATCCTCTGGGCACAGATTCCATACGAGCAGCAGCAGGAGATAGACCGCCTCGCACCCACCCACATCGTGGTTCCATCGGGCAGTCATATCCGCATCGACTATCGCCAGGGAGCCGAGGCACCCATCCTCAGTGTTCGTCTGCAGGAATGCTTCGGAATGACTCAGACGCCAGCTGTTGATGATGGCAGGCAGCCTCTGTTGCTGGAGCTGCTCTCTCCGGGTTTCAAGCCCGTACAGCTTACGCAGGACCTCGCCAGTTTCTGGCAATCCACCTACTTCGAGGTGCGCAAGGAGCTGAAGCGCCGCTACCCCAAGCACTTCTGGCCCGAGAATCCATTGGAAAGCGAGGCAGTAAGAGGGGTGAAAAGGAAGAAATAATAGATAGAAGAATAGTATAACTTTTAAATAATATATAATTATGAATGTAGGAGATAAAATTCCAGAGATTCTTGGCATTGACCAGGACGGACGTGAGATCAAGGCAAGCGACTATCGTGGTCGCAAGCTCGTGCTCTACAGTTATCCAAAGGCTAACACCAGCGGATGCACTGCCGAGGCCTGCTCTCTGCAGGCTCATAAGGAGGAACTGGCAGCAGCCGGTTACGAGATTATCGGTGTGAGCAAGGACAAGCAGGCACTGCAGAAGAAGTTTGCAGAAACCAAGGGTCTGCAGTTCCCACTTATTGCCGATACCGAGACCACCCTTTTGCAGGAACTCGGCTGCTGGGGCGAGAAGGTAACCTGCGGCAGAAAGACCATCGGAATCCTCCGCACCACCTATCTTGTCAACGAAGAAGGCATCATTGAGAAAATCTTCACTCCAAAGGAGATCAAGACCAAGATTCATGCAGAGCAGATTCTGGATTACATCCATCAATAAGCCTACTGCAGAATGGACAATATAGTCATCGAACTCTTTCTGTTGAGCATCGGAGCCAGTTTTGTGCAACGCACTACTGGCTTCGGTTTTGGCATCTTCATCATGACGATGCTCCCCTCCATCATGCCCTCTTACGGTGAGGCAACAACCCTCTCAGGCATCCTGGCGATGACCACCTCCCTGATCATCGTCATTCAGAAATACAAGTACATCACCTGGAGGCGGCTGCTGCCCATTCTGTTCACCTTCATCATCATCTCCATCGGAGCCATCTTCGTGCTCAAGCGGATGGAATATCACATACTGAACATATTGCTCGGTATTACGCTGATCATCGTGAGCATCTACTTCGCCTTCTTCAGCAAGCGCATCAAGGTAAAGACAACACTTCCAGTGCAGGTTACGGCAGGAACGCTGAGCGGACTGATGGGAGGATTTTTCGGAATGCAGGGACCACCAGCCGTACTCTACTTCGTCAGTTCAGAGCCCGACAAGGATCGCTATCTGGCGATGACGCAGACCTATTTCCTGGCAGGCAATCTGATGATGACTTTGGCAAGAGCATACAATGGTTTCTTCACCACCACTGTCTCCATAGGTTATGTGTACGGAATAGCCGGAGTCTTCATTGGCAACCTGATAGGCTCCTGGGTGTTCAGGCACCTCAGCGGCTCCCTGCTCAAATACATCATCTATGCCTATATCGGAATCAGCGGATTAACCTTTCTGCTGGAGACGTAGCGTATGGTGGCTATAGGTAATTGGAATAAGAAAAAAAGAATTTTAAAAAACATAAGATTATGACAAACAATGAATTGATACTCGCCCAACTGATGAGGGCGATGATTAAGTACGATGGTGGCGATGCGCCACGCATCCAGCATTTCGTAAAGGTGCACGACTTTGCCCGTATGATTGCGATAGCAGAGGGTATGAACGAAGAAGAACTCTTCGTGCTCGAAGCAGCAGCTATCCTTCACGATGTAGGCATTCACGTTTCAGAAGCCAGATACGGCAACTGCGATGGCAAGCACCAGGAAGAACTGGGTCCTGACGAGGCTAGAAAAGTACTGTCAGAAGTTGATGGATTCACAGCCGCACAGATAGAAAGAATCTGCTGGCTCATTGCCCATCATCATACTTATCAAGATGTTACCAGCCTCGACCACCGCATTCTGCTCGAAGCAGATTTCCTGGTGAATTCCTTCGAAGCCCACCTTGCTCCCGAAGGCATCATCACCTTCCGCAATCATGTTTTCCGCTCGGAGTCAGCTATTAGTATGCTGAATGATATGTGGGGGCTGGAATAAGGAGAATACTTTTGTCTAAAAAAATAATAATTTAAAATCATGGTAAAAACAATGAATGATATTGGAAATAGACAGCTGGATAGCAATGCTGGCAGCAGTAAGCAAAAAGGAGTGAAGAATAAGCAAACCCGGCAGCTGATGCTATGGATTGGCGCTTTGATAGTAGGCGCAGTTTTGGGTATGTTCGGCATCAGCTGGATGGATGGCCTGATGAATTTCATCGCCACGGTCTATACCCGCTTATTCCAGCTTCTGGCAGTACCAACCATAGCCTTGGCTGTCATCACCACCCTGGCATCCTTGGGCAACCAGGCAGATACCGGTAAGATATTCCGCCATGCCATCACCTACACCCTGCTCACAACGATAGCTGCAGCAGCAGTGGGACTGGTGCTCTACAACATCGTTTCTCCAGGCAATTTACCTACAACCTTGGTACAGAGCGGTATGGCAGATGTTCCCCAAAAGCTGGGAGAAACCAGCTATTATGATCATATTCTTGGGGTAATACCCAACAACATCATCAAGCCGTTTGCCGAAGGAAATGTACTCTCCATCCTGATTTTGGCGGCAGCAGCAGGTATTGCTTTAACCAAAATGCCATCAAGCGATAAGAAAGAAGTCGTGATGAAGGGATTGTTTGGATTACAGGATCTGCTCTTCATGCTGATTCATGGATTAATCTGGGCTCTGCCTCTGGGTATCGTTGCCTTTGCAGCACAACTCTCAGCCCAGTTCTCTGCGGGTATCGTGATGGCTTCTCTAGGAAAGTACGTAGCTGTTATCCTGGGAGGTAATGTCATTCAATTCTTCATCATCCTCCCGCTCTTCCTCTTGGCAAGAGGCTTGAATCCTGTGCGTACACTGGGCAAGATGATGCCGGCAGTATTGATGGCTCTGTTTACAAAGAGTTCGGCTGCTACGTTGCCGGTAACGATACAGACAGCAGAAGATAGACTGGGAGTTTCCAATCAGGTTTCCCGCTTCGTATTGCCTATCTGTACTACCATCAACATGAATGGCTGCGCTGCGTTTATCCTCGTAACCTCCTTATTTCTGATGCAGAATGGAGGAATGCCCTTACCTTGGACTACGATGATTCTCTGGCTCTTCATTTCAGTTATCTCAGCAGTGGGTAATGCAGGAGTGCCGATGGGATGCTATTTCCTGACCCTATCTCTGATGTCCGGCATCAATGCTCCTATCGGCATCATGGGTATTATCCTGCCAATCTATACCATTATCGACATGGTAGAAACGGCAGAGAATGTATGGTCAGACTCCTGTGTCTGCGCCATGGTAGATAAGGACTTGAAAGACCAGTAAATATAGAATAAACACCTAACATATAAAATAGAACATCAGCCTGTGGTGATGAGGCTCAGGGGAGGTTGTCTATCCACGGACAATCTCCCCTGAGCCAGGATACCACCCTATTTACTCAGCTTCTATCTTCCAATCTGTAATATTATGCGTTGCCACATCAAAGTTAACCCCAACCTTTACGATTGGCAAGCCGCTTAAAGCGAAGCGCTTAGGATATTCCTTAAGATCGATCTGCTTCATCGCTGCATCAGCATCCTTATTGAGCTTCAACTCAAAAAGATAAAGATGGGTAGCAGTTCTCAATACCATATCCACCCTTCCCGATGGAGTGCGAACTTCTACATCTACATAATTATCAAGAATAGAGAATATCACATACATCATCTGCTGATAATGTCCCTCAGAGTCAACATTGTTGCAATACGGAACCGTGGCCAGATAAGCCTGAAGCATCTGCATGGCTCCATCCATATCGTTGCGACGGATAAGAGCTGACATCTTGGCAATGGTCGTAGTTCCCTTCACCGTATTCATACCTATATAATTAGGTAAGAGACTACGGTATAGCCCAACCCGAATCTCCTTGTTAGGAATATCCAGGGTATAGAGTTCCGTCTCCGGATCGTACCCCTTAATGGTGATGTAACCACTCTGATACAATAAAGGCATAACAGATGACATACCTTCTGTTGGTGCATCAAACTCCGACTGGTCGGCTTCACAACTACCAATCTCCGATGGCATAACCTGGAATTTCTTGAGCATTTCTATCAGATAAGTTGGTGTGCCTGAAGAGAACCAATAATAATCCAAACAACCAGCAGCCATAGCATTCAGCAAACTATAAGGATTGAATATATCAGGGGATTGCGCCGCAAAATGATATCCATCATAGAACTCCCGTAAAGCTTCCAATGCTTGCTCTCTACTCTTGCCCATTTTTTTCGCTAGATCATCAACATCCGCAGACATCTGAGACTCCAATTCTTCCTTGGTAATACCACAGATTCCTGCATAGTCATTACGCATACTTATATTCGTAATGTTATTCAGTTCACTAAAGATACTCAATTGCGAGAACTTCGTAATACCGGTCAGGAAGACAAAACGGAGCATTGGTTCACAATCCTTCAACGGACTATAAAAATTGCGCATCACATTGCGAAGCACCGGCAAGTTAACATCGCTATGAACAACGTCAAGAAGAGGTGCATCATACTCATCAATCAGTACGACAACCTGCTTACCTGTCTTTTCATAAGCAGTCTGGATAAGCGAAATGAGACGGTCGTTCGCATCAACTGCAGGAGAGGTAATACCCCATACCTTTTCCTGCTCGGCAAGTCGCCTTCCCAAATATCTTTCCAGCTGCTCTTTCTCCATGTGCTTACCTCCTGCCATACTAAAATGCAGTACAGGATATTCCGTCCACTCGTTTTCCAGCTTTTCGATGGCTAATCCTTTGAAGAGTTCCTTTTTGCCTTGAAAATAGCTTTTGAATGTTGAAACAAGCAATGACTTTCCGAAACGGCGCGGACGACTTAAGAAGAAATGCTTGCCACCGCTATGAGTCATGCGATAGACATATTCCGTCTTATCTACATACAGAAGATTCCGAGTGATTATTTCCTCGAATGTCTGGATTCCTACTGGATATAATTTCAATTCTGCCATTGTTCTGTCTTTTAAGTTTCCGGTGATAACAACCTATCAGCCTATTCAACTGCAAAACTAATCATTTTTTCCGTAATCACCAAACATTTCTGCTAGAATCTACTCTTTGGTATTAAATAAGTAATCGAATATCTATGGAAAACTCTTATTTGAATTACAAAATCATTTCTCCTTTCACAGCACCCGCAATATATTGACCTTCACACACTTAAGTGTGAAGGCATTTTTATCGACACCGCTTCACATCACTTGCAACAAGAGTAAACGATGGAACTGAAAACAGAGAACGATGGAACTGAAAACAGAGAACGATGGAACCAAAAACAGAGAACGATGGAACTAAAAACAGTAAACGACGGAACCAATACGAAGGGGAGAAAGAACGCTTGCCGGAGGGAGAAAGAACGTGGAAGAGAAGGAGAAAACATACCTTCTTACAATCGGATGACTCCGGTCATCCATATAGACCACTACCGTCATCCATATAGACGACACGGGTCATCTATATGGATGACTAGGGTCAACCGATTCGAAGAGAGTATCATTTATCCTTCTTCCATAGGTCCTTTCTCCCTCAAGTAAGCGTTCCTTCTCCCCTCTAAATTTATTGCAACATTTATCGCCGATAGTATTGCAAACGCCTCTTTATTGTTGTATCTTTGCAGTGATATTACTCAATAAACGAATTTAACCGATTATATATATGAATATCAAAAGAACACTGAAGAGACTGATCGACGATACCCAGTATGTCGCAGCACTCGAAAAGCAGAATGATCTGCTGAAAGAAAACCTTCAACAGGAAAAAGACAACCTCCAAAAGCAGAAGGAGGACTTCAGAAAGGAGAAGGAACAGAAAGTTGCCGACGAAGAGGTACAGTACAAGAAACGTAGCCGCAACTACCTCCGCCCTATCGCGGATATGCAGAAGTGGCTGCTGGAGAACTACGAGTTCCGATACAATGTCATCACCGATGTTTTCGAATACCGCAAGAAAACGGAGCATGACTTCGAAATCATCGACAAGTATGCCATCAACACCATCGCCATCGAAGTGCAGGAGGCTGGCATCTTTGTGCGCGATCACTTCGTAGAGCGACTCATCAAGTCGAAGTACGCCCAACCTTATCATCCTATCCGCTCCTACATCAATCAGGTGAGAGGTACCTGGGATGGAAAGGATAGAATCGGCGACTTTCTGCGCCGCATCAACCATTCTGACTATTGTCAGAAGATGGGAAGAATCTGGCTACGTGCCATGGTGGCGCAGATGGCAGGATATGACGAGAAACATGCCAACAGCGTGATGCTCACTCTGGTTTCAACGACACAGGGACTGCATAAGAGTACTTTTCTCAGAAGCCTCTTACCCAACGGGTTAAGAGATTACTACACGGATGATTTCTCGCTCAACCAAAAGGGAAATGCACAGAGAAAGATTGTAGAGTTTGCCATCATCAACGACGATGAGCTGGACAAGGAGAATCCGAAGAAGATGCCGCTGATGAAGACCCTGATGCAAACCATGAAGCCTAGTTTCATCGGTGCCTACAAGAAGAACTTCAACCGTCTGCCCCGCTCCGCCTCATTCACCGACACCAGCAACCAGCGCGAACTTCTCACCGACCGCTCAGGCTCCCGAAGATTCCTGATTCTGGAACCCGACGGGATGATCAACGTAGATGATATCGAGCACGACCAGATCTATGCCCAACTATTAGATGAGGTAGAGCATGGCGAGCCTTACTTCTTCTCCAAGGAGGATGAAAAGGAGATGCAGGAACACAATCTGCCCTATTATATCAAGACAGACCTGGAAAGAACCGTTGCCTCGTACTTCAGAACTCCCGAAGGAGGGGAAAAGGGAGAGAAAATGACCGCCGACATCATCCTGAAAAAGCTGAGAACGATGCATGCCAAGGGTGTTCAGGATATCGCCCTGAATCCCTTCAGCAAGATCCTGACCCATCTTTTCGGCAAACCGGAACATACCCGTGACGGCAATCTCTATCTTGTAAAGGAAGTAGGATAAGAAAAAAGTCCTTTCACACTTAACTCTCTGTTTATCAACAACAAGAAGAGTTTTGTGAAAGGACTTTTTCTGCATTATCTTTTTTATCCCCTATTCTTCGGTAGATAATTATCGTTTTTACACTCCTATTCTTCGGTAGATGAAGACCCTACCTTCGCGCTCTCGAGTCATCTTCGGGAACTCGCCCTCGCAATAGCCAGACAGTACCTTCTGGGCATGATACTTGGTAACACCATGAAGACGCATCAAATCCTTTACCGTGATATAGCCATGCTTCTTGCAGAAATTGGTGATGTCCAGTAGTTCCTGAGCCGACTCCTTAGGCGGGAAACTTACCTTCCAGGGAATACGGCTGCAATTTCCACCATAATTGATAAAGAACTCCTTATCAAACTCTCGGGTGGTTTTCACCTCAAAACCCTCAATCACCACTTCATTGGCAGGAATCAGCTCACCCTCATGATACACCTTATGATATATATTGCCATCATCATCCTTATGGTCTCTCAATTTCAACTTGGGTTTGATGATGAACATATCTCCTATCTTCACCTCCATACCACTGGAAAGTGCCATCATCGTCTCATCCTTGATAGACTGGATGGCTGCCAGAAACTGTGAGGTAACCATCTGATGGTGCTGGCGCATACCATCACGCATATTCTTGAAATCATATACATCCCTATATACAAACTGAGGATGAATCAAATAATTGCCAGTCTCATCTTTCATCGGAGATCGGTGCTCTATATAACCTATCGGTCCTGTAGCTCTTGGCATAATCTTTCATATTTTATAAAGTCTTGTGAAGAAGACTCCTGCGTGAAGTTTCTTACACGATGCAAAGATACGAAAAAATATCAAAACCCAAACAAAAAGATAGAGAAAATCATATATATAATAAGGTGTACGCACACAATTAGGCTACATAAACCTTTACGAAAAGTTAAAAGATTATCTTTTTTCTACTTTTTATGCATTTTTTCTTTCTTTTTGTTGGTTATTTCAAGAAAAAACTATATCTTTGCAATCGCAAACAATAAAAAAGAAATTTCAAACACAATAAAAGATAAAGATTATGAAAGCATCTGAAGTAATCGCGAATCTCCAAAGAAGATTCCCAAATGAGCCGGAGTACATCCAGGCAGTTAGTCAGGTTCTCGGTACTATCGAGGAAGAGTACAACAAGCACCCTGAGTTCGAGAAGGCAAACCTCATCGAGCGCCTCTGCATCCCAGACCGCATCATCCAGTTCCGTGTATCTTGGGTAGATGATAAGGGTAACGTACAGACTAACATGGGTTACCGCATTCAGCACAACAACGTGATCGGCCCTTACAAGGGAGGTCTTCGCTTCCACAAGTCTGTAAACTTGGGTATCCTGAAGTTCCTTGCTTTCGAGCAGACTTTCAAGAACTCTCTTACTACTCTCCCTATGGGTGGTGCAAAGGGTGGTTCTGACTTCTCTCCACGTGGCAAGAGCAACAACGAGGTGATGCGTTTCTGCCAGGCTTTCATGACTGAGCTTTACCGTCACATGGGTCCAGACGAGGATGTTCCTGCTGGCGATATCGGTGTAGGCGGCCGTGAGGTAGGTTACCTCTTCGGTATGTACAAGAAGTTGACTCACCAGTTCCAGGGTGTCTTGACCGGTAAGGGTCAGGAGTTCGGTGGTTCTCTCATCCGTCCTGAGGCTACTGGTTACGGTAACGTTTACTTCCTCTGCAACATGCTCGCTACCAAGGGCATCGACATCAAGGGCAAGACTGTATTGGTTTCTGGTTCAGGTAACGTTGCCCAGTACACTATGGAGAAGTTGCTCCAGTTGGGTGCTAAGCCTGTTACATGTTCAGACTCTGATGGTTACATCTACGATCCAGACGGTATCGACCGCGAGAAGCTCGACTACATCATGGAGCTCAAGAACGTAGAGCGTGGCCGTATCAAGGAATATGCTGAGAAATATGGTGTAAAATATGTTGCGGGTGCTAAGCCTTGGTTTGAGAAGGCAGACATCGCTCTCCCATCTGCTACTCAGAACGAGATCAACGAGGAGGCTGCCAAGGCTCTCATCGCAAACGGTGTATTCGCTGTAAGCGAGGGTGCTAACATGCCTTCTACTCCAGAGGCTATCAAGGTGTTCCAGGATGCCAAGATCCTCTACGCTCCAGGTAAGGCTGCCAACGCTGGTGGTGTGGCTGTTTCTGGTCTTGAGATGAGCCAGAACTCTGAGCGCCTGAAGTGGTCACGCGAGGAGGTTGACGCTAAGCTCCACGACATCATGAACGATATCCACGCTAACTGCGTGAAGTACGGTACTGAGAACGACGGTTACGTAAACTACGTAAAGGGTGCTAACGTAGCCGGATTCCTGAAGGTAGCTAAGGCTATGATGGCTCAGGGTATCGTATAAAAAAGATAAAAATCGTAAAAAGATAAAAGGATTTAATCATTTATTAGTTATTAATAGAAGCGGCGGGCTCGTGAGAGTCCGCCGTTTTTGCTATTGTTCTGAATCCAAATTCGGAAACGGGTTCCGAAAAATGAATGTGTTCTAAACGAATCAGACCGGAGTATCTTCCGGATTCTCCTTGAAGAGATCTTCTGCCTGTGGAAGCTCATCTTCATCAAACCACTGTGCGAGCTTGTCGTGAGCCTTCTGCTTCGCATCCTCAGAAACATCTCCCCATACCTTATGAAGCACGAAGATGAGCACTGCCAGGTCGTCGCTCAGTCCCGCTATCGGAATGGCATCGGGAATCACATCGAGCGGACTGATGAGGTAGCCCAGGGCGCCGATAATCATCGCCTTGTCCTTGAGCGCCACCTTGTCACTCTCCAGCGTATAATAGAGAATGAGAGCTGCATAAACCATCTTGGCACCTGCACGCTTTGCCACGTGCGAAATCTTCTCGACAAATGCACTCTGAGTGAATTTGTCCTTATAAGCCATAAAATCAGGTAAATTCATATCTTCAATGCTTTAAAGTTATTATCTTTTTTCATAGAAGAGTACTGCCTTGATAAAGGTCTCCATCTTCGTTTCCTTGTGCTTGTTCACACGGTAGAGGATCACCATCTGGAGCAATGCCTTGCAGAAGCAGGCGAGCAGCAGACCGATGATGATGGCGATGATGGTGGTCATTGCCTTGCCGTTCTCATAGATAGGCGACTTATCTGGGAAGCAGGAAAGGATCAATACGGGGATGACGGTGATGAAACCGCCCACCGTGAGCTGCGTACGCTTGGAACCGCCCATGTCGAGGATGGCCTGCTTATCGAAGAGATAGTCATCCAGCTCCATGCGGGTAAGTCCATAGTTCTCCAACTTAGGGAAGTCGGGCTCATCGCCATACTTCTGCATCTTGTTGGTTACCTTGTGCTCAAAATCGTCTAATATCTGCTTTTCCGGTTCTCTAAGATTCATAATTGCTGGTTATTTTTAAATGGTTTGAAACACCGCACCATACATTGCATAGACAGGTATATATGTCTCCATACCTTATTATATATATGATGCAGAAAGAACTAAAAGAAAGAAAGCAGTGCTCCTATAAGCCGAGTTCTGTACCCATACCGTCAGAAACGATACGGGTGCCTGTCATTTATCTAGTCCCAGAGTCACCCCTGGGCTCAAGCACTCTACCCTCCGCAGCAGCCCGAAGGCAATCGGACGAGCCGCCCTCAATCTGCGGTTTACATGAGCTTACAGCTCCCAGATGGCACAGCCTGGCGATCACCCGCCAGCTGGTGGTCTCTTACACCACCTTCTCACCCTTACCCGACACTAAACCACGATGCCCTGCCGGAGCCTGACTTCGCTACGGAATAAGTTTCGGGCGGTAATTTTCTTCTACCGACACCTACTGTCACCAATAGCTTCTATTTTCGGAAGTGGGATGCCCTACGCTGCCCGGACTTTCCTCTCGCACCCCCCAGTAGAGAATGCCAGCGACAAGCCGGAGCACTGCTTTCGAAATGCAAAGATAGCAAAAAAGTTCGACTTAACCGCCAATTTCTCTGAGTTTTTAAACTCTTTTCGCTTTTTGGGGATGATTTTACTGCTTTCTCATCCCGAAAGACTGACATTCCAGTCATCTTTTTCTCTTGTTCCGTTCACATTCGTTTGCATATCAAGAAGTTTTAATTTCATATACAAAACTATCATTTTTCAGAAAAGTAGCAAATAATTGTAAAAATAGGGCTATTCTTGTTTAAGAGCCGTTAAAGTGTTAATTTTAAATGTTAAAACGGAATAAAAAATGGCTCAAAGTTATACGTATATCAAAAAATGACTCTATATTTGCAACCGAAAAGCTGAGGCAAGAAGCTGACAGATTTGGCAGACCCGAGGGTTTTGGCATAGAATTGGCAGAAGGCTAGGCGTAACAATAAAAAAGGAAATAATAATAAAAAGGATATTAAACATGAAAAAGGTAACTAATTATGTAATGGCAGTGCTATGCGTAGGTTCGCTAGCATTCTCAACAGGTGCTTTCATGAAGGTGAACGCTTCACCAGCAGTAACAGCAGAGGCACCAGGTCAACCAGTTGATCTCACTTACGCAGCAGAGAAGGCTCTGCCAGCCGTGGTACATATCAAATACGTACAGAACTCGAAGGTGAAGACCGTAGATGTTCAGAGCGACCCATTCGGAGGCTTCTTCGACCCATTCGGATTCTTCGGCAATCCTGAAGGTCAGGGCGGCACACGCAAGCAGCAGGTGCAGACTCCTAAGAGAGAGGCTACGGGTTCGGGCGTGATCATCAGCTCAGACGGATACATCGTAACCAACAACCACGTGGTGGAAGGCGCAGACGAGCTGACCGTGACCCTGAACGACAACCGCGAATACTCTGCACGCATCATCGGTACCGACAAGACCACCGACCTCGCCCTCATCAAGGTGGATGGCAAGAACCTGCCTACCCTGCCTATCGCCAACAGCAACAATGTGAAGGTGGGTGAATGGGTCATCGCAGTGGGCAATCCATTCGGACTCAACAATACCGTTACCGCAGGTATCATCTCTGCCAAGGCACGTTCGCTCGGTGCCAACGGCGTGGAGAGTTTCATCCAGACCGATGCTGCCATCAACGCAGGTAACTCTGGCGGTGCACTCGTCAACACCCAGGGTGAGCTGGTGGGCATCAATGCCATGCTCTACTCTCAGACCGGTTCCTACTCAGGCTACGGCTTCGCCATTCCTACCTCTATCATGAACAAGGTGGTGGATGACCTGAAGAAGTACGGAAGCGTACAGCGCGTGATGCTGAGCATCCAGGGTAGCGACGTGCTCAACTACATCAACGCCCAGAAGGAGAACGGCAAGGACGTGAACCTGGGAACCAACGAGGGTGTCTATATCGCCAAGGTAGATGAAGACGGCAACGGTGCTGCTGCCGGACTGAAGGAAGGCGACGTGATTACCAAGGTAGATGGCAAGAAGGTGACCAAGATGGCAGAACTGCAGGAGTCACTCAACGGCAAGCGCCCTGGCGACAAGATGAGCATCACCTACCTGCGCAACAAGAAGGAGACCACCAAGACCATCACCCTGAAGAATGCCCAGGGCAACACCTCAGTAATCAAGAGCGCAGACCTCGACGTGCTCGGCGGAACCTTCCGTCCTGTTACAGAGAGCCAGAAGAACCAGCTCAGCATCAAGTATGGTGTAGAGGTGATGAAGGTGAACAGCGGAGCCCTGAAGGATGCCGGCGTTTCACGCGGATTCATCATCCAGCGCATCAACGACAGCAACATCACATCGCTCGACGACCTGCAGAAGGCTGTGAAGAGTGCTTCTACCAGCAAGGATCCTGTGCTCTACATCCAGGGTGTATGGCCTACAGGCAAGAAGGCTTACTTCGCTGTTCCACTGCAGAAGGACTAATCGGCTGAGGGGCGCCTTTCACCGGAAGAGCCGGCTGAAGTTCCTAAAAAAAGAGAACTTAATCCCCTCTGAAAAGATAAAAAATGACAAAATAGCAGGTATTTTGAAAAATATCTGCTATTTTTTTTGTTTTTCCAAACAAAAAGTGTACTTTTGCATCTACAAAATTAAATTGCTACCATGAGACAACTGAAAATTTTAAAGTCTATAACGAATCGCGAAAGCGCATCGTTGGACAAATATCTCCAAGAAATTGGACACGAGGAGCTCCTGACAACCGACCAGGAAGTGGAACTCGCTCAGCGCATAAGAAAAGGGGACAAGAGAGCCCTGGAGAGATTGACCAAAGCCAACCTGAGATTCGTGGTATCTGTTGCCAAGCAATATCAGAATCAGGGACTCAGCTTACCTGACCTTATCAACGAAGGAAACGTTGGGCTTATCAAAGCTGCAGAAAAATTTGATGAGACACGCGGCTTCAAGTTCATCTCGTATGCCGTTTGGTGGATCAGACAGAGTATTCTGCAGGCTATAGCTGAGCAGAGCAGACTGGTACGCCTCCCCCTCAACCAGGTGGGTAGCGTCAACAAGATAACAAGGGAACTCAACAAGTTCGAGCAGGAACACGAGCGCAAGCCGAGCGTGGATGAGATTGCCGAGCGTGTGGATTTGCCCGAAGACAAGATTGCAGACGCCATGAAGGCGAACTCACGCCACGTGAGCATGGATGCACCTATCGCCGACGGCGAGGACAGCAGCATGATCGACTTCCTGTCTGGCGACTCATCCAATACCGACAGGGAACTCGCCATAGAATCGCTCAAGGCGGAGGTTAGCCGCATACTGAAGCTGCTCACCGACAAGGAACAGAAGGTGCTGAGAGCATTCTTCGGAATAGACGGCTCGCCGGAAATGACCCTGGATGAGATAGGTGAAAAGTACAACCTGACGAGGGAGCGTGTAAGGCAGATCAAGGAGAAAGCCCTGCGCCGACTCAGACACAATACGAAGAATAAACTGCTGAAATCCTATCTGGGACAGTAAGCGCAAAACATAAGTATAGAAAAGAATAAATGAAAGTTTTAAAAATCGCATTAGCATTGGCTATCGCAGCCATCTCTTCATTCACGGCCCACGCCAAGAATGATCCGACAACTGCATATATGTTCGGTTTCGCATCGTCGTTCAGCGACTCTACGGTGTATATGACCAGCGTGCAGAGAGTTGATTCAGTATATCTGACTCACAAGAAGCTCTTCCTGGACAACAGAGAGAACTACTCCCTGCAGCTGAAGGAATATCTGGAGTCGATCGGTGCACCCAAGCGAACCTGCATCGTGATCTTCGACCGCAACTTCAAGAAGGCGGAGAAGAAATGGTCCAAGCTGCACGACCGTTACACCAAGCAGGCGAAGGCAAAGCGCCTGAAGAACGGCGAGAAGCCGAAGGACCTCCCTACTCCATGGCAGATGAAGAACATCGACGAGAGCAAGTTCATGTTCAAGGCGGTAGAGCCAAGCGACATGGAGGAGCCAAAGACCAAGGCTGAAAGAAAGGCTGAAAAGAAGGAGGCAAAGGCTCAACTGAAGCAGAAGAAAGCTGAAGTGAAGAGCCAGCTGAAGCAGAGAAAAGCCGAAGTGAAGCAGAAGAAGGCGGAACTGAAGCAGAAAAAGGCGGAAGCCAAGAAAAAAGCTGAAGCATAAAGAAAAGAAGTTTTTAAAAAATATTTAGTAGTTAATACCTATATTAAAAATTATTTTTTAGGGCGTCAGCGGTACTAGATTACCGCTGAATGTTAGTAGTTTAGTTCAGCCCCTAGGAAGTTGTGAAATCTCCAAGGGCAAAAGCCCCCGGAAGTTGTGAAACCTCCGGGGGCTTTTTTTATAGGAATAAACCTGATGTCTTTATTTCATTTTATCCTTAAACCAGTTGGTAATCTGGCGCAGGAGATGATTGCGGGTGTTACCTCCCGAAATGCCGTGATTGCGGTTGGTGTACCAAAGCTCCTTGAAATCCTTGTCTGCCTGAACCAATGCCTCTGAATACTCGAAGGTGTTCTGTGGATGAACATTGTCATCTGCCAGTCCATGACAGATAAGCAAGGCTCCGTGCTGCTTGTCGGCACGCTCGATTGGGTTTACCTTGTAGCCATCCTCGTTCTCCTGAGGAGTACGCATGTAACGCTCGGTATAGACCGTATCATAGAAGCGGTAGCAGGTAGGAGGCGCAACAGCCACACCAGCCTTGAACACAGGGCGGCCTTCGCTCATACTCATCAGGGTATTGAAACCACCATAGCTCCATCCCCAGATACCGATGTTGTCCTTATCCACGTATGGCAGACTGCCCATATAGAGAGCTGTCTCCACCTGATCCTTTGACTCCAGGTCGCCGAGACGCAGATAGGTACACTTCTCGAACTCAGCACCACGGGCACCGGTTCCACGGCCATCTACACAAGCCACGATGAATCCCTCCTGAGCCAGATAGTAATCGAAGGCTCCACCGGAACCCATGCTTCCCGTGCTCCAGGAATTGAGCACCTGCTGGCTGCCCGGACCGGAATACTGGAAGAGGATGACCGGATACTTCTTGCTGGCATCGAAATCTACCGGCTTCACCATCCATCCGTCGAGCTTCACGCCCTCTGATGTAGTGAAGGTGAAGGTCTCGCGCTTGCCCCAGTTATACAGCTTGGTCTTCTCCAGCAGCTTCTTGTTGTCCTCCAGGGTCTTGATCACCTTACCCTTGTTGTTGCGTACGGTGTAAACGTATGGATGGCTGTAGCTGCTCCAGTTGTTCACGAAATAGCGGTAATCGCCTGAGAAGTAAGCCGAGTTGGAACCCTCCTCAGAAGTGAGTCGCTCCACCTTGCCGTTCTTGTGAGCCACATAAACCTGGCGGTCGTGTGCATTGAGCATGGCTGCCTGGAAATAGATGTCGCCGGTCTTCTCATCCATGCCGTAGATGGCGGTAACATCATAGTTACCCTTCTCTACCTGGCGGATCAGCTTGCCTTTCATATCATAGAGATAAAGGTGCATGTAGCCGTCGCGGTCGCTAGGGAGCAGGATGTTCTTCTTGCCCACGATGCTGTTCTCCATCACCTCTTCCTTGATGAACTTAGGTACGCTTTCCTGGATGATCTGCTTGCTCTTGCCGGTGAATGGATTCACGGAATAGAGGCGCATATCGTCCTGGTGGCGGTTCATCGTATAGACGATGAGACTGTTGGCGTCTGGAGTGGTCTTGATGCGAGGATAGTAGCCGTCTGCATCTACCGGAACATCCAGTGCGAGGGTCTTGCCCGTCTTCATATCGTAGCTCCAGAGACTCACCTTGGAGTTGTCCTGTCCTGCCTTAGGATACTTGTAGGAATACTCTCCCGGATAATCGTGAAACTCGCTGCGGGTAGGCTTGGCGCCTTCGAAGAGCTGGAGCGAATAGGTCTTCACGTGGCTTTCGTCGAAACGGATCCAGCCGAGTGAGGTTCCGTCAGCATTCCAGGCGAAGGCACGGTTGAAGGCAAACTCCTCCTCATATACCCAGTCGGGAATACCATTGATCACTTCATTGAACTTTCCGTCCTTGGTAACCTGCACTTCCTTCTCGCCATCGGTTACGAAGATGTTGTTGTCCTTGACGAAGGCGATGTGGCGTGAATCCGGCGACCAGGTAGCCACCTGCTGGTTCTCACCCTCAGAAAGCTTCTTGATGGTCTTGCGGGCAATATCATAGATGAAGTACTCAGCCTTGAACGAACGGCGATACACCGCCTTGCTCTTGGTGAAGACGAGCATCTTCTTGCCATCCGGGCTCATCACGTAGCCTTCTACCGACTTCATCGGAGCCTTGGCAGCCTCAACGTCGAAGAGCACAGCCACCTGTTTGCCAGTCTTGAAAGAATAACTTACTACCTGCTTGCCATCAGAACTGATGGAAGCATAGAGATCGGTACCCTCAATAGGGTTGATTCCTGTAACGTATGAGGCAGAGAATGCACCTGAAGTAATCGACTTCAAATCGAGCTTCTCAGCTGCCTGCATTACTGATGCCATCATCATCGTTGCAACAAAAATTGAAAATCTTTTCATGTATTGTATTGAATGCTTTTGTTTTTCCTGCTTCATCCAGCAGCAGACTAATCCTTATCCGATTAGTCCTTATCCTGCTGATTAGTCCTTATGCAGCGCTTCGATAGGCGAATAGTCCTCGTCTTCCAGCAGTTCCTTGACTGTGATTTTCGGATTGCGCTTCACATAAGCCTGGATGGTCTTCACATACTTGGTGTCCAGGATATCCTTGCCCAATGCCTTGTTCACGGTCCACATGATCTTGCCCATGTGCAGGTCGCGGTCCAGCTGCGGACGGGTATCGAAATCCTTCATCGGATAGATGCTCAGCAGATAGAAGGTGAGGCAGTCGGGCACGATATACTCGCGCTGCATGGTAGCACGCTGCTGGGCTGTATAGAATTTCTTGTAGAGCGGATATTCCGGACCCAGATACTTATCCAGTGAAATACCTACCGAATGCTCACCTACCACGATGCTCTGGTCGAGCGCACCGATCTGGGCATAGAAGTATGGCTGCTGAAGCTCAGGCAGCCAGTCGTGCAGACGGCCGAACGACTTCTTCAGCTGCTCGTTGATGTCGTCCATGTTCGCATACATGGCCTCAGCATCTGCGATAAGCGACAGGAGGGTGGAATCCTGATAGAACATCAGGAAACGGTTGCTGATGTTGGCGTCGGTAATGGTGCCAAGCTGCAGCATCTTCTCTATCAGTGTTCGGGTTTCTATCGGATAGTCGGTATTCATCTGCTGAAGGGCAGAGAAATCACCGGTGGTAAGGTATCTGCTTTGCAGACGGTCGTAGCGCTGCACCGTTAATGGGACAGCGTCAGCCTCCTCGTTCGGCTTGAACTTGAACTCGCAGGCCGAACAGAGCATAATAAATGCTAATATGACGATATAATCAAATATTCTTTTCACGTAATTTTAAAGTCTTCTGGTTACGACTGCAAAAATACTAAAAAATATTTAAATTACCAAGCAAAATCTCAAAAAAATAATAAAAAACAGCCAATAGCGAGCAAAATGCTAACACTTTTACTCACTATTGGCTATCTGTGCAATATTCTGTCGCTTATTGAGGAGTTAAGGAGTTAGCTCCCTACTATCGAATCGTGCAGTCCGAAAAGAGTTTCTTGCCCCTGGCGTAATACTGCCAGAGGATGGAGCAATCGAAAACCTGCGGTATCTTCTCCTCTACTCTATTCTCCTGAATTTTCTTCAAAATCATGCTTCCATGCCTGGAAAGCCCTGCGCGCCTTGAAGATTGCCTTGAAGTCGCCCAGGTTGCGTTTCAGGATCAGCATCTCGAAAGCAGCCAAGTAATCCAGGAACCATCTCACTCTCATAACGTGAGATAATTCTTTATCGCTCAGATTCTTATAGAGCATCGTTAGATTATTTCTGAAATTTAGGAAAGTCTTCATCGGATTGCTCTTCGGTAAGGTTCCACCACCCACGTGATAGACTTCACTCTCCGGAATGCAGTAGATCTTCCTACCCATCAGGCGCAATCGCCAGCAAAGGTCTATTTCCTCGTTATGGGCAAAGAAGCGGCCATCCAGTCCGCCTGCCTCCCAGTAATCCTTGGCACGGATCATCATGCAGGCACCCGTAGCCCAGAGCACTTCCTGCTGGTAATCATACTGTCCGTTGTCGCGCTCCACGGTCTCGAAGATGCGGCCGCGGCAGAACGGATAGCCGAACTTGTCGAGAAACCCGCCGCAGGCTCCCGCATACTCAAACATATCCTTGTCGTATTCCGCCAGGAGCTTAGGCTGGCAGGCTGCCACCTGGGGATGGCTGTCCATGAACTCGATGAGCGGAGTGAGCCAGTGATGAGCCACCTCCACATCGCTGTTCAGGAGAACATAATATTCTGCCTCTATCTGCTCCAGCGCACGGTTGTAGCCCTCGGCAAAGCCGAAGTTCTGCTCCAGCACGATGGTCTTGACATGGGGAAACTGAGTCTCCAGAAGAAGCATTGACTGGTCTGACGAATTGTTGTCAGCCACCCATATCTCAGCATCCTGCCGTGAATATTCCACGACATTAGGCAGATACTTGGCAAGCATCTTCTGCCCATTCCAGTTTAATATTACGATTGCAACTTTAGCCATATTTTACTGTAAACTCTTTAACTTATTATTCAGGAGATTGGTAAACTCATAGTTCTTGAGTCCCCATTTCGGTGCAACGAGCAGTTCCTTAGGCGACTGGCTGACGAACCGTTCCAGCACCAGGTCCTTTCTCAAGAGCCGGATGTATTTTACGATGACATCGATGTATTCCTCCACCGTATAGACGTGGAAGGGATGCTCTGCATACTCCTGCGCCAGGCGGGTTCCCTTGATGATCTGCATCTGGTGAATCTTCAGGATGTCGATGGGAAGGGAAGAGATGATGGGTGCCTGACGGAGGCTCTCTGCCGCATCTTCACCCGGCAAGCCGATGATGATGTGGGCACCCGTGAGGATTCCCCTGGCGTGGGTTCGCTCCACCGCATCCCGGCAGCAGGCGAAATCATGACCACGGTTGATGCGCTTCAGGGTCTCATCGTTGGCACTCTCAATGCCATACTCCACCAGTACGAAGGTGTGCCGGTTCAACGCCTCGAGATAATCCAGCAATTCATCGCTCACGCAATCAGGACGGGTTCCTATCACGATTCCTACCACATCCTCTACCTGCAGCGCCTCCTCGTACATCTGACGGAGAAGTTCCACTTTGGCGTAGGTATTGGTATAAGCCTGAAAATAAGCCAGATACTTCATATCCGGATACTTCCTGCTGAAGAAGGCCTTGCCCTCCTCCAACTGCTCCGTTATCGACTTTCTGCGGTCGCAATAGCTGGGATTGAACGTACGGTTGTCGCAGTACGTGCATCCTCCGCTCGAGATTCTTCCATCCCGGTTAGGACAGGAGAATCCTGCATCTATCGAAATCTTCTGAACCCGGAAGTCAGGAAACCGCTTCCGGATCCAGGAGCCAAAATCATTGTAGTACATTGAACTTTGAGGTTTGAACTTTGAACTTTATGATCAGCCTTTACTTTGAGCTATCAAATCAATTCTGCCTTCAACGCCGTCTTGTCGTGATTGAAACCACCCAGACGGACCTTGATGAGCTGATTGTCGTATTCCTCCTTGGCGAGAGCTGGCGAAAGTTCCACACGAACATAGTTCTTGGTGAAACCATGCATTGCCTTGCCTCTTGGCGCCTTCTCGAAGAGCACCTCAGCCTCGGTACCGATGTAGTGGGCATAGAACTCCTGAGTCTTCTGGTCGCTCAACTCAAGGAGACGCTTGGAGCGCAGCTTCTTCTCCTTCTCATCTACCACGTATGGAATCTTCAAGGCTGCTGTTCCAGGACGCTCGGAGTATGGGAACACGTGGAGCTGCGTAACAGGCAGGCTCTTCAGGAACTCATAGCACTCCTCGAAGCACTCCGGAGTTTCACCACGACAGCCCACCATCACATCTACGCCGATAAACGCATCAGGCATCTTCTCCTTGATAAGGTTCACCTTGTGGGCGAAGAGCGCCTTGTCGTAACGGCGGTGCATCAGCTTAAGCACCTCGTCGCTTCCGCTCTGCAGCGGAATATGGAAGTGAGGCATGAAGGCACGGCTCTCGGCACAGTAGGCGATGAGGTCATCATCGCAGAGATCCGGCTCCAGACTGGAGATACGGTAACGCTTGATGCCTTCCACCCGGTCCATCGCCTTCACAAGGTCGAGGAACCGCTCATGGGTGGTCTGTCCGAAGTCACCGATGTTCACACCGGTAATCACGATTTCCTTGCCGCCCTCAGCTGCCGCCTGCTCGCACTGAGTCACGAGCGATTCGATGCTTGGGTTGCGGGAATTGCCACGGGCGAAAGGAATGGTGCAATAGGTGCAGTAGTAGTTGCAACCATCCTGCACCTTCAGGAAGTAGCGGGTACGGTTACCACGGGAGCATGAAGGCTGGAAGGTCTTGATTTCCTTGGTCTTCACGCTGTGGTGCTGATGAAGCGCAGAATCAGAAGGCTCCAGGTTCTCGCCGGTGACAGGAAGTCCGTTTTCTACGGCAAACTTCTTGGCCCATGCATCGCTGAGATACTGAATCAAGTGGGCCTTCTCGTTGGCGCCCAACACCAGGTCAACACCCTCAATCTTGCTCACATTCTCCGACTCCAGCTGCGCGTAGCAACCGGTGACGATGACGAAGGCACCAGGATTCTGTCGCACCATGCGATGGATAGCCTGACGGCACTTATGATCGGCAACTTCAGTCACCGAGCAAGTATTGATGAGACAAATGTCTGCTTTCTCCCCCTTCTGTGCCGTAATGACGCCCATATCTTCGAGCATCTTGCCGAAAGTGGAGGTTTCCGAGAAATTGAGTTTGCAGCCCAGCGTATAGTAGGCAGCCTTTTTGCCTTGGAAGGCACTTGAATCTATCATATATGAATCTTTTTCTTTGGTTTCTTTTAAGCTTTTGCCCTTACAGGGCGCATAGTTGATTGCTTTTCATACCCAGGGCGTTCTCCCAAAAGACCCTAGGTCTATAAAACGAAAAAGCCGCTAGACCGAAGTCCAGCGGTTGTTTCTCTCATTTTTCGTTCGCAAGTAATTCTAAATTACTTAACTGAATCTGTAGCAGCAGCAGCTGTATCAACAGCAACTGAATCAGCAGCTGAATCAACTACAGCTGTGTCAGAATCAGCAGTAGCTGCTGTCTGAGCTGTTTTGTTACCACATGATGCGAAAGAGATAGCTGCGATAGCTACGAACATAAAAACTAATTTCTTCATTTTCTTTGCTTTTTAAATCTGTAAAACAATCATTCGTTTATTAAAACTGATGCAAAGGTAAGCATTTTTTTGATACGGCGAACTTTTTTTTGTGTTTTTTTTTAGGGGTATTTTGTAACAAAATCACAATCTGTTGATATTCAACCATTTACAAAGTGCTAACGAAAGTTAAAGTTTTTAGTGTGTCCGAAAACAGCCCGATTTTAACACTTTTCGGTGTTTTTTAGCGTAACAAAGGTGCGCGCCAACACCCCGGCTGAACCGAGCTATATACATATAATAAGGTACGCGCGAGGAAGAAAGCAGAAACTTTTTCTGCTGAGAGGGAGGATTTTTCTGCAGAGAGGGAAACTTTTTCCGAGAATTTGAGCCTCAAAACTTGGCTGACAGCAAACTTTTCTGTAACTTTGCACTCGAAAAAGAATCTTCGACAAACAAGAAAAGAGTAACAGATAAACTGAAAAATGATACAGCTAAAAGAAAATCAGGGCATTCCCCGCAGCATTCTCCTGATGATGTCTATCATCGCAGGACTCACAGTAGCCAACTGCTACTACAACCAGCCGCTTCTCGAACTGATCCGCCACGATTTGGACATTACCGAGCAGAGCGCCAACCTCATCACCGTGATTACCCAGATAGGTTATGCGCTGGGACTGTTCTTTCTCATCCCTATGGGAGATATGTTTTCGCGCAAGAAACTCATCCTCGTGAACATGACCATTGCAGCCTTGATGGCAATCGTGATGGCTGTGGCACAAAACGTATGGATGCTCTGGGGAGCTTCCCTGCTCATCGGCGCCTGTTCCGTGATTCCGCAGTTCTTCATCCCGATAGCCGGACAGTTCTCCGCACCCGAGAACAAGAGCAGGAACATGGGCATTGTGCTCTCCGGACTGCTCACGGGTATTCTTGCCTCGCGGGTAATCAGCGGTTACATCGGCGAATGGCTGGGATGGCGGGAGATGTTCTTCATCGCCGCCCTCGTCATGGTGGTCTGCATGGGAATCATGATGCTGATGATGCCTGAGATGAAGCGCAACTATGTGGGTACTTACAGAGGACTGATGACTACCGTGGCTGAGATCTTCATCCTCCACCCTTCCATCCGCATCTACTCCATCCGTGCCGCCTTCGGTTTCGGAAGCATGATGGCGATATGGTCGTGCCTCGCCTTCCATCTTGCCCAGCCTCCTTTCAATGCAGGCAGCGATATGGTGGGAATGCTCGGACTCTGCGGAATCATGGGAGCCGTGGCAGCCAGCAGCGTAGGAAAGCTGGTTCCAAGGTTCGGAATCCACAAGTTCAGCCTCTTCGGAGCAGCCATGCAGATCATCGCCTGGGCAATAGCCCTCCTCTTCGGCGACACCTACGCAGGACTCATCGCAGCCATCATCCTGGTAGATATCGGACTGCAATGTCAGCAACTCAGCAATCAGAGTGGCTGCCTGCAGGAGATTCCGCAGGCAGCCAACCGCGCCAACACCATCTTCATGACGACCTATTTCATCGGTGGTTCGCTCGGTACGTTCTGTGCCGGATACGTGTGGACCCAAGCCGACTGGCTGGGAGTCTGCATAGTAGGCATTTCCTTCGCCTTCATCTCCCTGATGATTTCACAAATTCACAATAAGAAATAAAAAAAAGAGAAATATAAACTTTTAAAAATA
>ERZ773188.809-NODE-809-length-37707-cov-3.424227_pt1 | contig 37707 bp, 27 predicted proteins | sample MGYA00581011_ERZ773188 | MGnify/ENA primary metagenome ERZ773188 (study PRJEB29015, sample SAMEA2737798) | human gut metagenome | biome: human gut; feature: human-associated habitat; material: faeces | place: China | collected 2012 ...
AAAGCGAACCGCCATTTCACGTCAAGTGAAGTAGCACCTTAGGCTGTAAAGCCTGTGTCTATTCTATCAAATCCCTAACGATTACACAATGTGTAAAATAATAAAATTAACGCAAATGAATTAATGAAAGGAAAGAAGATGAAAAATCCATTAAAAATAGTCTGGATCGTGCTTGGATTTCTTTGTCTGGGACTTGGTACGATAGGAATTGTACTTCCTATCCTGCCAACTGTTCCGTTTTACATGGCAACGCTGTTCTGCTTTGCCAAGAGTTCAAAGAAACTGCATGATTGGTTCATAGGAACGAATTTATATAAGAAACATCTGGACAGCTTCGTCCAGAAAAGAGCCATGACGATGGGAACAAAGTGCAAGATCGTAGGAACTGTGACCGTAGTTATGGCGATCGGATTTATCTGCATGAAGGATGTGCCGGTTGGAAGAATCTGTCTGGCAGTGGTGTGGGTGTTTCACATTATGTATTTCTTCTTAAGGGTAAAGACAGTAAAAACGGGAGAAATGGAAGTGGAATAAAAGATTTTTGACAGACAATAGAATAAGATGTTTGACATAGAAAAGAAGCGGTGTTAATATAATAGTAGAAAAGGTGCTACCGATGACGGTTCGCCTGATATATTATTTGGTATAAAAATAACCGCTTAACTTACCAGGTTGGGGCGGTTATTTTTGTGCCTTGGAATCACGCTTACCATGAGCGTAACCCAGACTGTAAAAAGTCGCACACAGTGAGATCACTGCAATTAAGTCACCAATGGTCAGCATAAGCACATACCTCCTTTCATAAGATTTCTCTCAAAAAAGAGAGATGAATCTATGTAATCGGAGCTATGTTATACTCTCCGCACAAAGCGAACCGCCATTTCACGTCAAGTGAAGTAGCACCTTAGGCTGTAAAGCCTGCAATCATTCTATCAAACATTTGTTCTAAACGCAAGGTGTGTTATCTAAAATTGTAAAATTCCACTAATAAAGAAATGAATAAAAAGAACAAAGTAGAAAAAAAGCGGCAGAAAGAACAGTATGTCGTGGAAGAGATGATCCGGCTGTACTGCCGGAAGAATCATAAGGAATATGACAAAACGACAGGAAAGATGTGTCCTTCCTGTCAGGAACTTTCGGATTATGCCAGACTCAGAAGCCAGAAATGTCCATTTATGGAAGAAAAAACATTCTGTGCGAACTGTAAGGTGCATTGCTATAAGCCAGAGATGAGGGAGAAGATTCGAGTGGTCATGCGGTTTTCCGGACCGAGGATGCTTCTGTATCATCCGGTGCTGGCGGTATGGCATCTAGTGTGCAGTGTGAAAGAAAAATAGTGTAAAAATAATGAAAAAACGAAACCCATATAAAATAAAGTGAGTTGGTAAAAGCAAATGATTAAAACAAGACTGGTGGGACTTTTATCCCACGCAAAAAAGTATATTGTCTACACCATCCTGTGGCAGTGGGCGGCATTGCTCTCGCAGGTACTGGCAGTATTTACGATTGCTGACCTGTTGGAGCGCGTGGTCTATCGTGCGGTGACAGTACCGGTGATTGAGAGGACAATCCTGATCCTCGTTCTGGTGGTGATCATACGATTTGTATGCGAACGGATGGGGGCAAGGTCTTCGTATCTTGCATGTGTAGACGTAAAGAGAATTTTAAGAGAAAAGATTTATGACAAGATGTTGAAACTGGGAGCTTCCTACAGTGAGCAGGTGTCTTCTTCTGAGGTGGTACAGGTTTCGACAGAGGGTGTTGAGCAGTTGGAAACGTATTTTGGAAAATACCTTCCGCAGTTGTTCTACAGCCTGATCGCACCACTGACCTTATTTCTCATTCTTTGCAGAGTGAGTGTAAAGGCAAGTGTGATCCTGTTGATCTGTGTGCCACTGATTCCAATCTCGATCGTTGTGGTACAGAAGATCGCAAAGAAACTTTTGAACAAATATTGGAGTATCTATACCGGGCTGGGTGATTCGTTCCTTGAGAATCTGCAGGGACTGACGACGCTGAAGATCTATCAGGCAGATCAGCAGAAAGCGGACGAGATGGATGGGGAATCCCAGAACTTCCGCAGGATCACCATGAAGGTACTGACCATGCAGCTCAATTCCACAAGTGTGATGGATATTGTGGCGTATGGTGGTGCAGCGATTGGTATGGCAGTTGCGGTGTCCGAATTCTTAAAAGGAAATATCAGTGTGGCAGGAACGTTATGTATCGTCCTGCTTGCCAGCGAGTTTTTCCTGCCGCTTCGACTGCTTGGTTCATTCTTCCATATCGCAATGAATGGAATGGCAGCGAGTGACAAGATCTTTAAGATCTTGGATCTGCCGGAACCACAGGCGGGAGAAAAATGTCTGCCGGATGGAGCATTGGATGTGTCGTTGAAGGATGTTCATTTTTCTTACGAAGCGGACCGAGAGATTTTAAAAGGCATCAACTTAAATCTTCCGGCAGGAAGTTTTGTATCATTGGTTGGTGAATCCGGATGTGGTAAGAGTACGATTGCAGGAATCCTTGCAGCAAAGAACCGGGGATACAGCGGAGAGATCACCATCGGTGGTGTACCGCTGAATGAAGTGAATGAAACCAATCTGATGCAGAGGGTTGTTCTGGTCCGCCATAACAGTTATCTGTTCAAAGGCACAGTAGAAGAAAACCTGAAGATGGCAAAACCGGATGCGACGAAAGAAGAGATGGAAGCAGTTCTTCAGAAAGTCAATCTCTTAGGCTTCTTACAGACGCAGGATGGATTGCAGACACAGTTGCTGGAAAAAGCAAGCAACTTGTCCGGTGGCCAGTGCCAGAGACTGGTGATTGCTAGAGCATTGCTTCGGACAGACAGTGCAGTTTATATTTTCGATGAAGCGGCATCTAATATTGATGTGGAAAGTGAAGAACTGATCATGAATGTGATTCACGAACTGGCAAAGACAAAGACGGTGCTTCTGATTTCCCACAGACTGGCAAATGTCGTGAAGTCCGACAAGATTTATTTCTTAAAAGACGGGGAAATCAAGGAAAGTGGAAAACATGACGAACTGATGAGCCAGAATGGTGCATACAGACATCTGTATGAAAGCCAGATGGCTCTGGAAAATTATGGAAAGGGGAGAGTGGCATAATGAGTGAACATACAAATACAACAAAACGCAGAAGTGCCATTCAGATCATGGGAAGCCTGATCGGGTTAGTAAAACCCCTGCTTCATATCATGTTGGCAGCAATTATCCTTGGAACATTGGGTTACTTGTGTGCGATCTTCCTGACAATACTGGCAGGACAGGTCATCGTGCATGGACTTCTGACCGGGGTAGCCGGAATGACCGTTCCGGTAGAGAAGATGTGGTTAGTATTTACCCCGGTAAAGACGATTATCACAGTCATGATCGTGATCGCAGTGCTCCGGGGAATCCTGCATTATGTGGAACAGTATTGTAACCATTTTATTGCGTTTAAACTGTTGGCGATCATTCGTCATAAAGTGTTTGCTTCCTTAAGAAAGCTCTGCCCGGCGAAACTGGAAGGCAGAGACAAGGGAAATCTGATCTCTATTATTACAACAGATATTGAATTACTGGAAGTGTTCTATGCACATACCATTTCCCCGATTGCGATCGCAACACTGACCTCGATTATCATGGTAATCTTTATCGGAAGATATCACTGGTTAGCAGGACTGCTTGCACTGACAGCTTATCTGATTGTCGGTGTAGCCATCCCAATGTGGAATGGAAAACGTGGCAGCCAGAAGGGAATGGAGTTTAGAACAAGCTTCGGAGAACTGAACAGTTTTGTTCTAGATTCCTTACGTGGATTAGATGAAACCATCCAGTACGGACAGGGTGAAAAGAGAAAAAAGCAGATGACAGGGCAATCCAAGAACCTTGCCGAAATGCAGGAATCATTAAGCAAAATGGAAGGCTCACAGCGTTCATTTACGAACATGGTTATCCTGCTTGCATCCTTTGGAATGCTGGCACTGACGATCTGGCTCTATGCGAAGGGCGAGATGGGATTTGAAGGAATCTTAACCTGTACGATCGCAATGATGGGTTCTTTCGGCCCGGTAGTAGCATTGTCAAGCCTTTCCAACAACCTGAACCAGACACTGGCAAGCGGTGAGCGTGTTCTTTCTTTATTAGAAGAGACACCACTTGTGGAAGAAATACCGGGGGATGTGGATACAGAAGAAAGTACAGATCATACCTTTACAGGGGCAAAAGCAGAGAATGTAACTTTTGCCTATAAGGTGAGTGAAACAGAGACAGATACGATTCTGGATCATTATTCCCTTACCTTACAGCCGGGACAGATCACCGGCATTCATGGGGCAAGTGGTTCCGGTAAGTCCACACTTCTGAAACTGCTGATGCGTTTCTGGAATGTGCAGGAAGGAAGTGTGTCGGTAGATGGTGCGGATGTCCGAAAGATTCCGACAAAGCATCTAAGAGATATGGAGTCTTACGTGACGCAGGAAACACACCTGTTCCATGACAGTATCGCCAATAATATCGCCATTGCCAAACCGGGAGCAACGAGGGAAGAGATTATGGAAGCGGCAAAGAAAGCTTCTATTCATGACTTTATCATGACACTTCCGAAAGGCTATGATACAGAAGTTGGAGAACTGGGAGATACGTTATCTGGCGGTGAGAAACAGAGAATCGGAATTGCAAGAGCATTTTTGCATGATGCAGAGATGATCCTGCTGGATGAACCAACTTCGAATCTGGATTCGTTGAACGAGGGTATTATCTTAAAATCATTGAAAGAATCAGCTGAGAAAAAAACGGTTGTCCTGGTATCCCACAGAGTATCCACAATGAATGTAGCAGATGTAGTGTATGAAATGGAGAACGGCAGAATTTCTTAACAGCAGGAATACAGAAGAAATACTTTCCGAAAGGGGAGGTAGTATGAAACTCGGAGAATTTTCGGAAACAGCGAATCGTGATGCGTGCCGGATGGAACATGCAATTAGTGAAGAGTCCTATCTGAAAATTCAGTAGTTGGTGAAAAGTGATAATGGAGTGTTGGGAAAGTTAATATGGGAAGTCAGACAGTATAGCAGAGCACCAATTATTGTTGTAATACCGGGAAGCCATGTGGTAAAGAAATACATCGACTGGGGTGCGGATCTGGTGCTTTGTACGCAGACTGCGGAAAAAACTGGAGAAATCCGATCCAGAAACAGCCAAGCTGATTCAGAGTATCCGGAAGGTGGGATACTATCTGGATATAGATTAACATTAGATGGAATATAATAAAGGTGTATTATGGGATGGTGAAAGCCATCCTTTTTTGACAAACATAAAAATTCTATGAAATCTATAAAAATATAATAAAACAGCGTCAGTTTTTCGAATCTCAAGTGTTTATTATATGTAGAAGTATCAGCAAAACACAACGTATAAAGTGATACAGGTGGGAATTCATTTTGTATGTTGTGAGAGGAGTGAGAAACATGTTAAAACTGGGAGTCTGTGATGACGATAAGGCTGTATGTGAATGGTTGAGACAGAAATTGCTGCACTATGGGGAAATGTGTGGCGAGCCGCTGGAGATTTATTGCTATCTTTCAGAAAATGCCTTGCTGGAAACATTGGAAGAAAATCAATTCGATATAATCTTTCTGGACATTCAGTTAGAAAAAAGCAATGGAATACAGATAGGGGAAGAGATTCGCAAAAAACAGCATGGCAGAACGATACGGATCACCTATATTTCCACCTTTCGGGAGTATGCAATGCAGCTTTTTCATATCCATCCATTTGATTTTCTGATCAAACCTTTGAAAGAAGAGGATGTATATCATGTTATGGATGAACTGTGTGCCTGTACAGATTCCGAAAGACAGATCTTCGAGTATCGGAATTCGGAAGGAATGCACCGGATTGCATACCGGGAAATTATGTATTTTTACAGTACGGAAAAGACCATCCATATGGTTACAGAGCAAGGAGAAAAGGAATTCCGGGGGCAGATCAGTGATGTGGAAAAGAGAACCGGAGACTATTTCCTGAAAATTCATAAGTCATTTCTGATTAACCGGGCATATGTGGAATGTTACAGATACGATATGGTCAGAATGAAGAACCAGACGGAATTGAGTATCAGTAAAGTGAACCGAAAGCGAGTACGGGAGCTCCTGCTCAGACAGGGGGAACTGCGATGAACATCCATCTGCTTACCTATCTTACAAACCGCATCTTCTGGTTTTACACAGTATATCGTTATAATTCAGCTTTGTATGTAAAAGAAAAAAATCCGCACAGATGGCTCTGTTATGTCTTCAGTTATGTGATTGGCTGCTGTGCAAATATGTGTCTGGGTACGATCAAAGGAAATGTGATATTTAATCTTCTGGGGTTAGTTTTGATCGCACAAAGCTATCCGGCAGATACGAAACACAGGATCTGGAATATATTGATGGTATACATGACAGGCATTTTGTGCGATGCAATTCCAATTGCCATGTGCATCAACCGTGTAAAGAACCGTCATCTTGGACCGGGACTGATTGTAATAGGCAATTTTCTGTTCTTTGTTGTAGAAAGTCTGGTGGAGCGAAAACTGAATTTAAAGCGTGGTTATCAGATGCAAACCAACCACTGGCTTGCGATGCTGTCTGTGCCCGTTTTGAGTATTGCTGTCTGTATCAATATTATGAATCCAGAGGAACACCGCATCCGGGAAAGTATGGTATTGTTTCTTCTGTTTATCAATATTCTGATTTTTTATCTGTATGATGAAGTGCAGAAAAGCTATGAGGAAGAAACGAATCGCGGATATATGGAGATCCAGTTACAGCAGTATGCGAAACGTATGGATGTGATGCAGAATTCGCAGGAGCGATTGAACAAACTGCGGCACGATTACAAACACCATATGCATACCATTCGGGCGATGGCACAGGCGAAAGACTTTCAGGGAATACTCCGGTATGTGGATCAGATAGAAAACGTATGGAAAGATACAGTCCCCATTTCGTATACGGAAAATAAGATCGTAGATAATCTGCTGAATTATATCCTACAAGAATACAGGCATCAATTGAAGAAACTGGAGATCAGCGTGCATCTGCCACCCTATATCGGGGCAGAACTGTTTGATCTGAGTATTGTAATTGGGAATCTTTTGGATAATGCGATTCGTGGTGCAATGGAATCCAAGGAACGGAGTCTGAATTGTATCATTCATTATGAAAAAGGGATACTGCGGATGCAGGTAAAAAACAGCGCAAAAGAGAAAGTACTTCGGAAAGGTGAACGGTATCTGAGTACCAAGAAAAAGAAAGAAGGACATGGCATCGGACTCGAAAATGTGAGATATGTTGTGGAAAAGCATCAGGGAGATATGGAGATCATATCTACGGATCATGAGTTTCAGATCCGGCTTTTCCTGTATATGGATCTGGGAGAATAGAAAAACAAGCTGTTTCCGAAAAAGGTCATTTTTGCCAGATTCAAGGTCAATTCCGCCAAACGCAAAAAAGCTGTCACTTTTTAGCTTATAGTAAGAAAAACGAAAAGAGGGAGGGTAGAGATTCCGACAACTGAATAGGGAACAAAAGAAAAGTTAAGAAAAAGTGACAGGGAGAAAGAGACTATGAAGAGATTTCGAAAGTCGGCTATAGCCTTAGTACTTGCAGTCCTGATGGCGCTGCAGGGAACAGAACCTATTTTTGTACAGGCTAAAGAAGCCATTGAGGATGTACAGAAGAATGCAGATTTCTCCAGACCAGAGGCTTTGACGGAAGAAGAAGCAGGGATTACAGATTCCACATCTGGAGAACAAGATAAGAGTCAACAGTCTGATGCGGACGTACAAAATGAAACGACGCCATCAGAAGATACAGAGACGCAGGAAGAACAGACAACTCCAGCGGAAGAAACAGAAGAAAATCCGCAGGAAAAAGAAGTGGAACTAAAAGAACCACAGGATTATTATCCGATTCCGGAAGAACCGGAAGGAGAACTGATCGATTATGATGCCATCTCCAGGACGTATAAGACAGGGGACAAGCAGTATACAACCGTTTATGGAGGCTATGTCGGAACTTATAAGAATGAGGATGGAGATACCGAGCTGGTTGATAATACACTTGTAAAACCAGAAGAAGCAGATACTCCGGCATCCGAAGAAGCACCAGCAGTGCATCGAAGGATGACCAAAAGGAAGAGAAAACGGAAGTTTATCAGAACAAGGCAAATGATTATGCCATCCTTCTTCCAGAACAGATGTCAGAAGAGAATGGTGTAACGATTGAAAATGGAAAGACCAGAATCGGAATCATTCCGGTAGATGGAGATTATACACATTCCGTTATTAAAGACAATGCAATCCTTTATAATGAAGTTTACGAAGGTGCAGATGTTCAGTATACAGTACTGGATTCCAGTATTAAAGAAGATATCGTGCTTCAGCAGCCAACAGACAGGGAAGTCTATGAATACGAGCTGCAGATTCCGGGGTATCAGGCAGAAGTAAAAGACAATCAGGTCTATATCTATCCGGAAGGGAAGACAATCAAAGATGCGAAGTATCTTCTGGAGACGCCATCAATGGAAGACGCTGCCGGGGAGATTAGTTTCCTGATCACTCTGGAACTTCGGGAAGAAGAGGGAAAAACAATCCTGACCGTAAAACCAGACAGGGATTGGCTTTCAGCAGAAGAACGTCAGTATCCGGTCAGGATTGATCCGACACCAGTGGAGATCCAGAAGAGTTCCTTTAACATGATCGGTGTGGAAGAGGGAAGTCCTACCAGTCAGATTGGTGACAACAATTATCCATATGTCGGATTTGATGATGGTATTAAGTCTGGAAACCTTGCAGGATTTGGTACTGCACATCAGAACTGCCGGACTTATATCAAAGTCAATTCTGATTTTAGTCAGATTCCGAAAGATTCAAAAATCGACAGCGCAACCTTTGCAGTGAGCCAGCGGACAGCATATAGTGGTGGCACATCGCAGTTTGGTCTTTACCGTGTGGATCAAACCTGGAACACATCGATTACATGGAAAACAAAACCAGTGCAGCTTACATTCCAGGATGTACAGAATGCAAGTACCACAAGGAACAGTTATATCAATTATGACGTCAAAGATCTGGTAAATGACTGGGTGCAGGGAACGCATGCGAATAACGGATTTGCACTGGTAGCAATCGCAGAGGCAAATAACCTTGGAGCTTCTATGCAGTGTGAGGTACTGAATAACAGGGCATCCGTTTATGGACCGAAACTCAGCATCCAGTGGTCACCGGCTGAAGATCCATATCTGCGAGATATGTCACTGGATGAAACAACGATCCTGCTTCGCCCGATGACAGAAAAGAATACCAATGGAAAACTGAAATTTGATGCCGTATTTGCAGACGGAATCGCAAAGAGCAAATCTACCGTAGAGTATTATCTGCTCCCGGATGAGGAAAAAGAAGAGCATCACGAAACAGATGCGAAACCATTGTATTCCTATCCAGACAGTACAGAATACAATAAGCAGTTCCCGGAGGCGAATAAGTATTACAGCAAAGATTCCAACTGGCAGAGTGCACTGTATTCGGGGCTGACGAAAGACAAGCTTTATAAGATCAAAGCAAAAGCATCGAAAGAGATTGATGGAAAGCTGGAAACAGGAAAAGAAGTGACCAGTGACAGCTTTGTGATCTATGAAGTCAAACAGTTTGATACATTTCCAAAGATCGCAAAATATTATGGTGTTCCGCTTAAGAACATTATGAAAGACAATCAGGTGATGGATGCACTGGTTGTTGCAAATAATACGATCTTTATCCGTAACCCACAGACCAATGTCCCATATAGTCCGGCACCTCTTACGGATCAGGATAAGATGCGGATTGACGGAGCATTGATGGGAAGAGGGCTGCACTGTGAATTTGGATTTGAGCCGGTCAACTTAAATACCGGTAACTTCTACATGGATCAGTCCGATGTGACGATGAATGAGCTGAATGGGGAATTCTCCATTACAAGAAGCTACAATTCCAAAGGAACAGACCAGCATTCCATGTTCGGACGTGGATGGAGCTTTAACTATGACCAGTCACTTTCTCAGATGGAGGACGGAAGCCTTCTGTATATGAGAGGGGACGGAAGTTATCTGATCTTTGATAAGAATGAAGATGGAAGCTACACCGCTCCGGATGGTTATGTATACGATTTAAAAGCAGTCAGCTATAAAGATACAGACCATGACTACATCGGATGGGAACTGACAGATGCGGATCAGAGTATCTGGTCATTTGATAAATACGGAATCTTACGATATGTAACGGATGTGAATGGATTTAAGACAGTATTAGATTATGACGATGATTATAATCTGAGCAAGATTACCACACCATCCGGAAAAACATTCGGGGTAAAGCAGGATAAATTCGGGCATATCAAAGAACTGTCTCTTCCAGATGGTGGAAAAGTTACTTACAAATATGATGAGCAGGGAAATCTGATATCTGTAACAGACCCGAACGGAACAACAAAAGAGTACCAATATGATGATGACAGCCGTATGACAAGCTGGAAAGATGAGAATGGCAATACGGTTGTAAAGAATACTTACGATAAAGAAGGAAGAGTCGTAGAGCAGACCGATGCAGAAAAAGGAACAGCAACTTTTAAGTACGGAAAGAATTCTACTACAACAACGGATAACGAAGGAAATAAGACCGTTTATCATTATGATGATCAGTACCGTACAACATCCATTGAATATCCGGATGGAACAACCTGTGAAAAGACTTATAATGCAGAAAATCAGCTTGCTTCCGAAACCACAGCAGCAGGAACAAAATCTTATACGTATGATGCATTTGGCAATGTAGCAACGGAGACAAGAGAGGATGGAAAGACAGCATCCTACACATATAACGACCAGAATAAGCTGACCAGCGTAACCGGATATAACGGAGCAACGGTTACTTACAGTTATGACGGTAATGGAAATATGGTCACATCTACAAAACCGGATGGAACAGCCATTACCTATACTTACGATGACAAACATCGTATGGTATCCCAGACAGACGGCAGAGGTGTCACAACAACGTATTCGTATGACGGACCGAACATGACCGGATATGTGGATGGAAATGGAGCAGCATGGGGATTCACGTATGACGCGATGAATCGTGCAGTTACCATGACAGATCCACTTGGAAATGTAACCTCGAACAGTTACGATGCGAATGGCAATCTGACTTCCAAGACAGCAGCCGATGGCGGTGTGACTGCTTATACGCTGGATGGTGTGGGAAATATTACAGCAAGTACTGACGCACTGGGGAACACCACCACTTATACTTACGATAAGATGTACAACATGACCAGTGGTACAGATCCGAAAGGAAATCAGATCAGCTACGCTTATGATAAGAATTATCAGCAGGTCAAAGCAACCGATGCAAAAGGAAATACAATTACTTATAAGTATGACAGCATGGGACGTGTCATAGAAGAGAGTAATAAAGATTTTGGAACAAAGCTCTATGAATATGACAAAGCAGGAAATCTGAAAAAATATACCGATGGAAATGGAAATGCAACCGTATCCAAGTTTGATTCTCTTGGACAGGTGCTTCAGTCAAAAGATGCAGTTGGTAATATAACCAAATATGAATATGACGCATTAGGAAACGAAACCAAGATTACCTATGGAGATGGAAGCAGCCATTCCAAGGAATATGATAACTGCGGAAGACTCGCTAAAGAGACAGATGAATTAGGTGCAGTTACCACTTACGCTTATGATGCGGCAGACAATCTGGTATCAAAATCAGATGACAGTGGAAGAACCTGGACTTATACCTACGATAATACAGGAAACCGCTTAAGTGAAACCAACCCGGAAGGTGGAACTACCACATATACTTATGATAAAGCAGGTAATCTGGTATCTTCTACCGATGAAGAGGGAAGAACAGATACTTATGCTTACGACAAGGCAGGAAATCTGACTACATCCAAAGATGCCCTTGGATATACCGTATCCATGAAGTATGACTTAAATGGAAATCTGGTATCCTCTACCGATGAAAATGGAAATACCAGTATCATGACTTACGATGGTAATGGAAACATGACATCGGTAACCGATGCAAAGGGCAACATTACAGCAATGAAATATGATTCCACCGACAATCTGGAACAGACGGTGGACGCCCTGAAAGGAAAGACCACTTACGAATACGATTCACAGGGCAACAGCACAAAGATGACGGATGCCCTCGGCAATGCGTACAGCTATGTGTATGATAAAGAGGGAAATAACACATCCATAATACTGCCGACAGGGGACAAGGTGCTGATGGAGTACGATGCTATCGGACAGCTTGTAAAATGTACGGATGCACAGGGACTCGTAATTACCTATCAATATGACGGAGCAGGCAACCTGATCCATTCCTCCGACAATGGCGGAAACAGTATGGATTATACATATGATGGTGCCGGAAATGTACTGACACAGACCGATGAACTCGGCCGGACAGCAACATACAAGTACGATCAGTATGGCAGGCTCCTGAAACTGACAGAGGCAGACGGAAGTACGACCTCTTACGAATATGATGTTATGGACCGCATTATAGCGGTAACGGATGCAGAAGGCCATCGAACAAGCTTTACTTACGATAAAGTCGGCAACCAGTTATCCATGACAGAAGAAGACGAAGCCACTTACCAGTACGCATACGATAAGAAAGACCGGGTGATCTCCCAGACAAATCCTCTCGGAGCATCCAGCACCTTTAAGTATGACGGAAATGATAATGTGACGGAAGCGGCGGATGAAAATGGTACAGTCACCAAATACGCTTACGATAAAAACAATAATCTTGTATCCCAGACAGATGGAAATGGAAATACGACAACGTACCAGTATGATGAACTGGACCGCAAGATCGGGGAAACCTCTCCATTAAAAGAGACCAATGAATACCGCTATGATGCCATCGGTAATCTTACCAAATCCAAAGACCCGATGGGACTTATTACGGAATACAAATATGACAGCTTAAGTAATCTGACAGAACAGATCTCTCCAAAGGGAGCAGTCACCAAATATGATTATGACAAGCATGGTAATGTTATCTCCGTAACAGATCCAAAAGGAAATACGACCCAGTACAGTGTGGATCTGAATGATAATGTCACAAAGATGACACAGGCGAATGGTGGCGAATATACTTACAATTATGACAAAGCCGGACGTCTGGAGAGTATGACCAGTCCGCTGGGTTATACTAAGAATTTCTCATATGATAAAGTGGACAATGTGGTAAAAGAAAGCGACAGCTTAAAGAGTACCACCACTTATACTTACGATAAGCTCCATAACATGAAGTCTTCTACCAATGCACTGGATGGAACAACCAGCTTTTCTTATGATAAGTATGGCAATCTGGTGAAGGAGACAGATCCACTTGGACGGAGCAATACCTACAGTTATGACCTGGCAGGACAGATGACTTCCGCAGCCGATCCGCTTGGCAAGATTACAGCCTATACTTACGATCCGGCTGGAAATATCACAGACATCACAAAGCCGGGTGGAAGAAAGACCAGCTACGGTTATGACAAGAATTATAATGTTACATCAGTAACAGATCCGATGGGGTATGTTGCAAAGACCGTCTATGATAAAGATAATCGTGTAACAGAAGAGACGGATGCATTGGGACAGAAGGAATCCTACACGTATGATAAGGACAGCAGGGTAACTTCTATCACAGATAAGCGTGGATTCACAACGGGATTTGATTACGATGCACATGGTAATATTCAGGTTGTTACAGATAAGACTGGATTAAAGAGCCATCTGGAATATGACAAGAATGACAATCTGACCAAAGTAACCGATGCCCTTGGCGGTGTAACAACTTATGGTTACGACAACATGGATAATCTGGTGACCTTTACCAATGCAGCAAATAAGATAACGAATTATACTTACGATCTGGAAGGTAACCTGACATCCATCAAAGATCCGGCAGGAAGAACGGAGAAATTCGACTATGATGAAAAAGGCAGACTGACCGGACATACACAGGCAAGTGGCAAGAAAACCACGTATGATTACGACAAACTGAATGACCTGTTGGAGAAATCATACCAGGACGCAAAGGGAGAGACATCCGAAAAGGACGTAACCTACGCATATAACAGTGCCGGGGAACGGGTATCCATGAAGGATCAGACAGGCAAGAGCAGCTACGAATACGACGCACTCGGAAGAATCACCAAAGTGACAAGCGGTTCGAAAAAGGATGTCAGCTACGTTTATGATGACGCAGATAATCTGCAGGCAATCGTATACCCGGATGGTACAAAGGTCAGCTATGAATATGACTTAAATGATAATTTGGTAAAACTGACAGACCGTAACGGAAAGGTGACGACATACAAGCATGATGCACTGAACCGTGTGACAGAAGTCGTTAGTACAGGGCGGTATAGTGTCAGGCACTGTAAAATGAGGCTAAGGTATAAATTGTGTCTATTTTTCCGAAATGATTTTGATGGCTGAATAATTGTATTAAAAGTATAAATTGTGAGAAAATTATTGAAATTAATGTAGAAATGATATATACTAAATACAAGTAAAAAGTTGTATAGATTAACAGAAAAGGAGGGATCTTATGGCAAATTATGATGATTTTGATTTGGACATTAGGAAGATAAAAGGAAACATGGAAGCTGAACCGAAAGGAACAGCTGCAATATGCTTAACAACAGGGACAGCAACGACATGTACGATGCCTACTTTATGTGACACAAGTATTGTAACACTAGCGTCTTGTGATGGAACTTGTGTTGGATGTACAAATACGGAGAAACCTTGTTCAGCTAATACTTGTTCTGCATGCAATTCTTACTGTGGAGGGGCTTGTAGGAAGTGATTTTTAAAAGGAACGTATAAACCTACTTGTTGATTGTACCATTTTTTATTTGTTAAATATGTGATTTTTCTAAGAAAATATAAAAGTATTTTAGAAGAGAAATATATTAAATTATCACTTAAAAATGATAATAAGGACAGGGTCAAGAGAAGGTAATCTTGACCCTGTTTTAAATTTAAGAACCAAGTGCTATACGGTAACTTTATTGGAAAGCGGTAGATGGAATTATAAGTTATTTCATATCCGATTTGACAGGCAATGAAAATACTTAACAAGATTATATATTGTTTATAGTATAAGTGAGTATAATAAAATGGAGGGAGAATTCTAATGTATAGAAGATATAAATGTATGAATTCCTATATTATGCGTGGTCCAACTTTCCCTATAGAAAAACTAGAAGAAACATTTCAAACATATGGGAAGAAAAAGGATGAGATAATAATTGATGAGGTACTTGCAGAGGGCTTGGAAAGTGCGACACATAATTTAATTACCGAACTAAATAAGAATAAGCGTAATCAAGATATAGAAAGTACTTTATTAAAATATATTATACGTTCAACAACTAGAGCTACACCATATGGTTTACTATCTGGCATATCAGCGGGAGAATTTGCTAAGAATACAGATGTTATCAGGGAAGATGTTATAGAAAATAAGAAACGATGCAGAGTAGATATGGGATGGCTTTGTTCATTTATATCGAATCTGGAAAAGAATGAAAAAGTATTAGTAAAAATAAGTGTGAAATTCAATGAACAGTGTATCATAAAAGGGGATAGGATATATAATCCTTACATTACATCAGAAACACAGGAAGATGAACAAAATCTTTACACAGCTGTGTCTATACGATTAAGTGAAATTTTATTATGGATTAAACAAGAATGTTCTACAAGTATTGTTGTTAAAGATTTAGTGGAGAAAATAATAGCAAAAAAGAAAAATTGTTCAACAGATAGAGTGCTTTTTTATATTAAGCAATTGATAGAAAATAATTTTTTGATAACAGAATTAAGACCACCGTTAGTAAATACTGATCCATTGCCATATTTAATTCATGTTTTAAAACAAAGACAAGTCGATCAAGATATCATATGCATATTAGAGAATGTTGAACGTCTGATAAAGGAGTATAATTCTATTTCTATAGGAAAAGGAAAAGATAAGTATAAGACAATTGTCAAATATATGGAAACGTTAAGAAAAGCAAATGATTATTTACAAACAGATTTAATGATATTATGTAAAAAAAATCAGTTATCATATAATGTAAAAAAAGAATGTGAAAAAGTACTTAATTGCTTTTCAAAAATTTCAGAAGCAGCCGAAACAGATTTTTTGTCAAAATATAAAAATGATTTTATTGAAAAATATGGTTATCATAGAGTTGTTCCAGTAATGGAAGTACTTGATAATGATATAGGAATAGGAATACCTGCAGGTTATACAGGAGCAAAATGCTATCGAAATAAGGAAGTTGGTTATGAAACAACATTGTGCAAAAGGATAAAAGAATATATTTGGACTAAAATTCAATATGCACTCATAAATGGAAAAAATGAAGTAGAAATCATTGAAAAAGATTTAGATGATATACTCTCAGAGTTAAATATTACTCCTTTAACAGAGTTACCCTCTGTTGATATATTTGTTGAAGTTCTTGCAAAAGAAAAATCTGATATTGACAAAAATAATTTTCAAATTTTATTTACTGGTGCTAGTATTTGTGATATTGCAGGAAGATCATGGGGAAGATTCTCAGACATGATTGAGGAATGCATTGTAAAGGAATTCGCAAATAAAGAGCAGAAAACACTGAGCGAAGATTATATTATTGCATCATTGTGTGAATTTTCTAGAAATGGGAGATTGGATAATGTAACAATGAATACAAACAGTTATGAGTACCAAATATCTTTTAATACTAATGGCTCAAAGGATAAACAAGAAATAAAAATATCGGATATTGGAATAGGGGTAGATAGAATTTCAAATAAATTATTTGCATATTCTTTTTCATTAAATAAAAAAATAAAGATAATTTCGAATAATATGCTAAATCCTATTATAGGAAGCGATGCGTTTCGATTATTGAGAGATATATCTAATTTAGAACATGCGAGAATTGGAAGTATCTTAGGATTGTTTCAATCATTTGGCTTAGCATATACACCGAGAATTATATTGGGAAAAACAATCCTTGCGCCCGCTACATGGGTGTTAGAAAAAAAGATATTTTTACAAAAATCAAAAACAGAAAGTTGGGAAGAAAAATTTACAAGAGTGCGTAAGGAATGGCAGATTGTTCGATATGTATATATCGCTCAAGGAGACAATCGATTGTTACTTGATTTAGATGATGATATCCAAATAACTCTTCTATATCAAATTATAAAAAAATCTAGAGAGGCAGTTTTGTTAATGGAAGCTATAGACATAGAGAACAAGTTTTGGATAAAGGATTCTAAAGGAAATCATTATGCAAATGAATTTGTTTTCTCTTTATATCCGGAAAAAGTTTCCTATGATAATTTTGAAAAAATCTATATAGATAATAAAATAGTTGAAGAAAGAGTGCTTGTTCCAGGACAAGACAATTGGATTTATCTCAAATTGTATTATTGTGAAGAAAGACTTAATGATGTGCTTGGGGAAAATTTAATGGAATTTTTGGAAACTTTAAAAAAAGATGATCTTTTAGATAAGTATTTTTTCATTAGATATTGGGATCCTATGCCACATATACGTTTACGAATAAGAGTGAAAAATCAGGCAGTATTAGGGAATGTTTTTCAATTACTTTATTATTGGGGAAGTGAATTAAAGACAACCGGTAAGATATCTAAAGTACAATATGATACATATGAAAGAGAAATTGAAAGATATGGTGGATTTAAATCCATGAATTTTGCAGAAACTTTTTTCTTCTACGATAGTGAATATGTTAATAATTTAATTAAGTTTAAACAGAGCAATACATTACAATATGATGATGAATTTATAGGAATTGTTTCAGTTTTTAGCTTAATGAATAAATTTACAAATAATAAAGAAAAATTGGAAAAGTGGTTATCAGGTATTATAAATAGAAAAGATTTTAGAAAAGATTATAAAGATAAGATGTCTAAAGATTTAGACTATTATAATTTCCCGACATTCAAAGGCATTCAGTTAGCAACAGGAGTAAGATTCGTCGTTCATGGTGCTGCGGACAGTATTATTGGATGGATCAGTGATAAGTTAGGAACCTCATTTGATGAGATTGTGGGTTCCATTACGGAAGTGTTTAAACCAGATATATCCTATATGCGAGAACTTCTAAACACAGATGATGCAAATCTATTTGATACATCCGTGAAAGCATTTATGGGAGTAGGTGTAGCTATTGCAATATTAATCTATCTTATTACATTAATCGGTGCGATGTTTGGCCCATTAAGTGGAGAAGAAAATCCATTAGAAACCATACCAAGATTTGTTATCGCTTTATTTATAGTCATTTTAAGTGATAAGGTAATGGATCAATTATTGAGCATATCCAGTGTATTTGTAAACTTATTTCAAACGTTAGGGGTGGTTAAGCATACCAATGGCGAACGATTTTTAATTACCGGCCTTTTAGATGTGAAGAAAATAGATATTCCGATTATATTGAATGTAATTCTGGTAGTGATTATATTAAAAGAATTTCTCCAGTTAATGTTAGAGATCATAGAACGATACTTAGTCATGATGGCAATGTATATTGCAGCACCACTTGCCTTTGCAACATATACAAGCAAAAAAACATCAAGAATATTTTCTTCGTTTATTTCCATGTTTTTCTCACAGGCAGTGGTCTATTGCATAACGATGTGGTGTATCAACATAACGCTATTCTTGATTGAAAAGGCACCGGATAAATGTGCAGGTATGAATAACACATTGGAAGAAATTGTTTACTTCTTCATCATTATCGGATTCCTTAAAATAGCACAGAAGATTGATTCCTATTTAAAAGATATGGGAATGACAGTTGCTGGAACCGGAGCAAACCTTGGCAGGGCAGCACTGGAAAGCATGACGCTCGGATACGGTATGTTCCGTATGGGAACCAGCGCATATAGAATGGGAAAAGGTGCGTTAAGAACGAGTGGAGCATTACATGGCAGCTTGAATAATACTCTGTTCAATGCAACAAATGGACAGTCTGGAAAACCATCAAAAGGTGCAAAAAATGAAGCAACATTAACTCAGAGCGCGAATTATGCGAAGCGAAAAATCGACAAAAGTGGAGGTACAAATGCAGATGAATTAAAGAACAGTATTCAAAAATTTGTGAATACTGGAGGAAAAGAAGGATTGAATCCTAACTCTGTAAGAGTAAATGGTGGGATCGGTTCGGGTGATCTTTATGAGAATGGACAAAAGAAGAAAACACTTACCTGGGGTGCAGATGGAATCACAACTCGGATGAGCAGTGGAAATTCATCCATTGTTCCAAAGGGAGCAGCACAAATGCCTGGAATGTTATCGGATGCTTATGACAACATGGCTCATGAAAAATATGGAAAATCCTCAATTAGTTTGGAGGATGCCAAAATCTCAGATAGTGAATTGGCAACTCTTGGCCTTTCAGGAATTGACAAGAGCAAATATCAAGTGGCAAGAACGCCGGAAGGGGCATTACAAATTTCTGGTGAAGGAATCACTGCTTATTCATCAAGAGGTGCTTCCGTTCCTTGCTCCGAAATGTTCCAAAAAAATGATTTTGCATGCTTAAGTACAAACGAGTTTGGAAAGTCAGAGTTGAGTGATGCAATGTTTGATAATATGTATTTCCAAACAAATGGTCCGGCAAGAGATGGTGGAGTCGTGCTTTGGGACAATAATGGTTCTGTGCAGGAGTTAGGATATGTGACATTTAACCATAGTGATGTAAGAGGTGGAAGAGAAATTGATTTAGGCTATGGAGAAATGGGTACGATCACTCAGGTTATGAATCATGATATAGCAAATGCGTATGCACAAAAAATCTGTGACAGATCTGAAAGTGAAAGAATATTCAAAGAGCTTGGGTATGACATTGATTATGATGGGCTTAATGATAATCACGAATTAAGAATTCATAATATGTCAGAAGCTCTGACAAACGATGTATTCACCGAAGTGAAAGATATGAATGGATCACCAGTTTATATCGCAGCTGTGAAACCAGGTGTCGAGTATATTCAGAGAGATGGAGCATTTATCAGTCTGGCTGATGATAATTTACACCGTAGCAGCAACAGTGACATCACACAACTTTATGTTGGACGGGATAAGCCAAGAATTATTGGTTAATGCAGTACAGATAGCCGTAAAAAGCTATCTGTATATTAAGAGAAGTACTGAAGGAGAACATGCATGGGAGTACAGGAGAATAATGCAAGCGAGAATACGGTCAATGATGTAGGGGATTCCTATAAAAAGGTTGCTGATACATCAAAAAATGCGATTAACTCCGGAAGGAATATCGGAAGGAACATCAATAGACGTAAGAAAGGATCGCAAGAGCACAGTACAGATCACGAAGATACCAATTCAAATAGAAATAAGAATAAGTCTGATAAACCTGAACAGAATCAAAAAAAGAATACAAACCCGATTCATAGAAATGGATTATTAAATGGAAATGCGAATGGATCAGCAGGTGTGAATGCAGCTCGTCCGACTGGATCAGAAAAACCGTTACATACAAAAGGATCAGCAGAAAAACTGGCAGCGAAAAAGGCGAAGGAAAAAATAGGTGACGGAATAAAAAAGGCGGCAAAAGCGCTGATTTTGAATCCGGTTGTTTGGATTATTAGTGGAATTGCGGTATTTGTTGTGATTGTAATAATGACTGTAATCCTTCTAATATCTACAATGTCTGGCGGCAGAAAAAGTGTAGATATTTCTATGGATGGACTCCCGCCGTTTATTACAGAAGAAATGGTAGTTACCTTGGTTCAGATGCGGGAACAGTATGGAGATCCACCATCCGTTGGATTGGCGCAGATTATAGCAGAGAGTGGTTATGGAAAATATGGACCAAATGGAGAATCCGGACAGGGGTTATCTGGACTTGCCTATAATGATAAAAATTTATTTGGAATGAAGACAGGATCTAGCTGTACGCATAGATCTGGCAGTGTATCTTACGTAACAGGAGAAGATGATGGGTCCGGAAATAATTATCAGATCACAGCAAGGTTTAGTAAATATCCGTCTTACGCAGACTGCATTACCTGTCGTTCCGAATGTTATATTCCAAATGGCTATTATCCTGGATGTATATCTAAGCGTAATACATCCATGAATTGGACAAAAGAAGATGCGGATGCTTACGCTATGGGGTTACAACCATGGGCTACATCAATTGTGTATTGTAATAAATTAATCACGCTTATGGAACAATATGATCTCTATCGCTTTGATAACATGGGTGAGGAAGATGTTGGAAATGAAGTGGGAACAGGGAAAAGGGATGGTACCTTTGGTTCTCCAATCGGTGGAGTATCCGTAAAGTCATTAAACTATTCTGCTCATACCTTTGAATGGAGAAGTACAAGGTATCACCAGGGATGTGATCTTGCATATGCAGGAGGAACACCAGTAGTTGCTTCAGATGGTGGAGAGGTGACACAAGTTGATTATAACGGAGCAAGAGGTAATTATGTGGTTGTTTATCATGGAGATGGATGGATGACAGTATATCAGCATCTTTCCGTGATTTCTGTAAAAAAGGGACAGAAAGTGTCAAAAGGACAGACTCTGGGTGGTGTAGGTTCAACAGGAGAAAGTTATGGAGCGCATCTTCATTTTGAGATTCACGAGGGTGTATCTGAGACTACTGCAAAAACAACGATTCCATACAGTACCATGAATCACAAAGGTGCGTATACGAGTAGTGCCAGATACTGTGAAGATTATTTAAAGGATTGATCTATGAAAAAAAAGATAAAAAAAACAATTTTCGAATGCGTTGTCATCATTATAGTAGGAACTACGCTATTTTTCTTTACTCACAGAAATGATGGAAAAGAAAAAGACGGCATGGATGCAACTTATATAGAGAAAACAGAAAAATCAGACAAAGCATCGGAACCGGAATCAGAAGAAACAGAAAAAGATACGGGTTCCAGTGAATATGAAGATGCTCTGGAATCTCTGGAAACAGGATCCGTTACAGAAGATGAATTGGAGAAACAACAGGCAGATGATATGCAGTTGGAAATACGGGATATGAGCGAAACGGTAGCCGGGCTGATCGTAGACCGGGAAGCATTTGAATATGCCCTGAAACAGCGGCATATGAGAACGATTGCATCAAACAGGCAGATTGTAACATGTACAAATAAAGTGGAGTACAAAGATCAACAGGAGTATTTCTACTTTTTAGATGAGACAGGAGATACATTTGCCATCATATATAACGAAGACAGTAAAACGTACACGTATACATTGAACTGGGAGGAATAAGAAAAAATGAATAATAGGAAGAAACTAATGACATACCTGATTCCAATTGTCTTGATTATTCTTGGAGTAATAGGATTTGTAAATTCAAAAGCTGATAGTAAAAAGGAAGAGCCAAAAGATAATGGAAGAACCTATGTGACAAAATCGGACAAGAAAGAAGAAACGGATGAATCAGACACAGAAGTGGAAGAGTCTGTTGCAGAAAACGAGGATGTTCAAGATGGTTTCGTACGAACAGAACCAATTATCATAACGGAAAATGATGCCACACCGGAAAGTGAAGCCTATCAGCTGGTCATTTCCGATATGGATGAAAATATTGCAAGTCAAATTGACAGGTATGATGCTTTTGTATCTACGATGAAAGCCTATCTCTATATAGGCGGTGCGACAAAAGACAATGTTACCGTACAGTCATTAAATCAGATGCAGATAGATGAGAACGGAAATAAAATCTTTTCTATGGCAATTCCTGAGTATGGGAATAGTTTTTTCGAGGTAAAATACATTGCTGATGAAGATTTATATGAAATCGAGTATTAACACGATATAAAGAAGCGTTCATAGCAATTAACAGGTGTGGGTGAGAACAAATGATAGATGATGAAAAATTAAAGGATTATGTGATACCAGAAAATTATAATCATGGTTTTACGCTATGGAACAGACCAGTGCAGAACTTAATAGAAGCGGTCGTAATGACATTTCTAGTGTTTCGAATCATTATTGAAATACCGTTTCTTATCAAGATAAAAATATGTGTTCTCGTATTTTTTTGCTTGTTAACATTTGTAGGATTCCTTGTCGGAATCAAAGGAGAGAGCATAGGTACATTTGCCGTTGGATATGTGAAATATTTAATCACAAGAAAGGTATATGTATTCAGAACACCGGAGAAAACTTATCAAATGATGCAGGAAAAGAGAAATAAGAGTAAACAGGAGGAAAACTATATTTCGTATTATGAGAGAGCAAAAAAGAAGATCAAGGAAAAGATCAATTAAAGAAAATGCGAATTATGTACAGGATTGGCTGCCGATTGAAAACAATATAGATGGTATGTTTGTGATAAAAGACAGTCCATTCGGAAACCGCTACGTGAAGGTACTGGAAGTAATGCCGACCAATTTTCACCTAAAATCGAATCGTGATAAGAACTATATTATTGAAATGTTCCGTCAATTCATAAAAATTGCTCCGAAGTCATTTCAGATCTGTCTGACGACTATGGATACCGATACCACAGATATGGTAAATCACATAAAAAAGGCAACGGTAGGGGAGTCCGAACTTATCCTGGATGAACGAAATAAATATATTGGAAAAATCAAATCTTTATCATCGAAAGATGCCATCCGTAAAAGATGTTTGATCGTATATGAATATGAGGGATCAAGAGATGGAACCGTGTCAACGGACGTCTATCAGATTGCCAGTGAAATGGAAGAAACAAAAATTCAGTTGCAGACAGCACTCAATCGGATGGGAAATCGTGTTGTAGCGCATGACAATGAGGAGCGTTTCATGGCCGAGGTGATGTACAGATATTTAAATAAGCATTCGATCCGAACAGAAGGCTTTGAAGAAAGAGTGAGCAGAATATATTATGATTCACAGAAAATCCAGCATTCAGCGAAACCGGAAATCGATGTAAGAGACTATTTTGCACCAAGAGGAATTGATGATAGCAATCCAGACTTTTGTATTATTGATGGAATCTATCATACGTATATGTATTTGAATCCAAGGACATATCCCGTGAGTGTAATTGGGGGATGGATTGATATTATTTTAGATTATGGTAATACCGTAGATATTTCGCTTCATTTTAAGAAGCGATTAAGAGAAAGAGAACTCTCGAATCTAAAAAGAGGAATGCGGTTTAACCAGGCATCACTAAATTCAAAAAATGATGGTGATGAAGCAGTAGAAGGGATTGTTGATGCATATCAGACTTCTTCGTTTATCAGACAGAAGATGCAGAATGACGGAGAAGATTTATACGATGGCTGTATCATGCTTGACATTATGGCATCTAATTATGAAGAATTAAAGAAAATCCGTTCCAGAGTCAAATCAAATCTGAAGGGATACGATATCTATTTAGGTGACTGTTATGCAAGATGCCTGGATGCGGAAAAAATGATGCTGCCTATCAATTATAAAGATGGAGTTATTTTTAAGAAAGCATCTCGGAATTTTCTTACTAGCTCCATTGCAAGTACGTATCCATTTACACAGTATGAATTGTTTGATCCGAAGGGAGTACTTTTTGGCATTAATGCATTAAACAGTTCCTTGGTATCCATCAATCTGTTTAATACGAAGATGTTTAAGAATGCAAATGCCATTATACTAGGAAGTTCCGGATCTGGTAAAACGTTCCTCGAACAGTTACTGGGTAGAGCCATGCGTCTTACCGGCATGAAGGTTATGTTTGTACTTCCAATGAAAGGCCATGAATACCAGAAAGGATGCGAAAAACTTGGGGGAACTTACATTAAGCTGTCGCCAGGTACCGCCAACTGTGTCAACCTATTTGAAATCCGGCCGGAAAGCAGATTAGATGAAAATATGGTTGCAGAGAGTGCGGAATATATCAAGGCATCCCTGCTGTCGAAAAAGATGACTCAGATTAAGACGTTTATCCAGCTTCTGATGCGTGGGGACAGGCTTTCGGTCGTCGAGGAAAACTATCTGGATGATTACCTTACGAGACTGTATAGCGGTTTCGGAATCACCAATGAAGAAGTATCGATTTATAACGAAGATGGATCCTTAAAAACCATGCCAATCTTCAGCGACTTCTATAACCTTATCAAGGACGATAAACGGATGGAAAAAGTAGCTTCCTCCATGATCCCGTTTGTCAATGGTACCTGCCGCAACATGAATGGACAGACCAACGTGAATCTGGATAACAAGTACATTATATTTGACGTAGATGCAGATGATATTCCGGAGTCGTTACATCCGGCATTTCTATTTATCGCTACAGACCTTTGTTACGATGCAATGAAAAAGAGTCGGACGGAAGAATGCGTGCTGTTTTTGGATGAGGTGTGGAGACTTATGGTAAATGAGTTTTCCAGTGAATTTATCTTCAAACTGACAAAGATTGTACGTGGATATGGTTCATCGGTTGTTGTTGCCACACAGGATCTGGCAGATTTTCTATCATTTGGTGATGGAAAATATGGAAAGCAGATCTTAAATAATGCGACCAATAAAATCGTATTGTCCATGGAATATGATTCCGTGGAATACATTCAGGATATCCTGAATCTTAACGATACAGAGAAAAAAGACATTGTAAGTTTTGAGCGAGGAAGCGGAATGCTAATTTCCAATAAAGATCGACTGTCGATTTATTTTACCGCAACACAGGATGAGATTGATACGTTCACAACGGATATCAATGTATTAAAAAGAATCCAAAGCGAAAAGGAACAGGCAAAGGAAGATAGAGTGCAAAGGCAACCAGAGATGCATGAAAAAAAAGAAGGAATGTACTTTTAGATAGGGGAATCAGAAGATGAGTGAGAGATACGGACAAATAACAAAATCAGAGCGTGCAATGTTAGAAGTGATGCGGACATTTCGCGTGATGGAAAAAGCCCAGTTAAGTACATATATGAAAAAGTTAGACTTCAATAAATATGATATTGCGAATGCATTGGATGAATCGAAATTTAACAGAAAATTATTTGAAATCGAATTTCTTGGAAAAAGATTTATTTCTGCATCTGAAAACCTTCCTCAAAACTGTTTGCAGATTACGGAAGCAATCTGGGTGATGCTTTTTAATATTATCAATAGCGAAGTAAATGAATTCAAGTCAATCTGTCTTGGAACATCCATCACTCACGGAGCATCTATTTTATTTTATACAAAAAATAATTACATGTACTATGTGGTGCGTGCTTTTTCAAGAGAAGAAGCAGCCGTTAATATGGTAGCCATGCAGGAAAAAATACAGGAATATAGTTCCACTATTGTGATGGATTATACAAGAGTGTTGATCCTGGTTAACACAGATGATCTAAGTACACTAAGCCTGCCACGGGTTTCTTATACGTATATGTGTGTAAAGGTGAACCGTTCAGAGGATGGGAAAATAAAGGTTATGTCGGTGAAAGAATGATAAAGAATAAGATTGAGAAACAAAGAAGAAAATTGATGAATATGCTCACTCAACTTGATTATCTGGAATCAATCGGGAGCCGATTGCATGAGGAAGAATACGAGCAGGAGCTATATTCAAAATATGTTACAGAAGCAGAAAACATGGCTCTTGATGCAAGGGAATTTGTCCCGCTGCAGTATAAACGGGCGGCTGATGAATATCGGATGATGGGATCTGATCTGAATGATATTTCTGTAGAAAAAGAAGGAGAGGTTCTGACGATCATCATTCCAAGACTACTGCCACATCGTACAAAGCAGTCGGCATCTACAAAAGCGTATTTTTATAAAACCTTTTGCCCGGCGTTACATGAAGCATTAAAAAATATGACGGTGTACGAAGAAAAAGTTGTGATCTGGTATGAGCATATGCATAGCTGCCATGATGAACTGAGAGATTTTGATAATATCGAAACAAAATATATTACGGATATCATAGCACCGTATGTGATAAAAGACGATAATCCCAACTGGTGCAGTGTATATCACTCCGGGAAAGAGACCAATCGAGATGCATACACGAAGATCCGTATTATGCCGGAGAGACTTTTTGTGGAAAGCAGGTGGATGGATTGAGACTATCTTACCGGGAAGGAAGCATGAAATGGCAAGTCATGAATCTGATATATGAATGTGGGGAATTACCGTATAAAGCCTTGCATGTACTGGGAACGTCTAATAAAGCAAACCAAAATCAGGTGAAATCCATGGAAAAAGAAGGCACCGTGCGTGTGGAATCTCTGTATAAGGGAAAGACAATCAAGCTGAACCATACAGAAGATCCAATGGATTACGTATTGTTTCGGCATGCAAAGAAGCAGTATGAGTCTGTGTTAGCGAATACCTATTATGCTTCCGAAGTTAAAACAGTTACCAATGCTACGAAAGAACGCGTCAGCAAAAGAAGAAGAAATCTAAGGCTTGGGAAAACAACTGCCTTTATGTATGCGGCTGGGATGTATGTATTTTCTGATGGGAGCATTCATAAGCCGGATCTGTTAGAAAAAGGATTATCTGGAAAAGAAACGGCATTTTATTTATCTACCGATATTAAAAAGATTTTTAGTGAGGATGAAAAGCGGATCCCTAATCGAAGCCTAGGAATCCTGATCTATCAGACGGACATCTTTCCTACCTATTATATAGATAATGAACGGCAGACGATTGTGGAATCATGGGAAAGAAAAGCAAAACGTGTATTAGAGTATTACCTTGACATGGTAAGTGACGTGAAATTAAGAAACCAGCGGGAGATCACGAAATGTATGCTTCTGGTAGATGATTATAGCTTAGTGAAGGATATGGTTATGCCGGAATATTCTTACGATGGCTATAAGACTTCCAAGCAATCCATCAAGCTAGCGGATACTTATGAAAAATATTATTGCTTCCCTTATACCAGAAATGGCACAAAGTTGTGTCATGCAATCCTTGTAGACTGCAGCCGGCTGAGAAACCTTCCTATAAAAAGAAAAAATCGAGTAGAAGAGTCAGAGTCGATTGAATATAACGGCAGGGAAATATTGGAGGAAGATAAAACAGGGAAGAAAATGCTCTATGAGCTTTCGCTGTTTGACTGTGAAATCAAAAAGCTATACCGCTTTTTAGAATTTATTGAATTTAAGGAATATCGAAGGAGACCAGGGGAATATGCGGATGAGTATAAAATATACTGTCTGGATTTCCAGTATGAGATGCTTGAAAGTGTATTGAAAGAATGCAATCGAAGTAAACTGGTAAAACTTGTCTCCTATAGTACAGAGTTAGTATTAGCAAAATTTGGCGAAAAAAAAGAAAGGCCATCTAAGCAAGATGAAAAATCTGATTAGAACATATAAAAAAGAAATTTTTCTCATATGGATAATCATTGGTATTCTTAGCGGATTTTTGACGGGAAAGGTTTGCCAGCTTGCCGATCCGGAATGTTTTACCAGCACTTATGAAAAAAAGAATCTGCTGGAGATCATAGGGTATGGAATCACATCGAATCCAAAGATATTTCTGATGCTATTCGTATCTGGTGGCATAGGAGCGACATATTTTTATTTGAGTAGTAAAGGCATAGACGAACCAACATATCAGCCAATGAATATCGGAACCGAAATATCGAAAAATAGCCAGATTGAAGGTTCTAGCGGACTGATGAGTGAAGAACAGATCCGTACTTTATTTGAGGTAGGGAATCCCAAAAAATTAAAAGGTGTGTTACTTGGAACAAATGAGAATGGAAAGGAATGGTATTCCTTTCATCCAAAGGATCCTTACGATATGAACTGGCACTGTGCAGTATGTGGAGGAACAGGTACTGGTAAAACGGTTAGCTGTACACTGCCAATGCTTTTGCAGAACATACAAAATGGAATTTCTACGGTTGTAACGGATCCAAAGGAAGAGGTGTATGGGCTTACCAGTAACATTGCAAGAGAGCATAACATGGAAGTGCGGGTGATAAACACCGTCCATCCCGATCATTCCGATGGAATTAACTTTGTCGCACTGGTAAATGGCAGCATCTTTCGTGCAAAGCTTATGGTCCGGGTAATCATAGATAATATCGGCGCGGAACCGGGTTTCTGGGGGAATAATAATGAATCATTACTTGAATCCTTGATCCTGATTGCGGATCACAATGATCTTGGATATGAGCGGTCTATGGATGGAGTGATTGAGTTATTGGGATTGCCATCTCCGAAACTTGCTTCGATCATTACTAATTTACCACTTGGACACCCGGCAAAGGAATCGGGCATGATTTTTGCAACATCGAGACTAGAGCTCCAGGATAATATCAAAAATGGTCTGGCAGCAAAACTTGGAATTTTTTCAGACAAGCGGATCCGAAGCATTGTATCAAGAGATGATGTGGATCTGACGTTACCTGGCAAGAAACCTTGTGTGTATTATATCTGTACGTCAGCACAGACAAATACACTGAATGTCATTACCGGTATGGTATTTTCATTTTTATTCTATTACCTGGCAGAATCGGCGTCACAGAATGAAAGCAGGAGCTTAGAGATTCCAGTCAACATGATTATGGAAGAATTCCCGAATATCATGATGATTCCTGATTTTAACAGCAAGATGCAGACACTTCGATCTTACAACATTTTTATTACGATGATATTTCAGGATCTGGAGCGATTTCGGAGCAAATACGAAGATTGTGAATCCATTATATCAGCCTGCTCCGTATTTGTGTTTTTAGGATCGAATCATCCGGAAACTTTAAAATATGTAGAAACCAGGGGTGGAATGATCACTGTTGAAGAAGAAAAGGAAACCATCTCAGAAGTAAATGGAAAAGAGCAGCAACGCACGATCACAACACTCACGAAGCGGAGACCACTATACTGGGCCGATGAATGGGGAAGAATGAATGAGCTTGGGCCAAGAATATGTGCAATTTTTGTTTCCGGTCAGAAGCCATTTTTCCTGAAAAAATGTTACTGGAAGAATCATCCATTGGCAAAACACAGTAAGCAAACATCTGCTCTTGACTATATCCCGGTCAGTTTGAAAGAAGAGTGGAAAGAAAAATCACAGGATCCGGATAGAATTGAATCGTATGCACAGGATTCTTCTGAAACATGGTTCCCGATGGGTGAGGAACAACCACAGCAAGAGAGCCAGAATGAAGTTACGAAAGAAATTTTAAATAATACAGAGAATACCGAAAGAAGTGTTATCAAACAGTCGGATTCACGTGAAGAACCGAGTAGCAAACAGAAATCCAATCAGGTACGACCTAAGAAAATAGAAGAATCGAAGGAACCATTTGATGAGAATGATGAAGCAGAGCTCACAGAGATGGATGCGGATCTGATCAGTTTTTAAGAAAGGAATAGAGGAAATGGATGAGAGCAAAGTAAGTAAAGTGGAAGAAACTGTAGAAGAAAAAAATATGGTACTTGCGGAGGATGATGTGAATTCTACGAAGGTGGATGAGTATGCGGATTCTTCAAAAAGAACCAATGACCAGAGAAAAGAGGATGAAGAATCAGACTATCTGGAAAGTTTGAAAGCTTCCGTAACAGCTACGCCAAAAGAAAGAAGAGAGCTATATTACGATCATCTGTATACCACGGATGACGATTATGCGGATTACAAATCAGAAGCCCAGATCAGGCAAGAAGAATATAATGAGCTTCTGATTGCAATGAAGAGTAAAAAAATTCTGACTGGTATTATCTCCCATCAGGAAGAACAGAAAGGAACAGGAGATACGCCGAGACGTTTTGCCTGTGTGCCATATGGAGATAACTTTGATGTGTTAATTCCGTTTCCGTGGCTGGAGCCTGGTGATTATTCCAAGATGGATGATAACTGGGTGGTGAGAAGACTGGATGACCGTGTAGGTTCGACGGTGGATTATATCATCACTTCTATTAATGAGGTCACAGGTATCTGCGTGGCGAACCGTTTGGAAGCAATGCAGATCAAAGCAGCATCCGCTTATCTTCCAAGAGGAAGGAGAGAACCAAATCTTCAGGAAGGATTTAAAGCACTTGCAAGAGTATGCTATCGCAAAAAGAATTCTATGTGCGTTGAGGTGGAAGGTATTGAGACAGAATTACCGGCCGGAGAGATTGCACATCGAAGGATTGCCAATGTCAGAGATGAGTTTGGCAGCGTAACTAAGATTCCGGTGAAACTGAAGCGAGTTGAAATAGAAAGAATCGGGAATGCCACAAGAATAGAGATCAAGGCTTCTGCAAGAGAAGCAACAGCTAATCCAATGGTGCGTAAATTCAAGCGATTCGTAAAAGGACACCGGTTCCAGGGAATTGTAGCAGGAAATGATGGGGCAAACTACTTTGTAAACGAAATCAGTTATAATGCGACAGTTCTTTGCTCAATCGACAGACAGCTAGAAGTCATGCCGGCAATCGGAGATAAAGTATGGTTCTTTGTAGACGGTACGAATGAAGAGGAATTCCGGGTACATGGAAGAATTGTAAAAATTATCGTGTAGGTCAGGAGGAATGAGAGATGAAGGCAAAAAGGTTAGTGCCGCTCGTCTTGGTAGTATCCATGATGTTTTCTGTGACGGGATGTCGGGATAAAATCTTTAAAGAAAAAGATGTCCCGGAAACATCCAAAGAATACTCGGTGGAGAATCTGAAAGTAGATGACTACTACATCAAAGACGGAACAAAATTTTATAAACTGTATAAACCGGATGGTAATTTTACAAAGTATTCAAAAACAGCAGATGCATCAAGAATATTGTGGACAGTTGGCCAGGAAGAGGAGGACCTGATCCCTACATTATATAAGAATGAAATTATTATCTATAAGAATGACGGAAAGGTGCCATCGGATTATATTTTTGAACGCTATAAGGATCTTGGTTATACGATAGGAATTCGGAATCTAAAACAGGATGAAGGATCTAGTTATTTGAAGTTCAATACTTCTGAGGATGTGAATCAGCAGGCAGATGCCGGATCAGTAATAAACAAGGTGAAGGATAAGTATTCGGAACTGGAAATTGCAGTCATGGACGATAAGGCATTAAATGAAAATCAGATCACTGCTTCCGGAACGATCAAAAATCTTCACAAAAACCGTTCATACCAATTTGGTATGTATGCAGGCAGCGTATATAGTGAGACAAAAATAAAGGCAGATACCCACATATTTCAGTCATCCGAAACCTTTGTGGTGAATGAAACAAAGGATACCACAAAAGGATATGTGGAAATATGTCTGCCGGAGGGATTGAAAACTGGTTATTACATGGTCAACGGTATTGGACTTTTCAGATATGTCTCAGATTTAAAAGTGGATGCAGGTGATTTGGCCGAGTATGAGTATAACGTCGCAAATGATGCTTTTGAATTAACCAGTCAGGTACTAGATGACACGATTATGGAAGTTAATAAAGAGCAGACGATCAATGTGGAAGAGGATTACATATCTGCAAAACTGTCGTTTTCTGTAACGAATGATATGATGCTTGAAAAGGCAGTGTTAGTAACTCTGGACGGGAAACAATTAGAGTTTGCAAAGCGGGAGGATTCAGAAACATCATACGAACTGAATCTTGAAGATGTGCCAAAAGGAGAATACAAGATTATTTTCACAGGAAAAAACATTGATGGCATAGAAGCAAAGATAGAGTATGGTGCGAAAAAAGCTGAAGCAACCGAACAAGATCAGCAAGCACAGCAACAGGAGCAGCAAGCCGAAGAATCAGAATTTTCAACTACAGATGGTGGTTCCTTAAATCTTACGGATGATGAAACCAGTGATGGAATATCTGTACTACAGTAAGGGGATAAACGATGCGAAAGAAGAAAAAGAAAAAAGGTTCTGTCATAAAAAGAGCATTGCTGTTTATCGGTGGAGTCTTACTGATCGTATGTATTGCATTAAATGTTACCGGCGTTGCAGGTAATAAGACAAGCAGCCCATTTGATGATTCGGCGAGAAAGGGATTTGTTACGATTGGCGTGGATAAGGATAAGGGGATCATGAAGGTACCCAGTACATTTGATGATTCGACTGCTTTGACAGAAATTGACGAAACCACAAAGAATAATGAAGCATATAAGTATGTAAAAGAAAATGGCAAGCTGTTTTTTAATTTTGAGAAATATGCAGTATCTTTCCAATGCATGGAAATAAAAGATCTCAGTGATATGAAATATAATCTTGGAGAATTTGAAAGACAGGCAATGATCCGCATTGATCAGGATCATATGGAACGTGTTGCTTCGGAAAAAAAGGATTCGGTTGCAAAAGAAATTTATAGCTGTAATGCGGAAGTCTTACTTGATGAAGGACTGTATGGTGATTTTACTGGATATTTTTCTATCATGCAGAGTCATCGAAAATGTTATTTTCTGTTTGCCGGTCTGCCGAAGGATGAAAAAGCAACGACATCCGAACAGGATGCGATCAAATACATGGTATATAGTGGAAACGTGCAAAGCATAAGTGAGTCGGTAAATCCAATAACTAAGATTGAAGGTTCGGATGGTATTAATTATGCAGAGCAATATAACATCTTGTCAGAACCGGTTGTTGATAGTGGTTCCTATGGATATTTTACAGTGATTAATAAATCTGAGAAACCGGAAGAGATTCAAATTGCCGGTACGGTAGATGAATTTCAGGAAGGGGATGCAGCAGAAAAAATCATCCGCAATTACATAGGGAAAACGGTCTATAAGGAATTGCCGGAAGCGGAAAATAATAATCGGTGGATTCTGGCCACGATAGAATATCAAACATTGGGATACGATATGACGGCAGTTCCACCTGCGATTCCAGTCAAAATCAGGGATGATCAGGGAGCATTTGTGGACAGCATGGTATATACATTAAAAACAGATTATCCAAACAATAAAATACAGATCTTTTATGAATTACCTAATAACTTGAAGCAGTATAGAGTCTGTATCGGTTTGGATAGTGGGTATTTAAGTGTTAGAAATACCACGGATCAAACGGATGAGAATAGCACGAAAGAAGAATAGTTAAATTAAAGGAGGAGAAAGACATGTATGAATATCATGTAAGAACGAGTGATAATAATAGTTGGGAGATTGACGATAAGATTGAAAATGAGGGACAACAGGCCATTCTTAAAGTAAAAATCGGAGACAAAATCGATATAAGAACGGGAGAAATTACACCTCTTTATGAAATGATCTATCAGCATATTGCGGAGGCAAAATCATTGTTTCAAATTGAAACAAATAATGAGGAATTCCCTTTGGTCCGAGTAAAGAGTGGAGATAGATATGTGCCGCATAATCCAGAGTTCACAGTGCTTTGTGACAAGATTACAAAGGCAGCGGATAATGTGCCGGATAACATACGAAGAATCGGTATGCGAGATTTAAAAAATATGGTGAAGAATGGAATCTCAATTACCAATTCCAAAGAGTTTATCAAAGCAAATATCTTCAAATATGAGATTCAGGATGCATTAAAATCGGACAAGCCATATAGTTTTGATTTCCTTGCAGATGTTTTGATCTTAAGAAAAGAAGAACAACTTAAGACTATGTTACAGGAAGCCGACAATGCAGAAGCAGCATTATTTGTCCAGAATTATTATGATGAGTTGTGTAGCTTGATCTTACAGTTAGATAAGCGACTCCTTAATCAGGAAGAGATGAAGAAAAAAGCAAGTGAAATTTTGGATGTAACACCGGATAAAATCAATCCGCAGCTGATCCGAACAGAGTGCGTTAGAGAGGGATGGAAGAGGAATTGTTAGAACATATTGATACGATACAGTTAGAGAATATCGTTACGATAAATCCGCTTTTGTTGATTGTTGGAGTGCTTATAGTTGGAATTGTAATCAGCATTTTAATTAATCAGTTTCTGAAAAAATAAAAAGCAATTGTAAATGTAATCTTATTTATAAATAGGATGAGAGTACCATTCACTTTGTAAGGGAGGAAGAACGAATGAAAAAGAACAAATCATTTCTACTGTTATTTCTGTCAGTGCTGATGGTCATTGGAATGATACATATGCCAGCACAGGCGGCGGAAAAAGGAACAGTAGTCATCAAATGCGCAGAATCAAAAAAAGGGATATCGGATGCGACATTTGCTGTGTATGCAGAAAATGTTCCCGGCAAAAAAAGTGGACTACTAATTGGAAGAGCAACTACAGGTTCAGAAGGACTTGTGTATGCGGACGGATTAGAGCCGGGAGATTATTTTGTTGTGGAAGAAAATGTTCCAGAAAAATATGAATTAGAGGATTCTAAGCATGCATTTACGATCGCTGACAATGGATCCATGATTGTGTCCTATCAGTATAGCAGTAAAGGGAAATGTGGTGTCACGATCGAAGAAAATGAGGAGCAGAAAGAAGTTAAGGGCGAAAAGCTAAGCTGCACGGGAGAAGAATATTATCAATCCAATGCTGTAGCGGCACTATCAGCGATGGCTACGGATGAAGGTGGAAACACAACGGTTTCTATTACGGATGTAAGTACCGGCTCTGCACTGGAAGGCGTTTCCATTACTGTAAAAGATGAAGCTGGTTCTGAAGTTGCTTCTTGGGTAAGTAATACGTCCTATCAGGAAGTAAAGAATCTGGTAGATGGGGAAAAATATTATGCCGAAGTCAAATATCCGTCCGGCTATGTAAATGAAGATCCTTTTGAATTCACTGCTTTAGATGGACTCAATGTAAATATCAAAGCAGAACCGATTAGCCTTCAGTTCTCCTGTGTGGATGAAACAGATGGAGCAATGATTTCCGGGGCAGAATTTGAACTTCTTTCAGAAGGTGGAAAGGTTGTAGAAAAAATCACATCGTCCGATTCCAAGCAGAAGATCACGAAACTGGATGCCGGTACCTATACACTGAAGCAGACCAAGACGAATGAAGGATATGTAAAAGCAAAAGAGGAAACTGTTGAGATTAAAAATAGTTCCGATGGCAATGAAATTTCCGTAAAGAATAAGCGAGTAAAAGGTCATGTCATCATCAAAGTGACAGATGCAAAGAAGAATAACGTAACGGGAGCTTCATTTGTATTGAAAGCTGCACCGACAACAGTTACGACAGGATCCGGCAGTGAGGGATCGAAGACGGATAAAGAACAGTATAACCAGAGTGAGGCAATTGAAACCATTACTTCCGAAAATGGTGTGGCTACAACCAGTGATGTGGAAATTGGCGTCTATGAAAACGGTGTCATGAAAACCAAACGGGTGTATTACATTTCGCAGGAATCAGCACCGGATGGATTAACAAAATCTGATAAGATCTACAAAGTTCAGTTCAAGTATGCAGATGACGAGACAGAAGTAGTAGAAGAGTCGATCACTTTAGCTAATAAGGGAGAAGCAGCCGGCGGCGGATCACAATCCAGTGATGCTTCTTCTGAAAAAAGCAGTGGTTCGCAAACATCAGATGTGGCAGCACTTGCACTCATGATCGCGATGGCTGTACTGGTTTGTGTTTTAGGTTCTTATGTGATTAAAAGGAAAAAAATGAGAAAGTAGGTGGGGATATGAAAAAAGTAATACGTTCGCTGTTCAGTTTCTTACTTATCGCAGTTTTAATGGTTCCGTTAATGCTGTCAAATGGAATCACAGTAAAAGCTGCAGAAAAGAAAAAGATCACTGGATTTGATCAAAGTTCCTATCAAATAGAAGCCGAAAAAGGAACTTTAGAGGAAATCAAACAGCAATTACCAGAATCCATCCTCGTATATTTAGAGGATGGAGAAGATGTGATTGACTGCGACTGGTATTGTACAGATGACTATGAAAATACAGATTTTGATGTTTATAGTTTTGAATTAAAGCTGCCAAAGGGTTATGAATTAGCGGATGACCTTTCCGAGTGGGACATGCAATACGCAGAGGTGTTAATTAAGGGAGAAAAAGATTCCGATGATATACAGCCAAGAACCATTTGGACACCGAACAACAATGGCACAACTACTTTGGATAAGTATCTTGGCGTGAAGACAAGTATCGTTGATTATTTAAATGCAAATGCAAATAAATATCTTGGTACACCATATAATGGTGATATTACCAATACAGCAGCATCTGGAACACCGGGAGTAGGCATGAACTGTACCGGATTTGTTGGCCATGTATTAATGGCATGTGGAGCAGATCTTTCTCCAATCGTAAATACACCGTCAACAAGTGGATATAATGGACCTCGTACTTGGACAAACATGACCTGGTGGACAGAGTTTCTTGCTTCCCATCCGGAAATTCAGTCCTATAAATTTGGTACAACAGCAGAAGCCCTTGCAAGTGGCGTTCTGGAAAAAGGGGATCTTGTAATTTATGAACCGGATCAGTCCATCTGGGATAGTGGCCATGATGCATATGGGAATGCGGCTGACTGTCATATAGGTTTCTTCTGTTTCAAATCCATACTGTGCCCATTTCAGCAGATCCTCCAGATAATACCTTGCTGTAATATATTCTCCAGCGATTCCGGAATACCTGTTATCAAAGGCAGTTACATCAATGACCTTCTTCGGATCAAACTTCCCGTCAGTTTCCATCTGCGAACGGATCGCCCCATAGCAGATGATATCTGATATATCCCTGCCAAGAAGCTTATTGAATACCATGGAATCCTCAA
>ERZ773188.814-NODE-814-length-37631-cov-27.721924_pt1 | contig 37631 bp, 28 predicted proteins | sample MGYA00581011_ERZ773188 | MGnify/ENA primary metagenome ERZ773188 (study PRJEB29015, sample SAMEA2737798) | human gut metagenome | biome: human gut; feature: human-associated habitat; material: faeces | place: China | collected 2012 ...
CAGCCATCTTTGGTCCGAGTGGCGAGAGTCGAACTCACGGCCTCTTGAACCCCATTCAAGCGCGCTACCAAACTGCGCTACACCCGGTCAACCGGGCTGTCTCGAATCAGCTTTATTATTATAGCGGATATGAAGGAGAATGTCAACAGGGTTTTGCAAAAAATATAATTTTTGCATTTTTCCGCGCAAAGTGCTGCATAAATCCGACGGCGGATGCTTGACTTTCCCGCGCAGGTGCGCTATACTTAATGTCCTACCACAAAAGCAAAGGAGGTGTGCCCCATGGCAGAGGACAAGTGTGGGAAAAAAATGATTGCCGTCAACCGTGAGGTGCGCCACGAATACTTTGTCATCGAGGCACTGGAAACAGGCATCGAGCTGGTAGGCACCGAGGTCAAAAGCCTGCGCGCCGGAGGGGTCAACCTGAAGGATTCCTGGGCAGACATCGATGACGGCGAGCTGATCGCCAAGGGCATCCACATCAGCCCCTATGAGCAGGGCAACATCTTCAACAAGGACCCGCGCCGTCCGCGGCGTTTGCTGGCACACAAGGCGGAGATCCGCCGTCTGGGGCAGCAGATCAAGCTGCAGGGCTACACGCTGGTGCCGCTCTCTCTTTACTTTAAAAAGGGGCGCGTCAAGCTGGAGCTGGGCCTGTGCAAGGGCAAAAAGCTGTATGACAAGCGTGCGTCTGCTGCGGCGCGCGACGCCAGGCGCGACATTGACCGCGCACTCAAAACGCAGCGATAAGTTGTTTCTACTTCACTTTCCCGGTGGGCTTGCCTGCCGAATATACGGGGCTGTAATGGTTTCGACGGGGAGAGAGAGGCGTGAGCAGCGGGCCGTGGCGGTGACCCACGATAAAAGCGCCAACTTAAATTAACTGACAACAATTATCCTGTTGCCGTAGCTGCCTAATTAGGCGCTGCCGTCCTGCCCGTGTTAGTACCGCATGGGGTCAGGGCGTCGATTAGGTACTGAACGTGAACGGGCTTAAGCTTTGCGGCCCGGCATGAACTTATGAAGCTACCAAGGTGTAGTGCGTGTGTGCTCGCCCGCACCAAGGGAAATTTAATAAACACACTGCGCCCGGAGATACTCTAACTGATTTCTTTTCGGACACGGGTTCGACTCCCGTCAGCTCCACCATATTGTGCAAATCCGAACTCAATCTTCTTTGTGAAGCGTTGTTTCGGATTTGTTTTTGTTTTAGAGGATGTGGATCAGTCCACATCCTCTTTTTTCGGCACATCGTAAGTAAGCGCCTGTTTAGCATTCCAGATGCCAGCCGTGGTCGGGTCTCTCCCGCCAACCCGCGGGCCGCATATATGCGGCGGCCCCTACGACGCAGCAAAAAACAAAAAGCCGCTTACCTCAAACGAGATAAGCGGCTTTTGGCAGGGGTAGAAGGATTCGAACCCTCGGCACGCGGTTTTGGAGACCGCTGCTCTACCAACTGAGCTATGCCCCTATACTAATGATGCCCACAATGCGTATCTTGCACTGTGGGCATCAGCGCTGGAGCTGCTAAGCAGATTTGAACTGCTGACCTCATCCTTACCAAGGATGCGCTCTACCAACTGAGCTATAGCAGCGTATGGCGACCCGAATCAGGCTCGAACTGACGACCTCTAGCGTGACAGGCTAGCGTTCTAACCAACTGAACTACCGGGCCATACCCAGCTTCGTGCGCTGCCGTGGCAGCTGCAACGTTGTTAATTATAGCGGCTGACACGCAAAATGTCAACACTTTTTTTGATATTTTTTACCGATTTTTTCAGCTTCGATAAAATACAGCGCAGTTGCGTAAAAACCTAAAGAACATTGCATTCCGTGGCAGGGCGTGGTATGATAGATTATATCAGAGCTTCGGGCGGAAGAACTGCAGCTCCTCGCCGCGATGTATCCGCTGCAGACCGGCCCAGTGCCGCGTGACCATGATAACGGCATTCAGGGCCAGTACAGCACCGGCCTCGGTGCCGTATTGCAGCCAGCCCACCGGCACAGCCAGCGCGGCAATCAGCACCGCGCCTACCGGCAGATAGCCGGTCAGCATCACAGCCACGCCGCCCGCCAGACAGCACAGCACACCGGTGACGGGCAGGTACAGCATGAGCCACGCGCAGGTGACGGCCACGCCCTTGCCGCCCCGGCCCTTGTACCAAATCGGCCAGTTGTGCCCGAGCACCGCGCCAAGCCCGCCGTACAGCAGAGCGGTAAGCCCCAGCTCCGGCGCAAGCTGGTGGCAGAACCAGCAGGCCGCCGCAGTCTTGATGACGTCGCCCGCCAGAACCAGCAGCCCGGCCTTTTTACCAAGATGTGTCGCAATATTCGCCATGCCGGGGTTGCCGGTGCCAATATCCCGCGCACTGACGCCCGCCGTGCACCGCGCCACGACCTCCGCTGTCAAAAAACCGCCGAACAGATACCCCGCCAGCAGGCAGAGTCCCCGCAAAAATAGTGCCATACGCCTGCCCCTCCTTTTCCTTACAGTATGGGTGCGCCGCGCTCGATTTAACCATGTCAGAGGAAGTATATTATGGAACTGCAAGCATTGCAACAGGAATGTCTGGCCTGCCGCCGCTGCGGCCTGTGCGAGACGCGCCACAGCGTCGTCTTTGGCCAGGGTGCCGCACACGCCGAGGTCATGCTCGTGGGCGAAGGCCCCGGTGCCAACGAGGATGAGCAGGGTCTTCCCTTTGTGGGCAAGAGCGGCCAGCTGCTGGACCACTATCTGGAGGCCGTCGACTTGAGCCGTGACAAAAACGTCTATATTGCCAATATCGTCAAATGCCGCCCGCCCCAGAACCGCGACCCGCTGCCGGAAGAATCCGCCGCGTGCATGCCTTGGCTGCGCCAGCAATTTCAGCTGATCCGTCCCAAAATCGTTGTCTGTCTGGGCCGCGTGGCCGCGCAGCGGATGCTCGACCCGGGCTTCTCGATTTCCCGCGACCACGGTAAATTTTTCGACAAGCAGGGCACACTGTTCATGGCGACCTACCACCCCGCAGCGCTGCTGCACTACCCAGACAACAAGCCCGCTGTCTTTGGCGACTTTGTGGCCCTGCGGCAGAAAATCACAGAGGTCTGCGAACATACCTATTAAAAGTATACCACCGGATGCAAGGAGGAAAGCGGCATGGAGCCTGAAGCGTTGGCACTGACGCTGCCCATACGGCGTCTGGTGGAGTTTTTATTGCGCACCGGCAGCATTGACAGCCGCTTTACCGGCTTTGACCGCGCGCTGGAGGGCGCACGCCTACACCGTAAATTGCAGCGTGCCGCCGTAAAAGAGTACCCGGACTACCAGGCCGAGGCGGCGTTGAAGCAGGACTACGCCTGTGCCCAGATCACCTACACGCTGGAGGGCCGTGCCGACGGTATTTTTACCGATACTGACGGCATGCCGACCATTGATGAGATCAAAACAACAACTCTGCCGCCCGAGCTCATCACCGGTGAGCAAAGCCCGGAGCACTGGGCACAGGCGCAGATCTATGCGGCCATCTACGCGCGCCAGAACGGCCTGCCCGCTATGCGGGTGCGGCTGACCTACTTTCAGGTCGATGAGGAACTGGAATTTCGTTTCAGTCATGACTACACCGCCGACGCGCTGGACGCCGTTGTGACCGATCTGCTGACGCAGTACGCGCCGTGGGCCAAGCGTGCCGCCGAGTGGCAGCGCATCAGCCGCGCGTCATTAGCGGCGCTGCAATTTCCGTTTCCCGGCTATCGTCCGGGCCAGCGGGCCATGATCGGCGCGGTGTACAAGATTTGCACCGAGGGCGGGCAGTTGCTCTGCCAGGCACCCACCGGCATCGGCAAGACGATGAGTGTGCTGTTCCCGGCGTTAAAGGCTGTGGGGCAGGGCGGCCCTGTCTTTTACCTGACGGCCCGCGGTACGACCCGTGCGGCAGCGGAGAACGCGCTGGCGCTGCTGCGGGCGTCCGACGCCCATCTAAAGCTGCGCAGCGTAACGCTGACCGCCAAGGACAAAATCTGTATGCAGGATCGGCGCGAGTGTACGCCCGAGGCATGCCCCTATGCCAAAGGCTACTATGATCGCGTCAGGACGGCGCTGTGGGATGCGCTGGACACCCACGCTCTGACCGCTGACGCCCTGCAGATGCTGGCTCGCAGACATAAGGTCTGTCCGTTTGAGCTGGGACTGGATCTAAGCCTGTGGTGTGATGTAGTCATCGGGGACTACAACTACCTGTTTGACCCCGTCGTGCACTTGGAACGCTTTTTTGACACAGCGGGGGACTATCTGTTTCTGCTCGATGAGGCACATAATCTTCCGGACCGCGCCCGGGACATGCACAGTGCCGTCCTTGCCAAAAGCGCCTTCTACGACGCCAAAAAGCGGCTGGGCAAGGGCAAAAGCAGCCTGAAAAACGCACTGACAAAGGTCAACGACATCTTCATCGAGTGGCGGCACCGCTGCGAGGAAGCGCCCGGCGACAGCCGCTTTGGCCGCACGTTCTTTGAAAAGTCCCGCGCCGATACGCTTGACCGTGCGCTGACAAGGCTCTGTGAGCCGCTGGAGATCTGGCTTGACGAGCACCGCGACCCCGACGAGACCCACGAGGCACTGCTGCAATTATACTTTGACATCCGCGCCTGGCTGCGCGTGGCGGACACGTTCGACGATCACTTTGTACTGCAAATCTCTGCCCATGGCAGTGAGGTCCGTGCCGCAATGCTCTGCCTGGACCCGAGTGACTTTCTGGCGGCGGACTTTGCCAAGGGCCGCGCGGCGGTGCTGTTCAGCGCGACGCTGGCTCCGGCAGGCTATTACAGAGATCTGTGCGGTCTGCCCGATGCCCGCGCTGTAGCGCTGCGCAGCCCGTTTGATACGGAGCATCTGGGCCTGTGGTGCGCCCGCCACGTCAGCACCCGCTACAAGGACCGCGCGGACAGCATTGCCAAGGTCGCCGACCTGCTGGCCGTGATGTCCGGGGCGAGGGCCGGGCACTATCTGGCGTTTTTCCCGAGCTACAGCTATTTACAGCAGGTGTGGGAGGACTTCACCGCCCGCTACCCGGACCAGCCGACCCTCTGTCAGGAAAGCGCCATGGACGAGGGAAAACGCGCGGAGTTTCTGGCACAGTTTCAGAAATCCGACGGCAGACCGCTGTTGGGCTTTGCGGTGCTGGGCGGCGTTTTTGGCGAGGGCGTCGATCTGACGGGGGAGAGCCTCATCGGTGCAGCCATCGTCAGCCCGGGCCTGCCGCAGGTCGGCCCGCGGCAGGAGCAGCTGCGCGATTACTTTGAGCAGACGCGCGGCTCCGGCTTTGACTATGCCTACCGCTTCCCCGGTATGAACAAGGTTTTGCAGGCGGCAGGCCGGGTCATCCGCACGCCGGAGGACCGCGGCGTTGTCCTGCTCATTGATGACCGGTTTCTGGCCCCCGACACCCGCCGCCTGATGCCGCCGCACTGGGAGCAGCTGCGGGTCGTGGAAAGCGCCGAGACGCTGGCCGGGGAGCTGGAACGGTTCTGGGGCAGAGCAGCTTCTCCTGAGGGGGAAGCTGTCAGCAGCCCCGCCCGCTTATGAACGATTGCGCAGACTCGCACCTCAGTCGGCCCTGCGGGGCCACCGTCTCCTGAGGGGGAAGGTTTTAGGCTTATTTGCCCAAAAATCGCAAAATTTGCATAATTTATCCTCTTGCATTTACAGGCGTGCGTGCTATAATACAATCCGCACGAAATTATGCACGTATATAATAGGGTAGGGAAAATCATGACAAAAGACCTTACGAGCGGCAGTCCGCTCAAAGTTATTCTCCTGTTCAGCTTGCCGCTGGTGCTGGGCAACCTGTTCCAGCAGTTCTATGCGCTGGCGGATACCATCATCGTGGGCCGGTTCTGCGGTGTCAGTGCGCTGGCCTCTGTCGGCGCTACCGGCTCGGTCAACTATCTGATTTTGGGTTTCGTCATCGGCGTCTGCAACGGCTTTGCGATTCCCATTGCACAGCTGTTCGGCGCGCGGGACTATAAAGATCTGCGCCGCCATGTCGCCAACGCCGCCTGGCTCTGCATGGCGGCCAGTGTGGTGCTGACCATCAGCACCGTTGCGCTGACCCGCCCGATGATGCAGCTGATGCAGACGCCCGACGACATCATTGACGGCGCGGTCATCTACATCGGCTGGATTTTTGCGGGCATCCCGTTCATCTTTCTGTACAATATGGTGGCGGCCATCATGCGCGCACTGGGCGACAGCAAGACGCCGCTTTACTTTCTGATTTTGACCAGCGCACTGAACATCGGCCTTGACCTTCTGTTTATCGTGCCGTTCCATTTCGGCGTGCTCGGCGCGGCGCTGGCAACCGACATTTCGCAGGTCATCTCCGGCGTGCTGAGCTTTATTTATCTCCGCCGCAAGTTCGACGTGCTGAAAATGGAAAAGGACGATCTGGCCTTCTCGAAAAAGGCCAGCATACGTCTGCTGGGCATCGGTGTGCCGATGGGCCTGCAGTGCAGCATCACGGCCATTGGCAGCGTCATCATGCAGTGGGCGGTCAATGTGCTGGGCAGCACCGCCGTTGCCGCCGTCACCGCAGCAGGCAAGACCCAGGGTCTGCTGACCGTTCCGATGGAGAGCGTCGGCACGGCCATGGCAACCTACGCCGGGCAAAACCTCGGCGCATCCCGGATGGATCGTGTGCGGCAGGGCGTCAACAGCGCAATGCTCATTATTTTGATTTACGGTGTGGCATCGGCTTTCGTTCTGCATTTTACCGATGTGCAGATCATGGGGCTGTTTCTGGACACTGCCAAGGAGGTTGACATTGTAGCCATGGGGCGCGAGTATCTGTTCTGGAACAGTGTGTTCTTTGTGCCGCTGGGTGCGCTGATCGTCTGGCGCTACTCCATCCAGGGGCTCGGCTTCTCGTCACTCGCTATGCTGGCCGGTGTGGCCGAGATGGTCGCCCGCACGGCGGTGGCGATCGTACTGGTCCCGGTTCTGGGATACTTCGGCGCGGAGCTGTCCAATCCCGCCGCATGGATCGCGGCCTGCCTGTTCCTGTACCCTGCGTACCGCTGGACCTGCCGCCAACTGGACAACCGCCTGCTGGCCGCCAGGCTCCACATTCAGGGCGACCACGCGGAGACTGTGCTATAAATCTTGTGACCGCTTTCATGGGAAGGCGGTCATTTTTGTTTGTGTCTCCGCAGGGGCGCCTTCGATATGCGCCCGGATCGTGTGCGGCAGCGGTACGGCTTGCGGGCGGATATGGAATCCGCCCCTTCCTTTTTAGCATTTCCTCTTGCCGATGTATAAAAAAACGTATATAATAAGCCTATAGAGAAATCAGACTGTCGAAAAACTCTTGTAGGAGCGAGCATTGCTCGCCCGTGCCCGTTTGCCTTGTAAGCAAACTGTCGCAGAAAATGCGTTGCTGCGGTAAGTTGACGGGCGACCAATGGTCGCCCCTACACGTGCAATAAGGCAAGAATGCGTTTTTATAACGGCCTGAAGAAGCATATAAAGGGAAAGGAAAGACAATCATGCCGCAGAAAAAGCCGTTTATTACCCTTGCCCAGGCGAAGGAGATCGCCGCCGATATTCCCACCCCGTTCCACCTTTACGATGAAAAGGGAATCCGCGAGAACGCCCGCAGGGTCATCGCCGCGTTCAGCTGGAACAAGGGCTTCAAGGAATACTTTGCCGTCAAGGCCACGCCCAACCCCTACCTGCTGAAGATTCTGCAGGAGGAGGGCTGCGGCGTTGACTGCTCCAGCTATACTGAGCTGCTCATGAGCGAGGCCTGCGGCTTCAAGGGCAGCGACATCATGTTTTCCTCCAACGACACGCCCGCGCAGGACATGAAGAAAGCCTACGACCTCGGCGCGTACATCAATCTGGATGATCTGACCCATGTCGAATTTCTCGAGAAGGTTGCTGGTGTGCCCAAGACCGTATGCTGCCGCTACAATCCGGGCGGTGTGTTTGAATTGGGCAACGGTATCATGGACAACCCCGGTGATGCCAAGTACGGCATGAGCGAGGACCAGATGGCCGAGGCATACACAAAACTGATGGCTGCCGGTGCCGAGGAGTTCGGTATCCACTCCTTCCTGGCCAGCAACACCGTGACTGATGACTATTACCCGAAGCTGGCCGGTATCCTGTTTGAGCTGGCCGTCCGCCTGCACAAGCGCACCGGCGCAAAAATCAAGTTCATCAACCTTTCGGGCGGCGTCGGCATTGCCTACCGCCCCGACCAGCGCAGCAACGACATTGCCGCCATCGGCGAGGGCGTGCGCAAGAAGTTTGAGGAGATTCTGGTGCCCGCCGGCATGGGTGATGTCGCCATCTTCACCGAGATGGGCCGCTTCATGCTGGCACCCTACGGCGCACTTGTCACCACCGTGCTGCACCAGAAGCATATTTACAAGGAGTACATCGGCGTTGACGCCTGCGCGGCCAACCTGATGCGCCCCGCCATGTACGGCTCCTACCATCACATCACGGTGCTGGGCAAGGAGGACACCCCCTGCGACCACAAGTACGACGTCACCGGCGGTCTGTGTGAGAACAATGACAAGTTCGCCATTGACCGTATGCTGCCGGAAATCGACATCGGCGACATTGTCTACATCCATGACACCGGCGCACACGGCTTCTCGATGGGCTACAACTACAACGGCAAGCTGCGCAGTGCCGAGGTCCTGCTGAAGGAGGACGGCTCCCACCAGCTCATCCGCCGCGCCGAGACGCCGGAGGACTACTTTGCAACGTTTGATTTCAGCCCCTTCTTCAAAAAATAATTCCGGGAGGACACCCCATTGTTTGAATTCCTTTTTGTTATCGGCATCGTGCTGGCGTTTTACGGCTACTCCGCAATGAAGAACCCCAATGTCTGGGGCGACCAGGGCCGCGACGAGATCAAACCAGAAAACTGGAACGGCTATGTGGTGCACAACGGCCAGTTCATGATGTACGCCGGGTTCTTTCTGGCTGCGCTGGCCGCACTGGATGTGATTTTTGACTTTGCGGGCTGGCTGTACATCCTGATTCTGCTGGGCGGTCTGGCCATGATCTTCTATCCGCTCGCCCATTGGATGCACGAAAAAGAGGGCAAATGGTGGCCCTGGCCGAAGCATAAAAAGAAAAAGTGAAACTCTCAAAAGCCTTCCCCCTCGGGGGAAGGTGGCCCCGCAGGGCCGGATGAGGGCAAGGCGTATCTGACTACTCAAAAACGGGTCATTGCCACAAGCTTTGCCCTCATCAGTCAGTGGTCGGAGCCACTGACAGCTTCCCCCGTGGGGGAAGCCAACGCAAACAAAAATGCCTGTGCAGGCTTCAAACCTGCACAGGCATTTTTGCTGTCGTAAGATTTATTCCGCCGTATCCGCCAGCATCTCCGCCACTTCTGCCTTGGTAAACTCGCCCAGCGGCAGCACCAGCTTAGCCAGCACTTCCTGCGGCAGGCCTGCCAGCGCGGCACTCTGATCTGCCTCAGCGTCCGCAGCAGGCAGCAGGTGAGAAAGCCCCTCACCGACCACCTCGATGCGGGCATAGTGCCCGGTGGCAATGAACGCGCAGTCCAACTCGGCAGCCTTGTCGGCCAGCAGCTGCAAAAGCGCGGCAGGCGTGACTTCGTGTTCAGCCGTGAATGTCTGCACCGCAAAGCCCTGCTGCTGCAAAATGCGCATGGCTGCGGCGGCGTCACTGCCGCTGTTCAGTCCCAGCAGGACCTTATCCTGCTTTTCAAATGTGTTAAAACCGTCCATGTTTCTCTCCTTATGCCAAGGTCAGGCCTGACGCCCGCCGTATTTCTTGCTTTGCTCCACAGCCATACGGTCACAGCGTTCGTTTTCGGGATGGCCGGCGTGGCCCTTCAGCCAGTGGTAGGTAATTTCATGCTTCTCGCTCTCGGCCAGCAGCGGGGCCCACAGATCCGGGTTCAGGGCGGGGGATTTGTCTGCTTTCTTCCAGCCGCGGGCACGCCACCCCCTGGCCCAGCCCTTTTGCAGGCTGTCAATGACGTACTTGCTGTCGCTGTACAGGTCAATGGCGCAGGGCTCCTTGAGCTGGCGCAGCGCCTCCAGCAGGGCGGTCATCTCCATGCGGTTGTTGGTCGTGTTGGCCTCGCCGCCGGAAAGCTCCTTCTCGTACACCTTCTGCGCCGTGCGGAACCGCAGGATCGCGCCCCAGCCGCCCGGGCCGGGGTTGCCGCTGCAGGCACCGTCGGTATAAATTTCAATATGCTTCATGCGTTGTACTCCGTATTCTGGTCTATAATATTACTATTATAGCAAGCCGGGCTTCATAAGGCAAGATATTTGACATAGACGCCATTTCCGATTATAATAGAGTGTAATTGCATTGTGTGTTTTATCGGGCCTGGCCGCGTCTTTTCAGGCGGGCTTTCCGCGCCCATTCCATTAGGCATAGGAGCATCCGCTCTTAAAATACATAGATCGCAACCGCTTTTGAGGGATTCCGGTACCTGCAGGTGGCAGGCACCAGCCCGGAAATACGACGATTCGGAGGTTTTCGATGGAAGAGTTCAAGCCAAAACGTAAAAATACCGCACAGCCTGCCCAGAACGGCCAGAGTGCGCCCCATACCCGCAAGCCGCGCACACCCAAGCCCCAGGGTGAGAACGCTGCCAACGCGCAGCACAAGCCCCGCCCCCGCCGCCCGCGCCCCGCGGCCCCGGCCACTGCCGAGCAGAACGCCGCCGCGCAGAGCATTCCGGCTCCGCGTCCGCGCCGCCCGCGCCAGAATCAGAACAGCGCTGCACCCCAGAACGGTCAGGCTGCCGCACCGCGCCCCCAGGGCCAGCGCCGCGGACGCCGTCCTAAGAACCCGGAGCATCTTGAGATGACCCCGGCCATCCCGATGCACATCTGCCCGCTGGGCGGCCTCGGCGAGGTCGGCAAGAACATTACGCTGTATGAGTGCCAGGGCGACATGATCCTCATTGACTGCGGCCTTGTGTTCCCGGATGCCGATATGTTCGGTGTCGATCTGGTCATCCCGGACTTCACCTACGTGCTCGAGAACAGGGACCGCATCAAGGGCCTGTTCATCACCCACGGTCATGAGGACCACATCGGCAGTCTGCCGTACCTGCTCAAAAAATTCAATGTGCCGATCTACGCCGCCAAGCTGACGATTGGTCTTATCAAGAACAAGCTCGAGGAGCACGGCCTTGCGTCCAGCGCGATCTTCCATGAGATCCGCCCGCGCCAGAAGGTCACGCTCGGCTGCTTCACCGTTGAGCCGATCCACGTCAACCACTCCATCCCGGACTCGCTGGCCTTCGCCATCGACTGCCCGGCGGGCGTGGTCATCCACACCGGCGACTTCAAGGTCGACTACACGCCGCTGTCCGGCGACGCCGTGACCGACCTGCCCACGATTGCCGAGTATGGCCGCAAGGGTGTGCTGGCGCTGCTGGCAGATTCCACCAACGCAGAGCGCCCGGGCTTTACCGCCACTGAACAGACCGTCGCCGAAGGTGTGCGCCGCCTGTTTGTCAAGGCCGGTAAGCGCCGCATCATCGTGGCAACGTTCGCCTCCAATATCTACCGCGTGCAGCAGATCATCGACCTGGCGATTGAGTCGGGCCGCAAGGTTGCCGTCAGTGGGCGCAGCATGGTCTCCAACACCGAGATGGCCCGCGAGCTAGGCTACCTGCACGCGCCGGATAATGTGCTTATCACGATTGACGAAATCAACAAATACCCGCCGGAGAAGGTCGTGCTCATCACCACCGGCAGCCAGGGCGAGCCGCTGAGCGCGCTGTCCCGCATGGCGCAGGCCAGCCACCGTCAGGTGCGCGTCGGCCCCAATGACTTCATCATCATCTCGGCCCGCCCGATCCCCGGCAATGAAAAGACCGTCACCAAGGTCGTCAACGGCCTGCTGACTCTCGGGGCCGAGGTCATCTACGAAAATATGTACGACACCCACGTGTCCGGCCATGCCTGCCAGGAGGAGCAGAAGCTCATGCTGACGCTGGCCCACCCGCAGTTCTTCCTGCCCGTGCACGGTGAGTTCAAGCAGCTCAAGCGCCACGCCGAGACCGCGGAGCATCTGGGCTATATCCCGAAGCAGAATATCTATATCGCCGAGAACGGCCAGAACATCCGCCTTTCCGCGGATGGCATGACCGTTGAGAACACTGTTACGGCGGGCGCTGTGATGGTCGATGGCTACGGAGTCGGCGATGTAGGCAACGTGGTCCTGCGTGACCGCCACCACCTGTCGGAGGACGGCATCATCATTGTGACCGCCGCCATCGACGGCAGCAACGGACAGGTTCTCTCCGGTCCCGATCTTGTCAGCCGCGGCTTTGTCTACGTGCGTGAGAGCGAGGAGCTGATGGAGGGAGCCCGCACCCAGGTGGAGATGGCCCTGGACCGCAGCCTGGCCGACAACCTGCACGACTGGGCCAGCGTCAAAGCCCGCGTGCGCGAGGCGCTGTCGAGCTATATCTACCGCCGCACCAAGCGCAGCCCCATGATCCTGCCAATTCTGCTGGAAGTGTAATTCTTTTCCTGAACAGGGGAGTGTACGATGAAACACAAGGATGGATTGGATATTGCCGCTCTGCTGCTGTTGCTGCTGGTCGCCATCGCCGCGATGGCCGTGCCGGTGGCCCTGACGCAGCCTGCCCTGCTGGCCGTGCCTGCGGTGCTGGTACTGATCGCGCTCTGTGTAGTGCTCTACCAGCGCCGCCGCCTGCGCGCGTTTCTGGCCAGGCAGCTTTGCAGCACCGATTTTGAGAACAGCCGTATCCAGTACAGCCTGGCAAATCTGCCCATCCCCACGGTGCTTGTCAACGACGGGCGCATTTTGTGGTACAACCAGTATTTCAGGCAGGATGTGCTGAACGATTACGACGCGGTGACCCGCCCGGTGAATCGCGTTCTGCCGGAGCTGGATCTGGCCGTCTGCTCCCGCCCGCACGGGCAGGACCTGAAAGTGGGGGAGCGCCGCTTTACGGCCTATGCAGGCTCAGCCAAGGGCAGCCGCGGGGCCAGCCTTGTGTATCTCATCAATGATACGCTTTATAAAGAAACGCTCGACGAGTACAACGAGAGCCGCCCGGCCTGTCTCATCATCGTCATCGACAGCTATGACGAGCTGTTTGATGATATGAAGGACAGTGAGCAGGCCAAGGAGCTGGAGGCTATCAACAGCCTGCTGGAGAAATACATCGGGCGCAGCACCGGCTTTTTGCGCAAGGTCACGAACAGCCGCTACATCGCAGTGGTGGAGGAGCGTGACGTCCGCTGGATGCTGGCGGAGCGCTTTGACATCCTCGATAAGGTCCGTGCGCTGCATCCCGGCGGGCTGACCACGCTGTCCATCGGTGTCGGCCACGGCGGAAAGACCCTGCAGGAATGCCACCAGATGGCACGCGAGAGCATCGACATTGCCCTGGGCCGCGGCGGCGACCAGGCCGCCGTTAAGACCGTTGACGGCTTTGAGTTCTACGGCGGTATCTCCCACGGCGTCGAGAAGCGCAGCCACGTCCGCAGCCGCATTATTGCCAATGCGCTGTGCGACCTCATCAAGCGCAGCGACAGCGTTATCATCATGGGGCACCGCATGAGTGACCTCGACGCCGTCGGCTCCGCCATCGGCGTGCTGCGCATCTGCAAAATGTGCGATGTGCCCGCGGTCATCGCCATCAACAGCGAGGCTACGCTCGCCGGGCCGCTGCTCAAGACTTTTCTTGATGCAGGCGAGGGCCACGACTTTATCGCACCCGATCAGACGCTCGACGTCATCACGCCGAATACGCTGCTGATCGTCGTCGATACCTACCAGAAGCGCCTGCTGGAAAGCCAGCAGATCTACGAAAAGTGCAAGCACGTCGTCGTCATCGACCACCACCGCATGGCGGTGGGCCACATCGACAACCCGACGCTGATCTGCCATGAGCCCTATGCGTCCAGCGCCAGCGAACTGGTGTGTGAGCTTCTGCAGTTCATGCCGAAGGAAAACAACATCACCCCGCTGGAGGCCCAGGCACTTTTGGCCGGCATCATGCTGGACACCCGCAGCTTTGCGCTGCATGTCGGCGTGCGCACCTTTGAGGCTGCCGCCTGGCTGCGCAGCCGCGGTGCCCAGACCGCTGACACCAAGCTGCTGTTCAACACCTCAAAAGAGGAGTACGAGGCCCGCGCCCACATTGTGGAGGCGGCCTACATATACAAGGGCTGTGCCATTGCCCTGTCGGACGAGCTTGAGGCCGGTATGAACGTTGTGCTGCCGATGGCGGCCAACGATCTGCTGACCATCAACGGCGTCGACGCCAGCTTTGTGGCAGTCGCCAAAAACGACGGCGTCAATATCTCGGCACGCAGCATGGGCGCACTGAACGTGCAGGTCATTCTGGAGCCGCTGGGCGGCGGCGGCCATCTGATGATGGCGGGTGCTCAGCTCCAGAACTGCACGCTGCAGGATGCGGAGCACCGCATCCGTGAACAAATCGACCTTTACCGCGCGGCGCAAAAGGAAAATACTGCGCGGTAATTGTGATAAAAATTTTGGGAGGGAAACCCTTATGAAGATCATTCTCAAACAGGACGTCAAGACCATCGGCAAAAAAGACGAGATCCACGAGGTTTCGGACGGCTACGCCCGCAACTTCCTGTTCCCGCGCGACCTGGCAGCCCCTGCGGATGCCGCAGCACTGAACCAGGCCCGCACCAAGAGCGAGGCTAAGGCCCACCACGAGGCCGAGGCACGCGCCGCCGCAGAGGAGTTGGCCGCCAAGATCAAGGGCCAGGTCGTGACCGCCAAGGTCAAGGGCGGTGCATCCGGCAAGCTGTACGGCAAGGTCACCGGCAAGGAGGTCGCCGAGCTGCTGACCACCCTGACCGGCACCGAAATCGATAAAAAGAAGGTCGAGCTGCCTTCCGCCATCAAGGAGTTCGGCAGCTATGACGCCTCCGTGCGCCTGTACGCCGGTGTCGTCGCGCCCTTCAAGCTGAAGGTCGAGGAGCTGTAATTTGCCGTCTGGCAGGGAAGGAGGATGTCCGCTATGCCGAAAAATGAAGAAGTAAGCCTTGCCAGCCTGGGCATCCAGATGCCCTACAGCATGCAGGCCGAGCAGAGCGTGCTGGGCGCGGCGCTGGTGGATGAAACGGTGCTGAACCGCCTCATCACCGACATGGAGCCCGAGATGTTCTACTCGGACCAGAATCGCGCCATCTATGAGACGATGCGCTCGCTCTACACCGAGAGCGAGGCCGTTGACATTGTCACGCTTGTCAATGCGCTTGCCAGCAACAAGACGTTTGCCAGCGCCGACGACGCCAAGGTTTATCTGGCCCGCATCGCCGAGACGCTGCCCTCGGTCTCGAACGTTGATTCCTATTTTAAAATCGTCAAGGAGAAGTACCAGGGCCGCCGCCTGATCGACGCCGCCCGGTCCATCCTGAACGAGACCGCCTCCGGCGAGGACGCCGATCTTCTGCTCGAAAGCGCGGAGCAGAAGATCTACGACATCCGCTCCGGGCGCGACAAATCGGGTGTCAAGACGATCCGCGAATCCATTCTCGAGGTCATCGACACGATGCAGAAGCTGAGCGGCGCGGACCGCGACAAGTTCGCCGGTATCCCCACGGGCTTCAACTATCTGGACACGGTCCTGACCGGGCTGGGCCGCTCGGACCTGATTATTCTGGCCGCCCGCCCCGGTATGGGCAAGACATCGTTTGCGCTGAACATTGCAACAAACGTTGCCCGCCAGCAGAAGGTGCCAACGATCATTTTCAGTCTGGAAATGACCTGCGAGCAGCTGACGGACCGCATTCTTTCCAGCACGGCGAACATCGACAGCCAGGCATTCCGCACGGGCCGTTTGAACAACTCCGACTGGAACGATTTTGCCCAGGCCACGTCGCTGCTCTACAACGCTCCGATTTACATGGACGATTCCTCCGGTATCTCGGTGCCCGAGATCAAGGCAAAAATCCGCACGATCAACCAGGATCCCAAGAAGGAAAAAATCGGGCTCGTTATCATCGACTACCTGCAGCTGATGCAGAGTGCCAAGCGCACCGAGAGCCGCGTGCAGGAGATCAGTGACATTACCCGGAACCTCAAGATCATGGCCAAGGAGCTGAACGTACCGGTCATCGCGCTTTCCCAGCTGTCCCGTGCAGCGGAAAAAACGACGGGGCGCTCGGATCACCGGCCCCAGCTTTCCGACCTGCGCGACTCCGGCTCTATCGAGCAGGATGCCGACATCGTGCTGTTCCTCTACCGCGCGGCCTACTACAATGCCCAGAACGGCGAGGAAAATCAGGCCAATGAGAATGAGGCCGAGTGCATCGTAGCCAAAAACCGCCACGGCGAGACGAGCGTTGTCCGTCTGGGCTGGGACGGCGCGCACACGCGCTTCAGCAATCTGGATGTGACCCATGAGTTCTGACGCGGAAAAAACTGTACAGCGTATGGATGAGGCTCTGTTGGACAACTGCCGCCGACAGGGTCTGTTCAAGTCTGGCGACAGAGTCATTGCGGCCTGCTCCGGTGGGGCAGACTCGATGGCTTTGTTGCTTTTTTTACTGCGCCATCGCCGTACGCTGGAGATCGAGGTGCTGGCGACCCACGTCAACCACGGCATCCGGGGCGAGACTGCCCGCCGCGATGCCGACTTTGTGGCGGACTTCTGCCGCCGGAACGGCGTGGAGCTGTTCCTGTATGACGCCGTGCAGGAAGGCATAGAGGTGCCGCCCCGCCCGAGCGAGGATTGGGCCCGCGGTCTGCGCTACGGCTGGTTCGATGAGCTGGCCGCGCGGGAGGAGGCCGTCATTGCCACGGCCCACACGATGTCCGACCAGGCTGAGACGGTGCTTTTCCGCATGGCGCGCGGCACGGGTCTGCACGGGCTGACCGGCATCCCGCCGCGCCGCGGCTGCTATGTGCGGCCCTGCCTCTGCCTGACCCGCGCCGACACCGAGGCATACTGTGCCGCGCTGGGGCAACACTATATCCGGGATGAGACGAACGACCAGGACGTTTATGCGCGCAACCGCATCCGGCATGATGCCATCCCGGCGCTGCAATACGCCAACCCCGCCGCCGAGCGCAGCATTGCGCGGCTCTGCCGCCAGATGCGCGCGCTGGACGACTGGCTGACCGGCGAGGCCGCCGCCCTTCTGCAGGCGGCCACTGTGCCGGGCGGCTATGATGTCACGGTCCTGCGCCGCGCCGAGGGACCTGTGCTGGACGCCGCGCTGCACGCGCTGGTCAGCCCCGTGCGCGACGCCGAGGAAAAGTATATCAGTCTGCTGCACTTCCTTGTTTTAAAGGGGGAGGGTGCTGTTCAGCTGACCCCGGACGTAAACTATAAAATACAGGACGGCCTGCTCGTCTGCCTGACGCGGGAGGGTTCTCAGACCCTTCCCGCGCCGCCGCAGCCCTTTGAACCGGGTGATTTTTACCTTCCGGGTGGTTATTTTGTGAAATTTCAGGTCGTAAAGTATGAAGATTTTCTAAAAAATCAACCAATTTTCAAAAAAGACTTAAACTGTTGCGCAGATTGTGCTAAAATACAGAGGAATGCTATTCTGCGCACACGGCAGCCGGGGGACTTCTTCCGCCCGGCAGGACGCCATCTGCGAAAAACACTCAAAAAATATTATAATGAACTTGGCATACCGCAGGCCGAAAGGCCGCTGCTGCCGCTGCTGGCTGACGGCAGTGAGGTGCTGTGGCTGTGGGGCTGCGGCTTTGCCGAGGGATGTGCCCCCGATGAGTACACCCACGAGGTACTGACGGTGCGGACAGAAAAAACAGGGGAGGCATAACTCTGATGTACAGCATGGACAATGATATTGACCACATTCTTGTATCGGAAGATGCGCTGAAGGCCAAGGTCAACGAGCTAGGCGCACAGATCAGCCGCGATTACGCGGGCAAAGACCTGCTTCTGGTCTCGATCCTGAAGGGTTCCGTCGTCTTTATGGCGGACCTGATGCGCGCGGTTCAGATTCCCTGCGCCATCGACTTTATGGTCGTTTCCAGCTACGGCGGTGCAAACACGTCCTCCACGGGCCTTGTCAAGATCATCAAGGACCTGGATGCCGACCTGACCGGCAGGGACGTGCTGATCGTTGAGGATATTCTGGACACCGGCATCACGCTGTCCAAGCTGGTTCCGGTGCTGAAAATGCGCAACCCCGGCAGCGTGAAGATCTGCACCATCCTCAGCAAGCCCAGCCGCCGCATGGCCGACATCGAGCCGGACTACTGCGGCTTTGAAGTGCCGGATGAGTTCGTGGTCGGCTATGGTCTGGACTACGACGAAAAGTACCGCAACCTGCCCTATGTGGGTGTTCTTAAACCGGAAGTATATTCCGGCGAATGATAAAATGCCCGGTGTGCACACCGGATAGGAGTTGATTTCTTGAAGCAAAAACAACCGAAATTCAGCGGCATCCTCGTGGTAGCCGTCCTGATGGTGTTGGTCCTGTTCATCGTCAGCCTTTCGCCGCTTCTGGCAGCGTCCGGCAGCAAGGACACGACCTACTCCGAGATTTACTATTACTTTGAAAATCAGCAGGTGACATCGTTCCGTCTGGACCTTGGCACCGGCAGCCTGGAGCTGTGGCTCAAGGAGGGTAAGGCTGCTCTGCCGGAGTCCAACGCTGCAGCCAGCCTGCCCACCGGCGGTCTGCTGACCGGCGTGTACAGCTCGGACGATAACGCCTTGCCCGCAAACGGCGGCACCGTCTATATGACCTACAAGCTGCCCTACGGCGGCGACTTCAACACCGGCAAGATCTCCGATTTTGTTGACGAGTACAACGCGGCCAACCCGGATGCGCCGATGGTGTTTGACTACGTCGCCGCCAAGACGAGCATTCCCTGGTTGGAGATCATCTTCTACGTCGCAATGATCGGCAGCATCGGTATGCTGTTCATGTCGATGTACCGCGGCGGCGCGGGCGGCGGCATCATGAATGTGGGCCGCGCCAAGGTCAAGGATCAGCAGGAGAACCAGCGCAAGGCAACCTTTGCCGATGTGGCCGGTGCCGATGAGGAAAAGGCCGAGCTGCAGGAGGTCGTTGAGTTCCTGAAGGCCCCGAACAAGTTCAACTCCCTCGGCGCACGCATTCCGCACGGCGTACTGCTTGTCGGCCCTCCGGGTACCGGCAAAACGCTGCTGGCCCGTGCCTGTGCCGGTGAGGCCGGTGTGCCGTTCTACGCGATTTCCGGTTCCGATTTTGTCGAGATGTACGTCGGCGTCGGTGCCTCCCGTGTGCGCGACCTGTTTGAAAAAGCCAAAAAGACGATGCCTTCCATCATCTTCATTGATGAGATCGACGCGGTGGGCCGTCAGCGCGGCGCAGGTCTCGGCGGCGGTCACGATGAGCGCGAGCAGACCCTGAACCAGCTGTTGGTCGAGATGGACGGCTTCGATGCCAACGATGGCGTCATCGTCATGGCTGCCACGAACCGCGCGGACATTCTGGACAAGGCGCTGCTGCGCCCGGGCCGCTTTGACCGTCAGGTCTACGTCGGTCTGCCCGACGTCAAGGGCCGCGAGGAGATTCTGCGCGTCCATACAAAGAATAAGCCTCTCGGCCCCGATGTGAGCCTGAAAACGATTGCCCGCTCCACGGCTGGCTTCTCCGGCGCTGATCTGGAGAACCTCGTGAACGAGGCTGCGCTGCTGGCCGCCCGTCAGGGCAAGAAGGCCATCACCGAAAAGGAGATCGAGGAAGCCTCCGTCAAGGTCATGATGGGACCTGAGAAAAAGAGCCACGTCGTCACCGACGAAGAGCGCCGCCTGACTGCCTACCATGAGACAGGCCACGCTATCACGGGCTACTTCAGCAAGCACCACGATCCCGTGCATCAGATCAGCATTATCTCCCGCGGCGGTGCGGGCGGCTACACAATGTACCTGCCCGAGAAGGACCCCAGCTACGTCACCAAGACCGCGATGTTTGAAAACATTGTCACCCTGCTGGGTGGCCGTGTAGCCGAGCAGCTTGTGTTGGAGGACATCTCCACCGGTGCGTCCAGCGACCTGCAGCGCGCCACCGATACAGCCCGCGCCATGGTCACCCGCTACGGCTTCTCCGAGCGGATGGGGCCTGTCGTCTACGGCAGTGACCCCGGCGAGACCTTCCTGGGACGTGACTTCGGCCAGGGCAAGGGCTACTCGGAGGCTATCGCATCCGAGATCGACAACGAGATCCGCGACATTGTGGATGAGGCCTACGAGACCGCCCGCCGCACCCTGACCGAGCACATGAACGAGCTGCACAAGGTAGCAGGCGTTCTTATGGAGCGCGAAAAGATCAGCGGTGAGGAATTCAAGACATTGATGGAAGGCGGGACCCTGCCGCCTTATGACCTGGGCAGGGGCGAGACCGCCCAGCCTGAAGCACCTGCGCCGGATTCTGCCGCACCTGTGCAGCCTGCCGAACAGCCCGAAACCCAGCAGCCTGCCGAGCCGGCCAACCCCCAGCCCGACACGCAAGAGTAAAGAGTAGGTGTAACTATGGATCAGAATTTTTCCCTGATGGCGCAGTCCCGCGCCAACTACTATACCGCCGGAAGTCCGGTGCAGTTCGTGCGTGTCGAACTGCTGAAGGGTGACACGACCGGTGAGGTCGCCGTCTGCCTGACCTTCAAGAATGTCGGCACCGAGCCGCTGACCGGCCTGGTCGTCCACTTCAAATGTAAGGATGCCGCCGGTCAGGTCCTGTGCGAGGATGACTTCTATTATGAGCAGCTCAACGCCCAGCCCGGCGCCGTGTTCGGCAGCGATGACGCTGTTTATGTCAGCGACACGCCGGTTTCCAGCGTGGAGGTCGAGCAGGATCGCGCGTTCCTCAATGGCCGCGGCGTCGACCTGCGCAATTACAAGCGTGTTCGCTTGAACATGCCCCGCGTACTGCCCGGCTCCATCGCCAAGACGCTGCAGCAGCGTACCGGCAATGTCCAACTGACCTGCGTGCCCCAGGACACCGAGTACGGCTGGTTCTGCGCCTGCGGTGCGTTCCATCCCAATGAGGAAAACACCACCGTCTGCTCCGAGTGCGGCGGTGACCGTGCCGGTATCAAGGCAACGCTGACCGCTATTCTGGAGGAGGCCCGCCAGGCCGCCGAGCGCCAGCAGCAGGAGGTCAACGCCGTCGCCAGCAGTGTGGCCCCGGCGCCCGCTCCCGCACCGCAGCCGCAGGCACAGCCTGCCCCGGCTGCCAGCGACCCGCGCGCCATGGCCAACGCCGTGCAGGCAGCCATCACCGGTCAGCAGGACATCCCGCCGCAGAGCGCCTATGAGCCCGAGCAGGCAACCGCCGCGTTTGAGCCCCAAGACAGCAGCTACGCCGATGACGACGAGGATGCCGAGGCCGAGCGCGTCCGCCGCTACGCTCCCAAAGGCCGCCTGTTCGACGATGATGAGGACGACGATGAGGGCACCCAGATGTACGATACCGATGACCTCGACTACGATGACGAGGACGACGGTTACGATAAGAAGTCCAAAAAACGTGGCCGCTACGCCGATGACGACGAAACCAGTGAGGACGACGTCATGGCCGAGCGCATCATCCACCTGGCCCCGCCCATCACGGCCATTGCCTGTGCCTTGATCGTGGCACTGTCTCTGGTCTATCACTTCGTTCTGGCGTAAAAAAATTACCGGGCCGTTTCCCGAATGTGGGGAACGGCCCGGTATTTTTGATTTTTCGGCAATATCCCGCGGGCAGATATGCAATGCTCCCCTACGGATAACAACATCGTCGCTTGCAGGGGCGGATGCTTCCAGCCGCCAGCCGCGGCAGAGCTTACTTTTCTGCCGTCAGTCGTTCGTACGTCTTTACGATTTCCGGGTCATTCAGCTTGATGACCCTGCCGGAAAGATACTGCAGCGTATTTTCCTCGGGGATTCTGCCAAACGTCAGTCGCTGGGCGCAGAGAGCCTGTGTTTTCAGCCCGGTGCGCTCGTTCATCTTGTGGTTGCCGTACTTGATGTCGCCCAGTACCGGATGGCCCAGATACGCCAGATGCGCACGGATCTGGTGGGTGCGGCCCGTGATCAGCCCAATGCGGCAGAGCGCAAACGGCCCTGCCTGCCGGATGACCGTCACCTCGGTGATGATCTGCTTGTAACCCTCGCTCTCACGGGCGTGGATGCGCACCTTGTTATTTTTCTCGCTGTGCTGCAGCCATGCGACGAACCGTCCCTGCGGCGGTGCCCCCACCGTGATGGTCAGATACTCCTTTTTCATCATGTCGTCGCGGATGATGGCGTTCAGGTCGCGCAGCGCGGCGTAGCTCTTGGCGGCCAGCACCAGACCTTCGGTGCCGCGGTCCAGCCGGTTGCACAGCGCCGGGGCAAATCGCTTTTCTGCGTGGGGATCATACTCGCCCTTGGCCTCCAGATAAGCCGCAAAGGCATCCACCAGATTGGCGTCGCCGGTGCGGTCACTGTGGCAGAGCAGGTGCGCGGGCTTGTAGAGCACCGCAAAATTTTTATCCTCATACACCACGGTCACAGGCGGCTGCCTACGCGGCGGCTTGGCAGTCTTGGCAGCGGGCTTGCCCACGGGGAAGAACTCGTCGTTGATGTACAGTTCGATCAAATCGCCTGCGCTCAGGCGGGTATCCGGCTCGGCGCGCTTGCCGTTGACCTTGATGCGCTTGTTGCGGAACGCCTTGTACATCATGCTGCGGGGCATATCCTTGGTCACGCCCTCCACAAAGCGGCTCAGGCGCACGCCGTTTTCATTGGGTCCTGCGGTAAAACTTTTCATCGTGTCCTCTTTAAAAATTCATCAGTAAAAACGGTTGGCAAAAGTCTTTTTACAGTATATAATAAAACCAGCAGAACGTAAAGATGGGATGTGAAAAAATGGCAGACGAAAATCTCCACGCGAAACACCGCGCCCGGATGCAGGAGCGCGTCGAGCGAGACGGACTGGACAGCCTAGCCGAACACGAGGCACTGGAATATCTGCTGTTTCTCTCCATCCCGCGGGCAGACACAAACGCGCTGGCGCACAGACTCATTCAGCACTTCGGCGATTTCTGCAAAGTGCTGGAGGCCGAGCCCGAGGAACTGATGCAGGTCGAGGGCGTCGGCCCCAAAAGTGCGCGGCTGATTTCTACCGTCATGGCGTGCAGCCGCTATTATGAGCTGAAAAAGCGCAAGACCCGCCTGTCGCTGAACACGGCAGAGACGGCCATCGCCTACGTAAAGCCGCTGTTCCGCGGTGTGCAGAATGAGCAGCTCTACCTGATTTTATTGGACGACGCCTGCCGCCCTGTGCAGGACCTGCGCATTGCCGAGGGCGTTCCCAACCGCGTGGCCGTGGACACCCGCAAGCTGCTGCGCGCCGTGGCCCGCACCAACTCGACCTGCGGCATTCTGGCACACAATCATCCCACCGGGCTGGCCATTCCGTCCGAGGCGGACCGCCTGACGACCTACCATATTATGGAGGTCACCGGCCAGCTCGGCTTTACGATCATGGATCATATCATCATAGCGGGGGAGGATGGCTGTTCGATGCTGAACCGCGGCAGCCTGCCGGAATACCGCGTAAACAGTGGCGTGCTGCAGGCCGCCAGCCGCTGAACACCGCCCATGCGCCTTGCCGTGTCCCGGCAGGGCGCATTTTTCTGTGGTTTGGGTACAAAATATCGGCAAACCTATTTACATTAAAAATTTGTCGTGTTATAATCATTATACAACTAATTGTTGTACACGAAAGGAACGACTATGGACGAAGTCTTTCACTTAAAGGCACCGTTTCAGCCCACCGGCGACCAGCCGCAGGCGATAGAAGCGCTGGTGCAGGGCATCCATGAGGGTGAAGACGCCCAGACGCTGCTGGGCGTCACCGGCTCCGGCAAGACGTTTACGATGGCGAACATCATCGCCCGGTGCAATCGCCCGACGCTGATTTTGGAGCCGAATAAAACGCTGGCCAGTCAGATCTGTACCGAGATGCGCGGCTTTTTCCCCGATGATGCGGTAGAATATTTCGTCTCCTACTACGACTACTACCAGCCCGAGGCTTATATCCCGTCCACAGACACCTATATTGAGAAGGACAGCGCCATCAACGACGAGATTGACCGTCTGCGCCACTCGGCCACGGCGGCGTTGTCAGAGCGGCGCAACGTCATCATTGTGGCGTCGGTGTCCTGCATCTACTCGCTGGGCGACCCCATCGACTACCGCAGCATGGTCATCAGTCTGCGCCCCGGGATGCAAATGGAGCGGGACGAGCTGTGCAAAAAGCTGGTCACCCTGCAATACGAGCGAAACGACGTGAATTTTGTGCGCAATAAGTTCCGGGTGCATGGCGACACGGTGGACATTTATCTGGCTTATATGAGCGAGCTTGCCATCCGGGTGGAGTTCTTCGGGGATGAGATCGACCGCATTACCGAGTTCACCCCCCTGACCGGCTCCAAGCAGAACGTGGTCAAGCACGTTGCCATCTTCCCGGCCAGCCACTATATCGTCAGCGCGGAAAAAAAGGCCGCTGCGCTGGAAAAGATCCGTGCCGAGTGCGACGCACAGGTCAAACAGTTCACCGCCGAGGGCAAGCTGATCGAGGCGCAGCGCATTGCCCAGCGCACCAACTACGACATCGAGATGCTGAACGAGGTGGGTATCTGCAAGGGCATCGAAAACTATTCGGCGGTGCTGTCCGGCCGTGCGCCGGGCAGTATGCCCACCACCCTGCTGGATTATTTCCCGGAGGATTTTCTGCTCTTTGTGGACGAGAGCCACGTTACCCTGCCGCAGGTGCGCGCCATGTACGGCGGCGACTACGCCCGCAAAAAAACGCTGGTGGAGTATGGTTTCCGTCTGCCGTCTGCCTTCGATAACCGCCCCCTGAAATTTGAGGAGGTGGAGTCCAAACTCAACCAGATGATCTTTGTCTCCGCCACCCCCGGCGAGTACGAGCGCCGGAACAGTTCGCAGGTGGCGCAGCAGGTCATCCGTCCCACGGGTCTTTTGGACCCGGTCATCTCGGTGCGCCCGGTGGAAGGGCAGGTGGTGGACCTGCTGGGCGAGATCAATGCCCGTATCCAGCGGCAGGAGCGGGTGCTTGTGACCACCCTGACCAAAAAGATGGCCGAGGATCTCACCGATTACCTCACCGAGCAGGGGATCAAGGTCAAGTATATGCACCACGAGGTAGATACCTTTGAGCGGATGGAGATCATCAAGGATCTGCGTTTGGGCAGCATCGACGTGGTGGTGGGCATCAACCTGCTGCGTGAAGGTCTGGATTTGCCGGAGGTGAGCCTTGTGGCCATTCTGGATGCCGACAAGGAGGGTTTTCTGCGCAGCGAGACCAGCCTGATCCAGACCATCGGCCGCGCCGCCCGCAACGCGGAGGGCATGGTCATCATGTACGCCGATGTGGTGACCGACAGTATGGAGCGCGCCATCACCGAGACCGAGCGCCGCCGCGCCATTCAGATGGCCTATAATGAGGAACACGGCATCGTGCCAAAGACCATCGTCAAGGCCATTGCGGACAGCATCGAGATCAGCGATAAGGCCGAAAACGCCAAGCGCAACACCCGCCGCATGGGCAAGATGGAGCGGGAAGCTGCCATCGAGCGCCTGACCCGGGAGATGAAGGAGGCTGCGAAGCTGCTGGAATTTGAGCACGCAGCCTTCCTGCGGGATCAGATCGACCGTCTGCGCCGGGGCGAAAACCCCACCGTGGACTCCGCCGCCGAGACCGAACGCAAACAGAACCATGCACAGACACAACGAAAAGGGAGAAAATACCTTGGCAAACGATAAAATCATCATCAAGGGTGCCCGCGAGCACAACCTGAAAAATATCAACCTGACCCTCCCGCGGGAAAAGCTGATCGTCATGACCGGCCTTTCCGGCTCGGGCAAGTCCAGTCTGGCTTTCGATACCATCTACGCCGACGGCCAGCGCCGCTATGTGGAAAGCCTTTCCAGCTACGCCCGGATGTTTCTGGGGCGGATGGATAAGCCGGACGTGGACGAGATCACCGGTCTTTCACCGGCCATCTCCATCGACCAAAAGACCACAAGCCACAACCCCCGCTCCACCGTGGGCACTGTGACTGAGATCTACGATTATCTGCGCCTGCTGTACGCCCGCATCGGCGTGCCGCACTGCCCGGTTTGCGGGCGGGTCATCAGCCAGCAGAGCGTGGACGAGATGGTAGATGCCGTCCTCAAGCTGGAGGAGGGCACAAAGTTCCAGATCTTAGCCCCGGTGGTGCGTCAGCTTGGACGGTCACAAAAAAATTGAATGAAGAGAGGGAAATGTGCAATGAAGAAGGTATTCAATAAAGTCATTGCCGTTGCAGCAACTGTACCGCTCGCTCTGACACAGGGCTTCGCTGTATTGTCCAATGCTGCGGACGCAACCACCATCAGCGTGGAAAGAGTACTGGAAATTAAACCACAGGAGCTGGAGTCCGATTGGGCAAAGCTCGTAGAAGGTGCACTGATTGATTCAGAAGGTAAGAGCTTTGAACTGAATGTTGCAGATATCATTGATTCTGCTGACTTCTCGGATAAGAACGCTGCTTATGTTGAAAAGGTACAGAAGTGCATCGTTGGCAATCCAAGTGTAAAGATTCAAAATAGCGTTGCAATCATGACCGCACAGGTTGATGCAACCAGCTATGTACAGAGCAATATCATTGCTTCCATCAAGAAGGAATTGACCAAGCAGGGTGCAGCTTCCATCATTGATGACATTGATTTCAGCATGCTGGAAAAGAAGGGTACTTTTACTGCTGCCGTTGATGGCGATAGCATTGAAAATACCGCAGCCAATAAGGCAGCTGGTACTGCAAACACCATTCGGGTAAAGGGTGCTGTTTTCGTAGACAGCGAAGGCAACCAGGTTGCAACTTATGCCGATGCAAAGGCTTATGCTGCAAGCACCGTTCAGCAATTGAAGGTTGAAGTGACCAAGAAGGCTGCTGCTGCTAACTTGACGGTAAACCTTGATAACCTGCTGGCTACTTATCAGAAGAAAGTAGAAAAGGCATTCTATTATGCAGATAAGGCAATCACAACATCTTCACATAATGAATTTGCAACCGCAGATGAAACACTGGCTTGGCTGAAGGTACAGAAGGACAAGAGAACCACACGGTTTGACGTTCCGGGCAGTGTTGCAGACCTTGCTAAGTATGGCGATACATTGAATAAGGCAGTTGCAGAAGTCAATAAGGCATTCCAGAATGTAGGTGTAAATTATACCGTAGATGTAAGCATGGATGATGTCACCAGCCTGCTGAACAGCGGTTCTGATTTCGTTGCCAATGCAAATGCAGATACCAATGTTTATACCGTAACCTTCAAGGTTCCGGATACCGATGTAGATGCTGATTATTTCAGCACTGTAGAAGGTATTGAAAAGTATTATGCTGCACATCCGGATCAGGCAGAAGCAGACGGCGTAACAGATGCTGATTACAGCCAGCTCGTTTATGATTCTTCTTACAAGCTGGTAACCGCACAGGGCGATGCAGATAATGATACACTTGCAGGCGTTCCGAGTGGCTACTTCAATGTGGAAAGAATCATCAAGTTCAAGGATAAGTCCACAACTACTACCACAACAGATATTAGTGGCACAACCACCACAGACGTATCTGGTACAACGACCACAGACGTAAGCGGCGGCACAACCACCACTGACGTATCTGGTGAAACAACCACCACAACCACAACAGGCAGTGGTGACAGCACCGAAACCACAACGACTACCACCACAACAAACACCGGCACAATCACTCCAGTTGGTACAACCACACTGGAAGTGGAAGTAAACCCGACAAACTTCTACTTCTCCGTAGATGAACGGGAACTGAAGCCGTCTGACTTGTTCAGCAAGTTCGATATCGTGGACGAAGATGGTACACACTTCAATGCTCTGGAATTGGGTGCAGTTACCCTCGACAAGACCACACCGAAGGAAATCTTCGATGCAGAAGGCAAGCCGTACTGCGTAACAGAAGTAAACGCTTACTTCACTGACCCGACAAAGGCAGATGCTGAACCGGTTGCAGCTCCGGTAAATCCGACTGTATACATTGGCGTTAAGGGCGATACCGACCTGAGCGGTCTGGTAGACGTACCGGATGCAGTTGCAGTTCTGACTTATACTGCAAAGATTGCAGCTGGTCAGGAAGGCGTTGTCTTCAATGAAGATGAAAATCTGAATAAGTTTGCATTCTTCCTGGCTGATATCGATACAGAATCGAAGGAAGGCAAGAACGACGGCAACAAGTTGATGGCAACAGAAGATGCTGTATACATGCTGACTTACACTGCAAAGACTGCAGCAGGTCAGGAACCGACATGGCCGGACGTAGTTCCGTCCCTGAAGTCTTTGGAAGGTTCTATCTGGTACGAAGGCTAAGCATTAAAATTTACAGATAAGGTAAAAGTGCGGTGTCTGGAACACCGGACACCGCATAATTTATATTTGAAAGGAAAATAGAAAAATGAAAAGTACATTTAAGAAGGCACTGGCAGCTGTTTCCGCAGCAGCAGTAGTTGCTACTTCTGCCGCTGTTTTCACTGCTGTTCCAGCACAGGCATTGAATACTCCTTCTGTTGGACAGGTTACTGTTACAATGGATGAACTGCAGAGCAGCAATTATCTGGTAACTGTTCCGGTTTATATTGCTGGCAATACAGATGGTTGGGATTCTCTTGCATTTGGTTTGCAGTGGAGCACAGACGAACTCACTTATTCTAAGAGTGCAGCTGGTGAAAGCATCTTTAGTGCTATGGGCGAAGGTATTCAGGTAAGTGGTTCTGGCTTCCAGCTGAATCCGGCTGGTATCGGCGGATGGATTACTTACGCAACCACTCCGACAGGCGATGGTCCGACCTATGTAACTGGTGATGGTGCTTTTTTGAACATCACTTTCAAGGTAACAGAAAATGCACAGCCGGGTGACATCTACTACATCGACGGACTGGAACGGTCTTATGACGGTGCTTATGTTCCGAAGATTACTCACGGTAGTGAATCTTTGACTGGTGCTCCTTCTCAGGGTTATATCCAGATCGAAGGCGAACAGACCACCACAACTGAAGCTACCACAACGACTACCACAACAACCACCACTACTACAACGACCACAACGACCACAACAACCACCACTACAACTGCTAAGCCGACTACTACCACCACAACTACCACCACAACTGCTAAGCCGACCACAACAACTACTACCACTACTTCTGCTGCAGCAACTACCACCACTACAACTACCACAACAAAGGCAGCTACCACAACAAGTGCAGCTACCACAACAAAGAAGGCAGCTCAGCAGACCACTAAGAAGGCAACTGGTTCTACCAGCTCTCCGAAGACCGGCAGCATGATTCCGGTTGCAGGTGCTGTTGCAGCAATCGCAGTAATCGGCGGTGTTGCTCTGGTTTCCAAGAAGAGAAAGTAAGAATCTCTGATTCCGAATCATCTTCCGAAGAAAACAGATAAAATTTAAGGAAGTCATCCATTCAATTACAAGTGGGATTGGACAAAATCTTTACAAGTAAAGAATTTGGATTGCGGAAACAAGAGGGCATACTTCGCAAGAAGTGTGCCCTTTTTGTTCACCCCTTTTCTCCTGCCTGCATAAAATGAAGTACACCCATTCTTTGAGAATGGGCGAAAATCCGGAACAAAAGGAGGGAATGCAAGATGCAACAATTGCTGCAAATTTTGGTGGCTGGCGGTGACCGCCGCCAACAATATGCCGCCCAAAAACTTGCCGAGTCGCCGCAGCTTTCCGTGACGACAATCGGATTTTCTCCGTCAGATTCTGAAACATTACCAGAATTTGACGTTCTCATCCTGCCCATTCACACGACAGCCGAATCTGTGCCGTCCAAAAATGGGAACTTGTCGCTGCCCGAATTGCTGTCCCATGTGAAAAAAGGCGGTCTGGTGTGCGGCGGCGTACTCCCCGAAGCTGTTTGCCGGATGTGTCAAGAACAAGAACTGTGTTTTTGCGATTATTTTCAGCGGGAGGAACTCTGTCTGGCAAATGCCGTTCCAACTGTAGAGGGAGCAATTCAAATTGCCATCTCAGAACGGGAAACAGTACTCTGCGGCAGCTCTGTTCTCGTCATCGGCTACGGCAGAATCGGAACACTCATGGCGGAACGTTTGCAGGACTTGAAAGCAGATGTCACCGTTGCGGCTCGCAGCTGCAAAGATGCGGAACGCTGTGCGGCAAATGGTCTGAAATGGATGCATCCGTCTGAAATTGCTGCCCGTGCAGGGAAATTTGACTGGTTCTGCAACACCGTTCCAGTCCTGATGCTGGACGAAACAGCCCTGTCCAACATGAAACCAGATGCACTGGTGATTGACCTGGCATCGAAACCGGGCGGAACGGACTTTGATGCTGCAAAACGCCTGCATCGTCATGTCGTCTGGGCGTTGGGGCTGCCGGGAATCACTGCACCGAAAACCGCTGGAGCAATCATTGCGAAAACCATCTTCCATATTTTACAGGAGAGGGGACTCGCAGATGAAGGAAACAATTGGTAAACGCATTGGATTTGCGGTAACAGGGTCGTTTTGCACCTTTTCTGCTGCGTTTGCAGAGGCAGAACGACTGGTGGCGGCAGGTTACAGCTTAACGCCGATTTTCTCAGAACATGCCGCTAGCATTGATACCCGTTTTGGGAAAGCTGTGGAACAACGAAAAAAATTGGAGCAGATTTGTGGAAAACCTGCCCTGTTGACGATTTCAGATGTAGAACCGTTAGGGCCAAAAGACCGCTTGGATGCGTTGCTTGTTGCACCTTGCACCGCCAACACCATGGCAAAATTGGCGATGGGTATTACAGATACCACCGTGACTATGGCAGTGAAATCCATGCTGCGGAACGAAAAGCCAATTATTCTGGCTCTGGCAACCAATGACGCTTTGCGGGCATCGGCGAAAAATCTGGGCTTGCTGTTGAATACGAAAAATTATTATTTCGTACCGTTGCGGCAAGATGCTCCCGTCAAGAAACCATCGTCTTTGGTGGCTGATTTTACCCAGATTTCCGACACCGTTGCAGCGGCTTTGGGTGGACTGCAAATTCAACCAATGTTTATACAAAATCTATAAAATCTAAAAACCACCATGCTATACTATCAAGGAAGTGACCGCCTGTTTCTCCATCACCAAACGGGCGGTTCTTATTTTGGAGAATGGCAGTCGTTCAGCTGTCAAAAAAGGAGTACGAACATATGGCAGGGATTATTTTACAGCAGGCAATTATTATGCTCATTCTGAATGTGGTCGGAATGATTGCATACTACACCGGCATTGTCAGTCGAGAGGGCGGCAAACAGCTTTCCAACGTCGTGTTGGAAATTGTAACGCCGGTCATCATTGTGCACGCTTACTTGGAGGAAGAATATGATTCCCGTTTGGTCATGAATTTGCTGTTGACATTTGTGCTGGCAGCAGCTTCTTATGTCATCGCCATTTTGATTTCCATGCTGTGTTTCCGTGGAAAATCCGCCGGAAAGTTAGCACCGATTGAGCGATTTTCTGCAACATATAGCAACTGCGGCTTCATGGGCATTCCGCTGGCAAGTGCACTGTTCGGGGCAGAGGGCGTTTTCTATGTCACTGCATTCCTGACGATTTTCTTCTTGTTCTCGTGGACACACGGTGTCATGCAGCTGACACAGACCAAGGATTTCAAAAAGGCATTGAAAGTGCTGCGTTCGCCAACGGTCATCGGTATCGCCATTGGATTGATCCTGTATTTTGTACAGCTTCCAATGCCGGGCTTGCTGATGGATACCATGGGTTATATTTCCGACTTGAACACACCGCTTGCGATGATTGCATCGGGTGTCAGCGTGGCACAGGCGAATTTGCTGGGAGCATTGTGTACAAAGCGGATTTATTGGGTCAGCTTCGTGAAATTGCTGGTGATTCCGCTGGCAGTTATGGCAATGTGCCTCTGCCTGCCGTTTGTATCTATGGAAGTGCGGACGGTTGTTTTGCTGCTGACAGCTGCACCGGCTGCTGCAATGTGCACACTGCAATGTCAAGTACATGGCTTAAATGATATTTATGCTTCTCAGATTTTTGCAGCAACAACGATTCTCTCTATGGCAACCATGCCACTATCAATTCAGATTTTCAGTATGTTGACTTAAAAAAGCGGATCGGATATGAACTTTTTCCTTGTTTTTCAATAAGATGTAAATTTTCATCAGAAAACCCCCACAGAAACTTGCAAAATCCGGTTGAAATTGTTAAAATAATAGTATTGATTTAAATCGATAAAAGATTGCATCAATAGAAAGAAAGGAAATTGTGAATTGAGGGGGAGCGAATCCGCAATGTGGAAACCAGTCATTGCCCGACAGATGGAACGAAAGTGGATGTATTTGCAGGTATTGCAGCTGATTCAGCAATACGGAGCAATTTCTCGTGTGGAGATTGCCAACAAACTGCATATGACAAGAGCATCCGTGACGCTGCTGATTCATGAGATGATGGAAAAGGGCGTTTTAGAAGACATCGGAACCTGTCCAACCTCGGAGGGAAAAGGCAGAAGAAAATTATTGATGGATGTGCATCCTTCTCGTTGGCTGCTGATTGGTATTTCCATTCAGGGGAATCATTTGGTGGTTGGACTGACAACCTTGGGTATGAATACGCTAGAAAAGCAGTGCATTCCGTTTCCAGTGATGAAGGCTTCATGGGCGTCTATACAGGAACAAATGATTATAACGGTTCGCCAGATTTTGAAGAGCAACTATATTGAGGAATCGCAGATTTTGGGCTTGGGTGTTGGGTTGATGCCCAGCGTCTTGCAGCACTTCTTTCCGGATGCAACTAGGCAGGAACAACAAATGGCAGAATTGCAGCAGATATTAACAGATGCCCTGCACGTTCCGGTTTTCTGGGGAAATGCATTGCCGTCTATGGCAGTATATTGCCTGTATCAGAAACCAAAGCAGGAAATTGTTGCGTTATTCTGTGCAGATGGGGCAGATTATTATGTTTCTATCGTCTGTCGCTCGCATGCTATGGAATGCCTGAATGGTAAGCCGATTTCTATGCAGGGATTGCCGCTTTCTCCAAATCAAACCGTGGGTGACTTGCTGACGCCAGTTGCATTGCAGCAGCGAGTAAAGCCGTATTATAGTGCGGAGCAAACGCCAGTCTTGTATGACCTGACAGGCGGAAAGCTGGAAACGATGACGCTGCCGGATTTGTTTACTGCAGCCTGTGCAGAGGGTAAGGACTTTGACCCGATTCTGTCGGACTTGATGGAAGAGATGATGCAGCAGTTTTGTCAGTTCTGGAGCAGCATTCTGGTGATGTATCCGATTGAGCAGCTTTATCTGTATCGCCCTGATTTTACCTTGCCGCACTGGCAGGAAATTTATCGGTATGCGAAGCAGTATATGAAGCCGGAGTTGGCTGCAAAGTTGTCCTGCGGGGATTTGACAGAAAAATGCCAGTATGCAGGCGGTGTGTTCTATGCATTGGACGGCGGCATTTTTAAGCTTTGTACCGCAGAAGAACAAAAAACATCGGAATAAAAATAAGATTTCATAGAGAAAACAGTCGATTTGCTGGAAAACAGACCTGCTGTTTTCTCTTTTTTTAAAATTTTTGTTTTTTCTACACGAACACTTGCAAGCGAGGGAAAGGTATGTTATAATAAGACCGTAGCAAATTTGCAGGGTTCGACAAAAACCGTGCACATGGAAGATTGCAGAAAGGAGTAGAATTTCCGGACGGGAATTCACACGCAAACAATGAGATTACAGGAAAAAAGTCGTGCAGAGTTGGAGGCATTTCAGGCAGAATGTCAGCAGGCATACAAGCAGTTTCAGGAAGAAAATCTGAAGCTGGATATGTCCAGAGGCAAGCCGGCACCGGCACAGTTGGAATTGAGCATGGGTATGATGGATTGCCTGAAGAAGGGCGATTATCGGGCTGAAAATGGTCTGGACTGCCGGAACTACGGGGTTCTGGATGGACTGCCGGAAACAAAGGCATTCTTTGCACCGATGCTGGGCGTAAAGCCGGAAGAAATTATTGTATACGGAAACTCCAGCCTGAACATTATGTACTGGGTAATGTCTGTTGCAATGACCAACGGTGTTTTGGGTGGCACACCATGGGGCAAACTGGATCATGTGAAGTTCCTGTGTCCGGTTCCGGGATATGACCGCCATTTTGCAGTAACCCAGTTCTTTGGTATGGAACTGATCAATGTGCCGATGAACGAAGATGGTCCTGATATGGACATCGTAGAAAAGCTGGTTGCAGAAGATGACAGCATCAAGGGTATCTGGTGTGTGCCGATGTACTCCAATCCGGGCGGGGTTGTATATAGCGATGAAGTGGTAAAGCGGTTCGCAGCACTGAAGCCGAAGGCAGCAGATTTCCGGATTTTCTGGGATAATGCATACTGTGTACACCATCTGGTTGACAATCCGCCGGTACAGGCAAACCTGCTGGAAGAAGCAAAGAAGGTTGGTAACGAAGATATTTGCTATATGTTTGCATCCACTTCTAAAATCACGTTCCCAGGCAGCGGAATTGCAGTGATGGCAGCCAGCGAAAGAAACTTGGCAAGCCTGAAGAAGTCTTTGGGCTTTGCAACGATTGGTTTTGATAAGATGAACCAGTTGCGGCATCTGCGGTTCTTTGGCGGCAAGTTTGAAAACCTGCTGGAACATATGAAGAAGCACAAGGCATTGATTGCTCCGAAGTTTGCAATTGTTGTCAACACATTGGAAAAGGAACTGGGTGATCTGGGCATTGCAACTTGGTCGAATCCAAAGGGCGGCTACTTCATCTCCTTCAATCAGAAGGGTTGTGCAAAGCGGATCGTACAGCTTTGTAAGGATGCTGGTGTGGTTCTGACGGGTGCAGGAGCATCGTTCCCGTATGGCGTAGATCCAGAAGATGAAAACATCCGGATTTCTCCGACATTCCCAACCGAAGAAGAACTGCAAAAGGCAATGGATGTCTTTGTATGCAGTGCAAAGCTGGCAGCAGCAGAACAGTTGCTGGCTGACTAATTAGAATAGAAAAACGATAAAAATAACACCGCTGCGGATGGAATTGCAACCTCCGCAGCGGTGTTTTGTGTTTCAGAATGATGGAATGATTGATTTTACTGTTTGCATTCTGCTTGAACGGCTTCAAATTCCTCTACCAGTTCATTATCCGGTGCTTTTGTCAGCAGCGAAACCACAATAATGGCAGCCAGAGCCACAATAAAGGCTGGTAGCAGTTCGTATAGATCCCATGCTCCGCCCAGCGGACGAACGAGGAACTTCCATACAAATACCATCACACCGCCGGCAACCAGCCCAGCCAAAGCCCCCCACTTGTTGGAACGCTTCCAGAACAGAGCACACAGCATAACAGGCCCAAAAGTTGCACCAAATCCAGCCCATGCAAAGGATACGATATGGAAAACAGAGCTGTCCGGATTCCATGCGATACCGATGGAAATCACAGCGATAATCAGCAGAACGGCACGGGCTGCCAGCATGGCAGTCTTTTCCGAAAGCTTAATGCCGAACACGCCTTGCAGCAGGTTTTCTGACATACTGGAGGATGCTGCCAGCAGCTGAGAGTCTGAAGTAGACATCGTGCAGGCAAGAATTCCGGCAAAAATCAGACCAGCAAACAACGCTGCCAGAACGCCATGTTCACTGATCAGCGTTGCAATTTTCATAATAACGGTTTCCGACTCTGCACTGAAATTGCCTGGATTGCCGCCCAGTACGGAAATCGTACCATTGGTCATCAGCGTTTTTCCGATGAAACCAATCAGAATGGCAATGCCCATGGAGATGACAACCCAGATAGAGGCAATTCTACGGGATGTCTTGATTTTTTTGCTGTCTTCAATTGCCATGAATCGCAGCAGAATATGCGGCATTCCGAAATAGCCTAGTCCCCAAGCCAAGGTGGAACAGATGGTCAGAATGTTGTACGGCTTTGCGGAATTGGTTGTAATATCATAGGTGTGGTTGAAAGAAAGATAGCCCGGCAGAGCCTTTGCATTTTCCATGACAACGTCAATACCGCCAGCCTTGACAATGCCAAAGACAACTACCATGACCAGTGCAACGGTCATAATAATGCTCTGAAGCAGGTCGGTTGTGCTGGCAGCCAAGAATCCGCCGATGCTGGTATAGGCAATGATGATTACAGCACTTAAAATCATCGCAGCGTGATAGTTCATCCCAAACAGCGTCTGGAACAGCTTTCCGCAGGCGGAAAAACCAGATGCAGTATACGGCACAAAGAAAATCAGAATAATGATGGCGGAAATGCCCATCAGAAAATGTTTGTTATCGTGATAGCGGTTCGAGAAAAAGTCTGGAATTGTAATCGAGCCGTTGTGCTGAGAATAAATTCGCAGCCGTTTTGCAACGAACAGCCAGTTGAGATATGTGCCGATTGCCAGACCAATGACTGTCCAGCCGACATCGGCGAACCCAGTCAGCAGTGCCAGACCTGGCAAGCCCATCAGCAAGTAGCTGCTCATGTCAGAGGCTTCGGCACTCATAGCAGTCACGATCGGACCAAGCTTTCGTCCACCCAGATAAAAATCACTGGTGTCGTTGTTTTTTCTGGAAAAGAGAATACCGATCAGGACCATGGCACCCAGATAGATGATCATGATGATCAGCATTCCAATTGTGTTTGCGTTCATAAAATCAATCTCCTTTATTACGTTACTTCAACAAATTTCTGCCAGTATACCATGAATAAAAATAGACTGCAATACAGAATAAAGTATAGACTATAGTATAGAAAAATTATGAAAAATATGTATTAAATACGCTAAAATAAAGGAAAAATGAAACTAGACTAAAATATGAAAGAAAATATAGAATAAAAATAAATACAAAAGAAAACGGTATTTTAACAAGAGTAAAACAAGAAAAAGAGGAATTTCATAAATACATCATCCCCCAAAATACGGTTGATAAAATAACCATCCTTATTGATTATAAATGATGATATAAATGACTAACAGTATAAGTTAATGATAGGTGCTGTTATAAATAAAATAGGCTAACAGTGTAAGTTTTACAAATCATAATATGAATGAAATAAACTAACAGTGTAAGCCAATTTGAAAAGTTAATATATGTATTAATTTAGAAATATCTTTATTACGAATCATTGCGAATCTGTGCCAGATAGATCGGCATCGCCGTGGAACCATAAGTTTTCAGTGAATACTCCCCATTGCAGATGCACCAGTCATAAAGCAACGCACGCTCCGCAATCGCATACAGTTTTACCATCTCATTGACGGACAGATCCGTGCGGAACTCCCCGCTTTCCTGCCCTTCCCGGATAATGCGGCGCAACAGTTTATAATAGTAGCGGTTGCGGTCCAGCAGATGTTTTTCCCCTTTTGTAATTAATTGAGTGGATAACAGTCGTGCCAGCAGATCCAGAGAAATACTGTTTTCAATCATGGAAAAAAGCTCCTGATTCAGATAGATCAGCTGTTCATAGCGGGTAGCAAACTGATCCAGCTGAGCTTCCAGTTCCGTATATTTTTCATCAAAAAAGAAAGAAAGGGAGCCAAGCAGGGCATCTTTTCCCT
>ERZ773188.834-NODE-834-length-37081-cov-24.150462_pt1 | contig 37081 bp, 25 predicted proteins | sample MGYA00581011_ERZ773188 | MGnify/ENA primary metagenome ERZ773188 (study PRJEB29015, sample SAMEA2737798) | human gut metagenome | biome: human gut; feature: human-associated habitat; material: faeces | place: China | collected 2012 ...
GCGCTTTCATGCTCCTTCCGCGTGCAGCTTTTTGGTGCTTCGCCTAAGCCCTTGTATGCTCCCCCAAACTTTCCGTGAAGAACTTTTTTTCTCCCCAAATTCGCGAAAAAACAGCCCTCTGCTTCGACGCTTTTGCCCGTTTGATTGCCGTATGATGATTCCCTACGGCAAGGGAGGGGACAGGCATGACCGAAGTGCTGACACGGGAGAAGAAGGCGGCATGGACAGCGTGGCGGAGCGCATACAAAAGCGGCACGGGGCGGAAAATCCTGCGGCAGACGGGCAGAATCCTGCTGGGGGCTGCGCCGGGGTTCGCACTCGCGTTCTCGGACATATGCGGCGTGTCGGCGGGCGCGTGGGCGGCGTACGGTATGGCGGCAGCGTCGTGCGGGCTGGTGACGTACCCGGTGTCACTGGGCATCGCAGCGGCGTTTTTGATGCGGATGCTCTGGGGACTGACGACGCGCTGGGAGCTGCTCATCGGCGCGGTGCTGGTGCTGCTCTCGCCGCATGTGCTTAGGCAGAGAAACGGTGCGTTCCCGCTGATTGCGACGGGCTTGGCGCTGCTGCCGGGGGCAATCATCGGCGTGTGGCAGGGGTCGGCGGCGACGCTGCTCTTTGGCATCGGCACCATTCTGCTGGGAACGCTCTCCGCGCCGGTCATGCGCCGCGCGATTGAGAGCATCCGCGGCGGAAGAAGTTTCGAGACGCTTGAAAGCCGACTGTCGGTTGGGTATCTGTTGCTGATGCTGCTGTGCGGCGGCGCGCGGATGATGCTGCCGTATGTAAACCTTGGCGTGACGGCGGCGGGGCTGATGACGATGGCGGCAGCGGTGTATCTGGGGGTGTGCCCCGGCTGCGTGATGGGGCTGATGGCGGGCGTGACGCTGGCTTTACAGGGACTTCCGCTGAGCGTGACGGTTGCGCTGTCGCTGGGCGGTTTCCTCGCTGGCATGGGGCAGATGACCGGGCGGCGGATGGTGCCGTGCGTACTGTTTGCGCTGGGAACGGGCGGAATGCTGGCGTACACGGGAACAATCGCGTGGGGAGCCTTGGGCGCGGCGGCTGCTGCTCCGCTCATCATGGGCGTGCTGCCGCGGGAGGCAGACGAATTTCTCCGTCAGCAGACGCGGCGGTTTCATCCGCTGCCCGATGCGCCGGGGGATGCGTATGCTGCCTATGCCCTCCGCCGCTGGGAAAAGACGGTCGGCGATATGGCGCGCGCTGTGCCGTCGCCCGTGGGACTGGGCGAAAAGCGCACGCCGCAGTGGTGGGAAGAGCATCTGTGCGCCTCCTGCCCGGAGCGAGCGTCGTGCGGGTGCATGAACACAGAATTGGGACAGAGCCGCGCCGAATACATCTGGAAAGCGCACGAGGCGTCGGACGAGGTGTGGGCACAGCGGCTTGAATCACTTCGGGGACTGGGGTGCGCGCGTCTGTATCAGCTGATGGACAGCATGAATCTGCTGCGCGCTGAGAACGCGGACGAGCAGCGCATTATCCGGCGAGCGTGTCAGCAGCGGGACATGCTGGTGACGCATCTCACTGCGCTTTCGGGCAGCGCAAGGCATCTGGCGGCGCTGTCCAGCGGTGAAAGCTGGTGGGATGAGCAGTACGCGCGCAAGCTCCGCCACGCCTTGGCGGAGGAGGAAGCAATGGCGCGCCTGTCGTTTGTGCGGCAGGTGGATGGGCACTTGCAGGTAGCCTATGAATTGCACGGCGCAGGCAGCGCGGATGAGCAGGCGGCGCAGTTGTGCGGCATCACAAGCCGATGCCTTGGCAAGCCGATGACGATTGCCGAGCGCGAGCGGGCGCATGTCCGTCTGACGGAAATGCCACTGATGATGGTGGAGGCGGGTGCGGCGAGCCGGTGCATCGCAGGCGCGGATATTTGCGGCGATACGTTTTCGCTGGGGCAGTTGCAGGACGGGCGATTCGTGGCGGCGCTGTCCGACGGCATGGGGCACGGGAATCAGGCGGCGCTGGAATCGCGTCAGGCGGTGGAGCTGCTGCGGATGTGTCTGGATGCCGGGTACGACCGGGCGCAGACGCTCACGGCGGTCAACGGCATGATGCTGCTGGCGGGGCAGGGGGAGCGGTTCACGACGGTGGATTTGTTCCTGCTGGACTTGTGGACGGGCAAGGCGTCGCTGGACAAGCTCGGCGCGGCGGGCAGCTACCTGATGCAGGCGGAAGGCTTGTCGCTGTTGGGCGGCGACGCGCTGCCGCTGGGGATACTGGAGAACGTCGAAAGCGGGGAAAAGCTGATGCAGCTGCATCAGGGGGACACGCTGATTCTGCTCTCCGATGGCGTGGAGGATGCCTATGAAAATCGGCAGACCATGGAAGAGGCGATTCGCGACGCCTTGATGCTCGAAACTGCTCAGGATGCCGCAAACGCGATTTTGACCGGTGCGCAGTCCGGCGACACCGCTCCTGCCGACGACCAAACTGTGCTGGTGCTGCGGCTGATTCGCGCGCGGGCGGATGCGAAGATTGAGGAAATGTATCAATAGAATGAAGCACTTTTCCATAAATCGGATGACAAAAAAGCAGAGCAGCGAATGAAGAAAACGAAAGGCTTTACAATGCCGCATCAAATCAGTATAATAGACCCCGAAAGGATGATGCGGATGTGGAAGAAGAACCGCTGGATGCGTCCGGAACGGGTAATGGCGCTCGGATTTCTCGCACTGATTGTGCTGGGCGGCGTGCTGCTGTCGCTGCCGTGCGCCGCGCAGAATGGACGAAGCATCGGATTGGGCAATGGTTTGTTTACGGCGACGAGCGCGGTCTGCGTGACGGGGCTTGTAGCCGTTGATACGGGTACGACGTTCTCCCTCTTCGGACAAATCACCCTGCTTGCGCTGATTCAAATCGGCGGGCTGGGCTTCATGGCGTTCGCGACGCTGACGATGGTGCTGCTGGGACGAAAAATCGGTCTGCGAGACCGGATGCTCCTGCGCGAATCCATGAATACAAGCGGCATGTCGGGGCTGGTGCGCCTGACGCGCTGGTACTTGACAGCGGCGCTGGTCATCGAGGGCGGCGGCGCGGTGCTGCTTGCAATTCGCTTCGTGCCGCTGCTGGGCTGGGGGAAGGGCGTGTACTTCAGCATCTTCCACGCCGTCAGCGCGTTCTGCAATGCGGGCTTTGACCTTTTCGGACATTTCTCCAGTCTGACCGCGTTTCAAAATGAACCGTTGGTGCTGCTGACCATCAGCGCACTGATTGTGCTGGGCGGTACGGGGTTCGCTGTGCTGGGCGAGGTCACCCGTCAGCGCTTCCAGTGGCGAGAATTGTCGCTCCACAGCCGATTGGTGCTGGGCATGACGGGCGTGCTGCTTTTGATGGGGATGACGTTCTTCTGTCTGACCGAATGGCACAATCCGGCGACGCTTGGCGGCATTTCCGGCGCGGGAAATAAACTCGTAAACGCCCTCATGCAGTCCACAACGATGCGCACGGCAGGCTTCAACTCGGTTGACCTCGCGTCCATGCGACAGTCCAGCAAGCTGATGAGCATCATCCTGATGTTCATCGGCGCGTCGCCCGCATCCACCGGCGGCGGCATCAAAACGACAACCGTCGCGGTGCTGGCGCTGACGGTCTGGTCGGTCATCCGCGGCGACGCGGACGTGCAGCTGGCGCGTCGGCGCATTCCGCCGGGACTGATTCGCCGTGCGCTGGCGATTGTGAGCATCTCGCTGGCAATGGCGCTGGGCGGAACGATGCTGCTGACGCTGCTGGAAGGCGACGGGCAGCCGTTCCTCGACATGATGTTTGAGGCGTTCTCCGCGATGGCAACGGTCGGCGTGTCCAGTGCCGGAACGCCAAACTTGTCGGCGGGCAGCAAAACCGTGCTGGCGCTGATGATGTTCTTCGGGCGTGTCGGCCCGCTGACGATGGCAAGCGCGCTGGCGAGCCGGCAGAATCGCAATGCGTCAAAGATTCGCTACCCGGAGGAAGAGATTACGATTGGGTGACAATTCAGACGCGAAAACGCACTTTTCGAGCAGAATCGGTGGAAAAATCGGGGATTTTTTGCTATACTGACGGTAATCCCGATGAAGAACGAAAGGAGCGAGAAATATGACGAAGAAGCCGATTATCCCTGCGCTGACGATGCTGCTGACGCTGATTGTCTTGGTACACGCGACCGCGCTGCTGGTGCAGCAGGAAACGGCGTGGTGGCTGGTGATGGACGCGGCGTGCGGTGTCATCAGCCTTGGTCTGTGTGCGTTGTCGCTGATTTGCCGGAAGCGCGGCGGAACAAAAATTCTGTGGAAAATCGTACTGGGTCTGATTGTCGTGCAGATGCTGACGACAGTTGCGCTGCAATTTGTCCCGATTGAGCAGAATCGGTATCAGCTGCTTTTCTGGGGATTCATGTCTGCCATCCAGTGCGCACTTGTGAACGACATGCGAGAAAATTCGCCAGCGTCTGTGCCGCTGAGCATGAGCCATTCGATGATGCTCCTGACCAAAATCATATTCGGCCTGGAAACTGCTGTGCTGATTTTTGCCGTGGGGATGCTGATTTGCTATGGTGAAAGGAGCTTCTATCAGGCGATGGAACTGATGGGGCTGTGCGTGATGGTCATGGCTCAATCAATTCTGGAAATGAAGCAGAATGAAGCGGCGGAAGCCCTGAAGCGCAACGAGGACGCGGAAAATCAGCAGAAGTTGACGCAGGCGGGACACGAATGAGGGAAGTGTCATGCAGGAATGACCCATCAGGCGCATACACTGTCCTGCACGCCGTCCCCTCAATCAACACGCGGGCGCTGTATGCAGTCGCGCTCAACTCAATCGCGAAAAGGGAGTCCAGAGGGTCGAAGACCCTTTGGCAGGTGCAGGGCAGAGCCCTGCCGGAGTCCAGAGGCAGAGCCTCTGGCGCCTCCTTCAGAAAGGAATTGTTATGAAGAAACAGAAGCAGTCGTTTGTGGTGCTGGGCTTGGGGCGCTTCGGGTCGAGCGTGGCGAGGAGCTTGTGCGAATTAGGACATGAGGTGCTCGCGGTGGATCGGGACGAGAAGCTGGTAGAGAACATTGCGCCTGATGTGACGCAGGCGGTTCAGGCGAATGCCGTGGATGAGGACGCGCTTGCGGAACTCGGCGTGCAGAACTTCGATGCCGCCATCGTTGCCATTGGCACGGATATCCGCGCCAGCATTCTCGCAACGGTTTTGCTCAAGGAAGCTGGCGTCCCCAAAGTCCTCGCGAAGGCCGTCGATGACCTCCATGCCCGCGTCCTCTATAAGGTCGGCGCTGACCGCGTTATCTTCCCGGAGCGCGATATGGGGCAGCGCGTCGCCCGCTCGCTTGTCGCGCCCAATATCCTCGACCTGATGGCGCTTTCCGACGACGACCAGATTGCCGAACTCACCCTCCCGACGGACTGGGCGGACAAAACTATCGTCGAACTCAACATCCGCCGGAACTTTGGGGTAAGCGTGCTGGGCATCCACCGCGGCGGCAAATTCCTTACTTCACCCGGCGCAGAAACAATGCTGATGGCGGGCGATCTGCTGCTGGTGATGGGCAAAAAGGAAGCGATTTCCGCTGTGCAATAAGGAGGAAGCAACATGAAAACGCGCCCGGAAGTGGACTTTTCCTCGCCCCTGTGTCAGCCGTACGAGGTGCGGCAAGGGGAACACGGCGTGCTGCTGATGCACGGGTTTGCGGGCTCGGCGGCGCATATGCGGCCGCTCGCGGAAGGACTTGTGCAGCAGGGCTTTGGTATGCGCACCATCAACCTGCCCGGTCACGCGACAACGCTGGAGGACATGCGCCGCTGTTCGTGGCAGGATTGGCTGAACGCGGCGAAGGAAGCCTTCCGGGAAATGAAAGAGCAGTACCGCTTCGTCAGCGTGACCGGGCTGAGCATGGGCGGATGCCTGACGCTGATGATTGCCGAGCAGAGCGACCCGACCGCCATTGCGCCGATTTCCGCGCCGATGGGGGTGCTGAACCGCTGGTTCCCGCTGGCACGATTCGCCGCGCCGTTTTTGCCGGAAATCAGCTGGCAGGCGCGCAAGGACGACGCACTCACTCCCGACTACGACTTGGGGTATACCGGATTTCCGACGAAAAGCGCGGTGGATTTGCGCCGCATTATCCACGAGGCCCGCAATAACCTTTGCGCGGTCACCTGCCCGGTGCTGTGTGTGCAGAGCAGCGGCGATCAGGTCATCACGCCTGACAGCGCGGATGTGATTCTGCAGGGGGTGCGAAGCAAAACGAAGGGTGTGCTGCGCTTGGAGAGCGTGCCGCATGTGTGTACCATCAGCCGGGAAGGGGCGCACATTGCACAGGCGCTGGGAACATTCTTCCGAAAAGCGGAAGATTCCGAGCGTACATAAGCGAAAAGCCGCTGGAAGTGCGAAAATGCACTTTACACAGCGGCTTTTTCTTTCGCCTTGATTTAACAAATGCGGCGTTTGAAAATTTACATTCCTCCGGTAGAATACATCTTGTTCAGAAGAACAAGACGAAGAACGTGTTCATGTTCATCGGCGATGGCATGGGCAACCCGCAGGTGACTGCGACCCAGTACTATCTGGGCAGCATCGAAAACCCGGACAGCAAGTTCCCGGTTCCGGCGGATTTGTCCTTCACCAAGTTCCCGTACCTCGGTCTGGTGACCACCTACGACAGCTCTTCCTTCTGCCCGGACTCCGCTTCGACCGCTACGTCGATGGCTTCCGGCAAGAAGACGCTCTCCGGCGGCTACACCCCATTCTTCATGGCGGTGAGCCACATCATGAACAACAAGGCTGGTCTGTCCTACACCTCCTATGCGCATACCGGCTTGTAGATTCCGGTGTACGCCTATGGGGTGGGCGCGGAAAAGTTCTCTGGCCTGTATGACAACACGGGCATCTTCACCCGCACGATGGATGCGATGGGTCTGTAAATCGAAGCAAACCAAAGGGCAGGGGATGATGAAACATCTCCTGCCCTGTCTATATGGGGAAATTTGAAATGGGAAAAACACTGACGCGCTGATGGATTTATCGATGGACATCAGCGTGTCGATGGAGAAAGTGCACCGCCACAAGCCGGACATCAGCCGCCGGGCGCTGATGAAGTCGGGGCTGCTGGTCGGGCGGAGCGTGTTAGGCACAATGACGACGACATTGATGCTGGCATATTCCGGCAATTACCTGTCGATGCTGATGTACTTCGCTGGGCAGGGAACGCCGCTGATGGACATCATCAACCTGAAATATGTCGCTTCGCAGCTGCTCAACACGCTTGTCGGGTCGTTCGGCTTGGCAGCGGCGGCACCGCTGACGGCGCTGATTGCCACGGGCATGTATCTGCAAAAGCCGAAACCGGCTGAATTACGCGCTGGGTAATACGCGCGTATACCGCACGTCCCGCACGGGTTCGCCGCCGATTTTGTAATCGACCGCGTCATCCGTGCGCAGAAAGCCATGCTTGCGGTAGAAGCCGTCGGCGATTTCGTTGCCGTCAATCGCCCAGAGGTAAAACTTCTCATAGCCGTCCAGCTGCATCAGCCGGATGACTTCTTCCAGCAGCTTGCCGCCGATGCCTTGACGCATCGTGTCCGGCAGCAGATAGAGCGACACAATCTCGCACCAGTCGCCGTAATCCTCGTCGCGTCCGCGGCCGTAGATGCAGCAGCCGACGGGCTTATCGTCGTCATAGACCATCAGCCCATACAGCTGCCCGCTGGACAGCCATGAGCGGATGGATGGCACCCAGTATTCATCGGGCAGACGATCCAGATAATGCTGGGCGATATGCCCCCGATAGGTTTTACGCCAGCTGGTAGCATAAATGTGGCTGATAAGCCCCGCCTGATCAGCGGTTGCGTCCCGAAAAGTCAGCATCGCCATGCACCTCCTTCAAATAAAACGGATGAATTGACGAATTTCCTGCCTTATTATCCCGCAAGAATGCAAAAAAGTCAAGGGGAACAGAGACGAAGCGTGTCGATAGCATAAAAAAGAGGCTGGATGCAAGCATCCAACCTCTTTGCTTTTCTTGACGATTGTAAGAAGGCGAAACGTAATTCCAAAGAATTACTTGATTTCGCATTCGCCGCCGACTTCCTTGAACTGGGCAGCCATCTTGTCGGCGTCTTCCTTGGACAGGCCTTCCTTGACGGTCTTCGGGCCAGCCGCAACGGCTTCGACGAAGTCCTTGGCTTCCTTCAGGCCCAGACCGCACACTTCGCGGACGAGCTTCAGAACCTTCAGCTTCGCAGCGGCGTCGAAGGACTTCAGCACCACGTCGAACTCGGTCTTTTCTTCCGCAGCGGGAGCAGCGGCGCCAGCAGCGGGGCCAGCAACAACAGCGGTCGCAGCAGCGGACACGCCGAACTTTTCTTCCATAGCCTTGACCAGATCGGCCAGTTCCAGCACCGTCATGGATTCGACGGCGGCAATGATCTCCTCATGAGTCATGTTGATTCAGCCTCCTATATCGGTTGATATCGTAATGAAAACTTGTCGTTGTTCAGACCGCAGGGACGTAAAGCCTCATGCGGCATCGGCGCGGATTATTCCTCGCCATTCTTCTGCTTGCGGATTGCATCCACCACGCGGACGAAGGACGCCACGGTGTTGGTCATGCAGCCAAGCAGCTTTGCCAGCAGCACTTCGCGGCTGGGCAGGGTCGCCAGATGCTTCACAGCAGCCACGTCGAGGGTTTCCGTACCCAGCACGCCGCCAGTGATCTTCAGGCTCTCCAGCTTGTTCTTTTCGATGTAGTCGTTGATGATCTTCGGGCCGGACACAGCGTCCTTCATGGAGAACACGAAAGCGTTCGGGCCATTGAGCAGATCGTCAAGACCGATAATGCCCACCTCATTCAGCGCGCGCAGAACCAGACGGTTCTTCAGGACGCAGTACGCGGCGTCATTCTCACGGCACTGCTTGCGGATTTCAGTCACCTGCTCCACAGTCAGTCCGCTGTAGCTGCAAATCACCACAGACTGGGCATTCTTCAGCTTTTCGACGATGTCAGCAACAGCTGCCACCTTCTCCGGCTTCACCTCATGCACCTTGCTCATTTCTTGCACCTCCTTAACGGTTTGGGAGTAAAAGAAAACCCTTGCAACAGGTGCAAGGGATGAGCAAATTTCATGCTATATCCTTCACACCTCGGCAGGCGGAGCAAACTCCTTTACATCCTTGCGGATACCGGCTGTCTACGGCACAGGTTTCTTCAAAACCTTGTTTATTATAGCAGGACAATCCCGTTCTGTCAAGCCTTCTGCGAAAAAAATCTGCACAAGCGGCGAATTTCCGCATAGACTGCGATGGGGGAGGAATGCGCATGTGTGACAAGACGTATAACGTGCTGAAATGGATGGCGCAGCTGCTGCTGCCCGCGATGGGGACGCTGTATTTTGCGCTGGCAAGCATCTGGCGCCTGCCATACGGTGAGCAGGTTGTCGGCACTATTACCGCGGTGGATACGTTTCTCGGTGTGATTCTGGGAATTACCACCGCACAGTATAAGCAAAAGCAGAAAACCGACGTGGCGTGAGTAAGCAATATTAATGAAGAAACCCGCCTGTCCAGCACGACAAGCGGGTCAATTTTTGCGGAAAAAGTCAACTCCGAAGGTGCGCACACCGAAGGTTTCCAAAGGGCGATCGGAAAGCCCTTTGGTCGCGCCCGCAGGCGCGATTCCCCCTGCTCCATAAAAACAAGCATGAAAAAGCGATTTGGCGGATGCACTAAAAACGCATTCCCCTGCGCTTTGCAACCGAAGCGCTTATTCGCACTCAATGCCATCCGAGTACAGCACCAGCTGCGGCTGCTCTTCGTTCGCGGGCAGATACCGCCAGCATTCCTCGCCCCCGGATGTGTCTACCAGAATGCTCCACACCGCGCCGTTGTCAAAGCACAGCGTCACATCCCCGATAGAATCCACCATCACCGTGCGGACGATGAAGCGGTTTTCGATGCCCGTCAGCACATCGTTCAGCTCCACAATGCGGTCATCAAGCCGGTTCGCGCCCAACTCGTCACAGCGGTAGTCATCCGGAATGACATCCTCCTCCAAACCCTGCTTGCGCCACAAATCCCACATGGCTTCCGACGGCTGGAAATAGTCACTTCGCGCCAAGGAAACCCGCCCATCCTGCACCAGACGATAGTAGCATTGCAAGTGCAGGGATTGTTCTTCCTGCACCTCGGTCGTCAGCGCGCGCGGCGCAAACGACAGGCAAAGCAAATCCGCCGTGCGGGAGAGGTTGATGAGGGTGCAGCCGACCAAATCATTGAGCTTCTTCTGGACAAAAAGCATGTCCGTGTTGTTCATATTAGTCCCTTCCAATTTTCCACTGGGGATTTACTTTCCGCCGAAAGCGTCCAGCACCGCCTGCGCCATGCCGCCCTTCTCGCAGTGCGCCGTGTGGCGAATCGGCAGGGAACGCAGTGCCTTCACCTGCTGCGGCACGGGCATCCCCGAACGCGCTTCCAATTCATCCGAGCAGGCAAATGCATCCAGTCCGGCGACGGCGTTCTTTCCGGCGACGGCGGTCAGCACATCGGCGGCGAACTTGTATGGGCTGGCGGTGGACACGATGACCGTCGGGGTCAAATCGCCCGACGTCTCGCGGTACTGGCGCAGGACGCGGCTCGCAACGGCGGTGTGCGTGTCCATCAGGTAGTGATGCTGCTCGAACACGCGGGCGATTTCCTCCGCGCAGTCGCGGTCATCGGCGTACCCGGCGGCAAAGACGCTCAGCAGCCACTCCTGCCGCTGCTGACCAACGGCGTAGGACTGGCTCGTGCGCAGCTGCTGCATCCAGCGGGCAATCAGCGCGCCGTCGCGGTCGGCGCATTCAAACAACAGACGCTCCAAATTCGAGGAAATCAGGATATCCATCGAGGGGGAGGTCGTCTTGAAGAACTGCCGGCGCGTGTCGTAAACGCCGCCAAGGAAGAAATCCGTCAGCACGTTGTTGCGGTTGGAGGCGCAGATGAGCTTCTTGACCGGCAGCCCCATGCTCCGTGCGTAGTAGCCCGCGAGGATATTGCCGAAATTGCCCGTCGGCACGACGAAATTCACCTCGTCGCCCAGCGCAATCGCGCCCGCGTTCAGTAAATCGGCATAGGCGGAGAAATAATAGACAATCTGCGGCACGAGGCGGCCGAAGTTAATCGAGTTGGCGGAGGAAAGCACCTTGCCGCGCGCGTTCACCTGCTGGTGGAAATCCGCGGAGGAGAACAGCGCCTTCACGCCGGATTGCGCATCGTCGAAATTGCCGTTCAGGGCGATGACGTGCGTGTTTTCGCCGCCCGTGGTGGTCATTTGCAGCTTCTGCACGTCGCTGACGCCGTCGGTCGGGTAAAAGACGGTGCAGGATGTTTCCGGCACGTCCTTGAAGCCTTCGAGTGCCGCCTTGCCCGTGTCGCCGCTGGTCGCGACGAGGATTGTTACTTCGCGGTTTTCGCCGTTCTTCTTGGCGGAGAGCGTCGTCAGGTGCGGCAGCAGCTGCAATGCCATGTCCTTGAACGCAAGCGTCGGCCCGTGGAAAAGCTCCAGCACATGGGTATTGCTGTCGAGCTTCTTCGTGGGCGCAATCGCGGCGTCATCGAACTTGGCGGCTTCGTAGGCGCTGGCAATTGCGTCCGCCAGTTCCTGCGCATTGAAATCATCAAGATAGCCACGGAGGATGGTCAGCGCGCGGGCGCGGTAGTCGAGCTTGGTCAGCGCGGCAATGTCCGCCAGCGTCATCTGCGGGAACACCGCCGGGACATACAGACCGCCATCGGGCGCAAGACCGCGCAGGATGGCTTGGGACGCCGTGACGCAGGCGCCGCCGCGGGTGGAAATGAATGACATGGAAATCACGCTCCTATCCGCAGGGCGATGCCTGCTGGGTTGAGGGCAAGAAGGGGTTCTTGCCGAGTTTCTGGACTGCTTTTCTTACCTAATAATTTAGCAGCGATTATGTAGCAGCTGCGAAATACCAAAAGGGCGGCGGCTTACATGCTCCGCCGCCCTCGTGGGCTGTTCCAATTAGATGATGTAGCCCTTGCAGAAGTCGGGCAGCGCTTCGGGATCGGCGCTGACGGACAGCACGAACGTCACATCATGCTTCTGCGCGTACTTTTCGAGGCTGTCGAAGAACCACTTCGCGTCGGCGAGGTCAATCTTGATCAGCTTGAGGAACGCGTCGATGAAGACGGTCTTGACGTCGTAGTTGCTGGCGAGCATACCGCCGAGGAAGCCGAGGAACATTTCCGCGCTGGAAACGCTGTACTCTTCGACGTTGACGAAACGAACCGCACGGTCCACTTCGTACATATAGCTGTCGTTCTTGTCGAGGAAAACGACGTTGCCGGAGCTGGTCTTGACCGCGTTGTTGGTCATGTCAATCAGCCGCTTGGTCTTGCCGGAGCCCTTCTTGCCTGCGATAATCTGAATCATGGGTAAACGCCTCCTTGTGAGTGAGAGTTTCGTATCTCTATTATAAACCATTTTGCGCCCGGATGCAATGCCTCTGATGAATTTCCTTTGTGTTCGGGAGAAAAATTCACCGCTTTTACGGTGACGTGTCCTCCTCATTGCCGGGTGCATCTGTATCATTCGCCATGAGGGTCAATAAATCCTGCTTCTTCAGCGGCGGAAGTTCACGTTTTTCATGACCGGGGATGGACGTGTCGAGCTTGCAGACTCCGGCGCAGTCGCACCACTGGCAGGCGTTCCAGTCTCTGATGACGGCGGGGGACGGGGTGATTTCGCCGCTGCGGATGCGGTCGGCCAGCTCCGCCGCCATCTTCTTGGCGTGGGCAAGCAGTGCTGCCATTTCCTCCGGCGTGTAGCCATCAGACGAGGAAGCGACGCTGCTATCCGCATTAAAGATTTTCGTGAACGAATATCCCGGATTGGAATCCAGCGCTTCCACCACGTCCACATCTGCCAGCACAATGCCTTTCAGGTGCAGCTTTTTCGCAATCGCCTTTTCCGCGGATTCCTTTACATCCGCCGTATCTACCATCGGGTCTTGAATCGTGAAGTAGAATGCGCCCGCCGGATTGCCGTCCAGCCCCTCGCACGCGGCTTGCAGATACAGCAGCAGCTGCAATTGAAGCCCGTACCATAGGCGCGTCGGGTCAATGTCGCGGTGGCTGCTCTTGTAGTCGGATACGAGCAGATACACGCCCTCGTCGCCCTCCCAGCGGTCGATGCGGTCGATTTTGCCGCGCAGGGCGATTTTCCGTCCATCATGCAGCGTCAGCACCACCGGGGGCAGCCCGTCCTCCTCGCCAAACACAACTTCCTCGCCGACGGTGCGGAAGCGGCTGTGCTGCGCGTGATGCGTGAACATCCACGCGGCGCGGTGCACCGTTCGGCGGTACTTCTCGCCCTGCAGGCGCAGGGACGGCGTTTCATTCAGCGGGCCATCCGCCCACGCGGTCGTCAGCGGCAGCAGCACCGTATCCATCAGCGCGTGGATTTTTTCGTCCGGCAAATCCGGAAAATCCGGCTCCTTCAGCGCAAGGGCGGCGTACCCCTCCATCGCGGCATGGTAGAAATCGCCCACATCCGCCGGGTCGAACTCGTACTCGCGGCGGATGACGGGCTTCAAGCCGTAGTTCACAAAGTGCCGATACGGGCACTGCGCGAAGCCCTCCAAACGGCTGATGGACACCTTGTCCTGCGTGAAGAGCCGCCGCGTGTGGTCGCGGGAGAGGAAAATCGCCGTGCCGTGGCGGTTCAGCGCATCCAGCACGGCCTGACAGCGGCTGTGCCACTCCAGGTCGAAATACAGCCAGCGCAGGACGTTCGCCCATTGCTCCGGAAGCGGCGTGTCGGTGTCGACAGCTTGCCGCAGGTGGTGCGGCAGTGCATCCAGCGCCATGGCGGGGGAGAGCGGCGCGACGTCGTTTGCCAGCACGCCGCCGGATACCACCATATGTGGGAACAGCTGCGTCATGTCCTCCAGCAGCCCCGCCGGACGAAACGCCGTGCCGTCCTGCCCGCCCTGCGAACAGGTGACGGTCAGAAAGCGCCGGGGGAGGGATAGTGTACGGTAGAAGTCCGACTGCCGCAGGGCGCACGTCTCCTGCTGCGTAAGACCAATCGCGCGCTGCGCCAAGTCGCACAGCGTGCGCCGCTCCGTCTCGGACAGGAGCGAATCCGCTGTACTGCCCAGCGCGCCGTCCTGCATTCCCATGACGAGCAGCGCATCAATCCGCCCGGTCATCAAATGCCCCGCTTCGCCGATCATCACCGTGTCCGGCTGCGGCGGCAGGGACGAAATCGACGCGCCTGTCAAACCTGATTCCACGAACCGTGCCAAATCCCGCTGATTTGCCTTTTGCGTGCTCAGCAGCGCATACAGCTGATCAAGCAGCGTCATCAGGATTGTCCATACCTGCCGATTCTGCGTTGCTTCCGCCGCCATCCCGCGCGAAAGCAGCGCTTCCTCGCGCGCCATCAGGCGGTCATACGCATTGGTATCCTCCAAGAAGCGGAAAATTGCCTCGACGGAATCCCCCGCTGTTTTTGCGCGGCGGAGCGCATCCCGAAGGGCCTCCACAGGCGAAATCAGCCGGACGCGCAGTTCGTCCATATCCGCCGCGTCGTCGCCATAAGGGAACGGACGCAGCCACTTGCCGCGGTTGATGCCGTGCGTGATGGCGTAGTTCTCCAGCGAATCGGCTTCGTCGCGGGTCAGGGAAGAAAAGCCGCTTTTTGCCACTTGCAGCACATCCGCGCGGAGAAATCCGCCGGAGATGCAACGCAGTGCGCCGACGAGCATCCGACTCAAGCCGTGCCGCGCCGCACTGTCCTTCCGCGCCTGATAGCAGGGAATCCCCGCGCTTTGCAGCGTGACGGCGAGGATGCCGGCCATACTCTGCGCATCCGCCAGCGCGACCGCCATATACTGCCACGGAATGCCGCGCTCGTGCCAGCTTTGCAGCGTCTGCGCGGCGAAAGCGGCTTCGGCATACGGGTTCGCGGCGGCATGGAGCGTCAGGGCGGACGCGTCGCCGGGGTACACCGCGCCGTCGCGGGCGAACAGGTGCGCTTCGAGGTGGCGGAGGGCTTCGTCACGCCCGTCGGGTTCGCTTGGCAGCCACTTCCACTGCACGGGAATGCCGCGCTGACGCAGCCATCCGGTCAGCTCTGCCGCACTCCTGCGCTGGGAGGTGAAAACGTGCCCGTCGCTTGCAGTGTCCTTGTCCATCGTGAACGCAACGACCATGCGGGTGCATTCCGGCGCAGCGGTCGCCAGCAGGACGCACAGCGGCGTTGGCAGCATGTCAAACTGGTAGACAAACACGGCGGCATCGCGCATCAGCCCGCTTTCCGGCAGCCGTTCCACCAGCTCAAACTGCTGCGTCGGCTCATCCTGAAAGCGCTCGGCAATCAGCACGTCATACGTCTGCCAAAGCAGCAGCAAATCATGCGCCTTTGCCTTCAGTGCGCCGGATGGCAGCTCCTCCGCATAGGCGGCAAATTCTTCGCTTGACAGCCCCGTGCGCTGGAAGTCCATCAGCAGTGTGGACAGCTTCTCCGGCAGCCCGGGTGACAGCGCGACGCGGCGATAATAGTGCAGCTCCTCCTGCTTCAGGGAAAGCGCCTGCGCCAGTGCCATCCGTCGCCCGCTTTCGTCCAGCGCGGCTTTGGGCGAATGTCCCGCACTCTCTCGGATGTGCCGCCCCAGCCTGCGCGGCGACAGTACATCCAAATCCAACAGCCCCGGCAGATGAAGCTGCTCCACCAGTTCTCGCTCGGCTTGCAGCGTGTACTGCTCCGGTACAAGCAGCAGAACACGCTGACCAGCTTCACGGCATTGGCGGATTTCTTCAAACAGGCGGGACTGCGTCTGCCCGGCGCGTGCGCCCCAGATTTCGACGGTGGTCATAAAATCCCCCTCACAAAGCGGCAAATGCGGTCAAATAGCGACTCGCCTCCGCGTCATGGCGGCGGTTAAACCCATGCGCTCCGCCGTCAATCAAGTGCAGTTCTGCGTTCGCATACGCTTCCGCCGCCTTTTTCGCATAATCCGGCTTGACGATGCCGTCCGCCGTGCCGTGGACAATCAGCACCCGCCCGGTGTACGGCGTGATTTCGCGGAAAACGTCCATGTGCATGACGGCTTCGGGATAGCAGCGTCCCAGCGGCATCGGCCCGCAGTGAATCTTCTCCGGCAGGTTTTGCGGATCGAAGTGCGCCATCATCATGTGCCCCGCGCGCGCGTCGTCGGGGATGCAGAATGCCGGGTAGAACAGCACGAGCCTGTCCACTGCATCCGGATGCTTCGCAGCGGTCAGCGCGGACACCATCCCGCCCTGCGAACAGCCCATCAGCAGCAGCGTATCGCCGGTATAGGGAAGCGACTGCGCATAGCGAATGACGGCTTCCAAATCCTGCACCTCGGTCAGCACCGACATGTCCGTCGTCGCGCCATCACTCCGCCCCAAGGGCGGAACGCTGCCGCCGCAGAAGTCGAAACAGTACGCGCAGTAACCAATTTTCGCCAGCACCCGCGCGTACTGCCGGACGGTTTGCTGATTTGCCATAAAACCGTGGCAGACAATGGCAATCGGGAGCTCTTCGCCATTCGGACGGTACTCTGTGCCGCGGATGGTCAAATTACCGCGCATACAGGAGAACGTCCGACGACGGATGGGGGAGGAAAAAAACAGCATCGAAATCGCCTCACGGAAAATTGTTTCTTCTATTGTAGCATAGTCGCGCGAAAATGAAAAGATGGAAAAACAAGACTTGAAGCGGCAGGGAGAGACGTGTTATAATGGAGCGAACCCACAGAGAATGAAGGAGTACATACACGATGAGCAATTTCCGCCGACCGAAGCACCTGACTACCCGCCGAATGCAGGAAACGCGTCCGAATCCGCCGAAGGAACAGGCGAAAACGCAGCGTCCGGCGCGCGAAATCCGCTGGAACTGTCCCGTCGCGGCGAAATGCGGCGGATGCCAGCTGACCCGCCTGTCCTACGCGGAGCAGCTGCAATGGAAGCAGCAGCGCGTGGCGGAACTGCTGGACGGAATTTGCGAAGTCCGCCCGATTCTGGGCATGGACGACCCATTCCACTACCGCAACAAGGTTCATGCCGTGCTGTCAGTGGACAAGGCGGGTAAGCCCATCAGCGGCGTCTACGCCATGGGGACGCACCGCGTCGTGCCCGTGCGGCGCTGCCTGATTGAGGATCGCCGCGCTGACCGCATCATCCAGACCATCGTCGCGATGCTGCCTGCCTACAAGCTGCGCATCTACAACGAGTACACGCACCGCGGCTTCCTGCGCCATATCCTCATCCGCACGGGGCATGTGACGGGGCAGATTATGGTCGTGCTGGTGGCAACGAGCCTTGAATTTCCGGGCAAAAAGGCATTTGTGCAGGAGCTGATTCAGCGCCACCCGGAAATCACGACCGTGGTGCTGAATTGCAATCAGCGCGAAACCAGCATGGTGCTGGGCACGAAGGAAATCACCCTCTATGGCGAGGGGTACATGGAGGATGAGCTGTGCGGCAAGCGCTTCCGCATCAGCCCGCAGAGTTTCTATCAGGTGAACGCGAAGCAATGCGAAGTCCTCTACCGCACGGCGATTGACGCGGCGCAGCTGACAGGCGCAGAAACCCTGCTGGACGCCTACTGCGGTACGGGTACGATTGGCTTGTGCGCGTCGGATGGCTGCAAGCAGCTCATCGGCGTGGAGCTGAATGCCGATGCCATCCGCGATGCGAAGGAGAACGCCCGCCGCAACGGCGTGGAGAACGCGCGCTTCCTCTGCGACGACGCAGGGCGTTTCATGCAGAAGCTCGCCAAGGAGGGAAACGCGCCCGACGTGGTGATGATGGATCCGCCCCGCGCCGGCAGCGACCAGAAGTTCCTGCAAAGTCTGCTGATGCTGAAACCAAAGCGGGTTGTGTACGTTTCCTGCAACCCGGAGACCCTCGCAAGGGACTTGCGCGTGCTGGTGGACGGCGGATATCAGGCGGAATGGGCAACGCCGGTGGATATGTTTCCGGGAACGGAACATGTGGAGACGGTATGTGCATTGTCCAAACTTCGAGAGGGAAAAACATATCGAGATTGAAGCATTTGGGAATGATTTAACTTCAACATAAGGAAAACCCGAAGCAGCACTGGAAAGGTACTGCTTCGGGTTTTTAGTGTTTAGTCTTATATGCTTCGCCCCATGCCCGCATGGAATCCAGAATGGGTTTCAGGCTTTTGCCAAGTTCGGTCAGCGCATATTCCACCCTCGGCGGCACCTCGGGATAGACTGTACGGGTAATGATACCATCGGCTTCCATCGAGCGCAGGCTGTCTGTCAGCACCTTTTGGCTGATTCCCTCCAAGTCCTTTTTCAGTTCATTGAACCGCCACGGACGAGCCAGCAGATTTCGTATGATAAGCAACTTCCACTTGCTTCCAATCAGCGCCACGGTAGTTGCTACCGGGCAAGCGGGCATTTCTTCTTTTGTCAGCATCGCAGCACCCCCCAATAGTTCAAATTAGAATGTTACATCTAAATTATAATACAGTGTACTCTAATTTTCAAGCAGTTACTTTCAGGTGAGCTGTGTTGCTTCTTGTGCCCCAGTAATCAATTTGTGCGTACTTGTGGCTGGGCATTGGTCTGTACCCGGAAAAGCAGAAGGACGGCAGCTGAATCAGGAATATGGTGTTTGCATTCCCTGTTCCAGTGAGCGGTCAGAAAGTGAAAGAACTTTCCTTGGAAAATGAAGCAACAGTCGAAATGGTATGCCTCTTAGTTCTGCGAAATCCAACGGCACATATCAACATGGATGTGGATGTGGACGAAATGGTGCAAAAAAGGCTCTTCACGGAATCTTGTTGGTTGCCCCAAGATTCCGCGAAGAACCAAGTGATGTGAGAATTACTCCGTAATGTAGGTGTACCGCATGTTGTAGCTCTTTGCGTACTGCTCAGCGGCGGAGTCCGGAAGGACTTCCAGGACAAGGTTTGGGCAGTTATAGAAAGGACTGTTAATGAAAGGCGAATAGCCAAAACTTGTTAGATTGCGAAGATTACCCAGAAATGCAAGCGACTCGCATCCGGAGAAGGCAAATTGATTGACGCTTTCCAAACTGCCCAGATTCGGAATTGAGGTCAGCTTTTTGCATTGGTTGAACCCGTATGATCCGATAGTGGTTACGTTGCTCAAATCGCCGATGCTCACCAAAGAGGTGCAGCCATCAAACGCCTCATATGGAATCTCCTTCAGGCTGCTTAAATCACCGACGGTTTCCAGTGCGGTGCAGCCCATGAAACAATCCGACTCCATTGATTCCAATTTGGGCATATTGCCGATTGATTTCAGCGCGATGCAGTCCCTAAAGACAGAACCTCCAATGCTTGCAACATTGCTTAAATCACCAATGCTGACAAGCGTTTTGCAGCCAAAGAATGCACTACTCCCAATGACGGTTAGTTTGTCAGACAAGTCAACGCTGATTAACGATACACAGTGTGAGAAAACATCGGATTCCAAGCGCGTCAAGCTGTACAAATCGTCAACATGCTCCAGTGCACTGCAGCCGTTAAAAGCACCTTGCCCGATAGTTTTCAAGTTGTGCAGGGAACCGATACTCTTCAGTGCAGTACAGCCCATAAATGCATACTGACCGATACTGGTGATCTTGTCCAGTTCATCAATGCGTTCCAAGGCGCTGCAATTTGCAAAACCGTTAGAATCAATGGATTCGACATTACTCATGTTGCCGACACGCACAAGCGAAGAGCAACCCTCAAATGCGGCATAACCAATTGAAGTTACGCTGCTCACATCGCCTACGCTCTCTAATGCGCTGCAGGAAGCGAATGTGGAGGAGTCGATGACTGTAACTTTGCTTAAATCACCAATGGTTTTTAGCGATTTGCAGCCGTAGAAGGTATGGCTTCCGAGTGTCGTTACATTTGCCAGAATTTCGACGTTGGTTAAGGTGGTGCAGTAAGCGAATGCACCGGTGTCAATGCTATCCAGCATGGGCATTCCATCAAGGCTCGTCAGTTTGCTGCAACTCTCAAATGCACTACTGCCAATGCTTTTTAGTATGGGCATTTCACCAAGACTTGCCAGCATACTGCAGCCCGAAAATGCACTACTGCCAATGCTATCCAGCATAGGCATCTCATCAAGGCTGGTCAATGTTTTGCAGCCAGAAAACGCATAGTTGCCAATGGTGCGAACATTGGGCAGGGAACCGATGCTTGTTAGCGCATTACAGGACGAAAATGCAGACTCGCCGATGGTACGAACATTGGACATGTCTCCGATGCTCGTCAGTTTGCGGCAGCCAGAGAATGCGCTCTCTCCAATGCTGGTGGCGCTGCTCAAATCGCCAACCGAAACCAGATTTGACGTATAGAAGAACAGCCTGTCAGGAACGACCTTCAAGCTGCTTAAATCGCCAACTGTGGTTAGCGCAGTGCAGCCATCAAACACTTTCTCGCTGATGCTTGTCACACTGCTTAAATCACCAACGGTTTTCAGCGATTTGCAATTGCGGAATGTCTCTCGATTCAAGACGGTCAGCTTTTCCAAGCCGCTAATGCTGGTCAGCGATTCACAGCCGTAGAAGGCACCATACGCTATGCGTGTAACACTGCCGAGTTCCCCGACGCTTTGCAGGGAAGTACACTGCTTGAACGCATTTGCGCCGATGAAAGTAACGCTGCTGAGACTGCCGACGGTTTTCAGCGAAGTGCACTGATAGAAGGCGTTTTCGCCGATGGAAGTAACGCTGCTGAGATCTCCGATGCTTTCCAGTGACGCACAGGCATAGTCTTTTGACATGCCTTCGTCCGGAATCCAACGGCTGGAAACCCCAAAGGCAGAGTCGCCGATGCTTTCCAAATGGGGCATATCACCAACCCGAACCAAGGAGGTGCAGCCTACAAAAGCACTATCGCCAATACTTGTTACATTGCTCAAATGCTCCATGGATGTGAGCAATTCGCAATCTCTGAAAGCGTAAGCACCAATAGTGGTTACATTATCGGTGTTATCAAGTGTTTCCAACGCATAGCATCTGGAGAATGCGTATGCGCCAATGCTCGTCACATTCTCCAAACCTTCTACGCTTTGCAGATTGGTACAGCTGGCAAATGCGCTATCCGGAATGGCAGAAATGTTCGTTAGACCGCTAATGGTGGTCATGGCGCAGGACTCGAAAGCACCGCTGCCGATGCTTGTTACGTTGCTTAAGCCCTCAATGTTTACAAGTGAGTTACAACCTGAAAATGCTTCCGTCCCAATGCGGACATCATTTCCTCCAAGTTCAACTTTCTTCAGTGAGGAACACATATAGAAGGCGCCGGAGTCGATTCTTTTAATACTGTCCAAACTGCCGATTTCTGTTAAAGACTCGCAGTAGTAAAAGGCTGAACCGCTGATTTGTTCGACATTAGAAATGTCGCCAACACGCGTCAGTGAATCGCAGTAATAATGCCAGTCCGAACCATCGTCCCACAGGACACTGGATGCAAAAGCAGCCTCACCGATACTTTTCAGATGGGGCATATCACCGAGCTGCACCAGTGATTTGCAGCCTGCAAAAGCGCGCTCACCAATGCTCGTTAAAGAAGTCAAGTCTCCAACATCTTGCAGTGAAATGCAGTTGTAGAACGTGAAGTCACTGAGATTCGTTACATTCTCAAGCCCATCCACCTTCACCAGCGCCGTGCATCCATCGAATGCGTGCACACCGATTTTTGTCACGCTGCTGGGAATCGTAATCTCTTTCAGGCTCGTGCAGCCCGAGAAGGCGTAATCCCCGATGGCAGTTACAGAATCAGGAATTTTCACGCTGACAAGGCTCGTGCTGTTTGCAAACGCATATTCATCAATGCGTTTTACGTTTGCGGAAATTTCGTAAGTCGCGACATTTCCGCCGCTTGGAGCGTCCGCGCTGTCCGCCAGTGCGGGTATGGTCAGACAGCTTCCAACCAGCAGACTGGTCAGGGTAATCGTCAGAAGTTTCTTGGATTTCATGTGTATCAACCCCTTTCTCGATTTCCAGCATACAGCAATTTCAAGAAAAAGTCAATAGAAGAATCAAGAAAATTAAGGGAAAATACAGAAACTAAATCGAATGCTATGTCATGCACCGTCAAATCAATAAGATGCTAATACTATATTCAGAAGAAATTGTCAAGAAACGATTACCAATCATGTTGACAAGCTGGGAAAACCTGCGTATAATAAATATGGAAAACTGGCAGTTTGCAACAGGGAAAAAGCGGATGGAGGAGATTACACATGAAACGTTGGAAGGTCACATTCGGACTGTTCTTGCTTCTTTTTGCGCTGGCAACGACAGTTGCTTGCGCAGAAACGCGCGAAGAGAAAGTGGATTTGGAAGGGAAGCGTGTCATTTTTGCCCAGCCGGGGGAAACAATCCACTTTACCTACGATGTTCCAGAAAATTACGTTGTGACAAAAGAGGAATGGCTGTGGTATTTCGCTTATACGGATGGTCACGGCTCTTTTGGCAGTGGTTCTAATGATGATGAATATGGTGCAACTCACTTTGAAAGCTACACTTATGAGCCAACAGGAATCCACGTCGAATGGGATGGAAAAGGAAGTATTTCACTTTCTGCAAATGAAATGGTGCGTATTCAACTGCGTTTAAATGGATATGAATATCTATATGCATATGTGCTTGTTGCTGACCCGGCAGAGTACTATACCTATGAGATTCAGAATGGGGAAGCGACGATTACAGGATATAATAAAGACCTTCTGCGCCGCAAAGTGCTGATTCCAGAAGAAATTGAAGGGTGTCCGGTTACGACGATCGGCGACCGCGCGTTTTATGATATGCCGTCGGGCATCGGCAAGGAATTTTACATTCCGGACAATGTAACCACCTTTGGTAAGGAAGCCTTTGCAGGCAGCGCCTATCTTGATGCGGTTCGGATGCCGCAGAAGCTGACGAAAATGGGCGAGGGCGTATTTGCGGCATGTTTACAAATGCACTTCTTGGAAATCCCTGATTCACTGACAGAAATTCCGGACGAAGCCTTTGTGAACTGCTGGGGCTACGGCTCTGCGAGAGATTATAGTGTTGAGCAGTGCATCGGCAAAAACGTGACCAAAATCGGTAAAAGCGCGTTCGCTGGATGCTGGAATATGGGGAAGGCGTGGGGCGATGGTCGTCTGCCTGAAAAGCTCGAATCCATCGGGGAAGGCGCATTCCAGTATTGTTATAAAATAAAATCATTGGAAATTCCGGCTGGTGTGACGGTCATTCCTGACCGCGCATTTCAGGGCTGCGAAAGACTGGAATCCATTCAGATTGATGGCGATATTACGATGATTGGCGCGGAAGCCTTTGACGGCTGTGTTGCGCTGACTTCGATGCCGCTGTCGAAGTCGCTGAACCTGATTGGCGCGGATGCATTCCGTGACTGCACGGCGCTGACGGCTTTCCAGCTGGCAGAGGGAAACATGCATTTTCAGGTGCAGCAAGGTGCACTGATGACGGCGGATGCCACGCGGCTGCTGACTTATGCTGCCAGCGCACCGCAGCAAAGCTTTGTCATGCCGGAAACGCTGACACAGATTGATGATGGCGCACTCAAAAACCTGCGCTATCTGGAAACGCTGACTTTCTCGCCGATTTTCAGCGATTATCAGGCAGGCATGTTTGAAAATGCAACGGGCTTGAAGACGGTGAATTTCGGTGAAGGTACGCTGACGGCGATTCCTGACCGATTCTTCAAGGGCTGTACGTCGCTTGTTTCGCCCAATGCGTTCACGGGCGTGACGTCTGTTGGCGAATCGGCATTTGAAGGCTGCACGGCGGTGCAATCGCTGTCGTTTGATGATTCGCTGTCGAACATCGGCACAAAGGCGTTCCAGAACTGCACGGCACTGGAAAGCGTGCATATTCCGGACAGCGTAACGAGCCTGAGTGCAGCGGCGTTCCGGAATGACGTTTCATTGACGGAATTCCAGATGCCGGAGCGCCTCTATACCGTTTCTGCGTCGGCGTTCAGCGGCTGCACGTCGCTGAAAACGGTGACATGGAGCAAGTATCTGCAAACCATAGAAGCAAATGCGTTTGAAAATACGGCCCTGACGGAAATCATCTTCCCGGAGAGCCTGACCAGCATCGGCGCGTATGCGTTTGCGGGCATTGGCACGCTGGAAAACATCGTTTTGCCGGAAAATCTGAATACGATTGGCTCGTCTGCTTTTTCTGGCACTGGGATTCAGACGCTGAAGCTGCCCAAGAGCGTCACGACGCTGGGCAACGGCGCGTGGATGAACTGCGCCGCCCTGCGGGAAGTTCAGTGGGAGGCAGCGCTGACGAAAATCCCGGCGAGCACGTTTGAGCACTGCACTGCGCTGACCCAAATCGAACTGCCGGACGGCATTGTGGAAATTGGCGCAAGGGCATTCAGCGGCAATGAAAGCCTAACCAATGTGACTTTGCCGCGCACGGTGCGGCGCATTGAAAGTGCCGCTTTTGAGGGATGCAGGGCGCTGACGGACATCCTGCTCTGGCCGGACGTGGAGGAAATCGCAGCGGATGCTTTTGCAAACTGTACGAATCTGACCATCCGAGGCTGGAAGGGGTCTGCCGCTGAAAAAGCAGCCACGTCACAGGGCGTGAATTTTGCCGCGGCGGATCAGGAAATTTCCTACACGCTCAATGCCGCGCAGGATGGCTATCTTGTCAGCGGCTGCGATGAAAACACGGTTCTGCTGGTGCTTCCGGCTGTGCATAACGGGCTGCCTGTGGTCGGTACTGCGGAAAACGCCTTTGCAAACTGCAAGTACCTGCAAGAAGTGCGCGTGGAAGCGGAAAGTGTGTATTTGCAGGTTTGTGACGGCATCCTGATGGACGCGACAGGTAAAACGCTGCTGCTCTATCCGGCACGGCGCGCAGGAGCGGATTTGGTGATTGACGAAAACGTGACTGCCATTGCAGACTATGCGTTTGCTTATTGCCAAAATCTGCGCAGTATCACCATTGGCACGCAGGTGGAGACGATTGGCGACCATGCGTTTGACGCGGTGAACGATGCCCTGTGCCTTGTTGTGCAGGATGGCAGCCCGGCGCAGCTGTGGGCGAGCGCACACGGGGTACGCTATGCCAGTGAAAGCACATCGTTCACCTATCGCCTTGAAGGGGACAAAGCGTATATTACGGGCTACACGGGCACGCTGCCGGAGACGGTTGTTCCAGCAGTGATTGACGGATACCCTGTCTATGCGATTGAAAACCTCCGCAGCCCGATTCTGACGCACGTTGTTGTCAGCGAAGGGATTGAAGTGATTGGGGACTCGGCATTTAAAGCGTATTTTGATTATGAGAAAGGCTACATTCGCACGCTTGTGAGCGTAAGTCTGCCGCAGAGCTTGAAAATCATTTCGGATGACGGTTTCTGGGGACAGGAAAACTTGCAGGAGATTACACTTGGCAGTGTGGTGGAAATTGGGCAATCGGCCTTTGGCAGCTGCACCATGCTGAAGCAAATTACACTGCCGGATACGCTGACAACGATTGGCTGGAGAGCGTTTGAATCTTCTGGCTTGACGTCGCTGACGATACCGGTCAATGTAACCAGCCTTGGAGACTCTTTCATCACAGACTGTTCAGCGCTGACATCGCTGTATGTAGCCGAAGGAAATCCAACCTATGAGATGGTGGACGGATTGCTTTACGACATTCCTGCAAAGACGCTGCGCTATGCCCTGCCGGATGTGTCGGGGGATGTAGTGATTCGTGACGGCACGGTGCGCATTGGCGATGATGTGTTTAAGGAACATGCGATAACATCTGTTCAACTGCCGGATTCTTTGCAGAAAATTGGGAATTGCGCATTCCAGTTCTGCAAGGAACTGAAGGAAATTACCTTCCCGGAAGGGCTGATAACGATAGATGGTTTGGCGTTTGCCTACTGTACACAACTGGAAAATGTTGTGCTGCCGGAAGGACTAAAGCATCTGGGGGATTCCGCGTTCTCATATTGCCATGCTTTAACGGAAGTAACGATACCTGAAGGCGTTACATTCATGAGTGGAACATTCTCATATTGCACCTCCTTGCGCACTTTGAATCTGCCGAATAGCTTGACCGACATGTCGAATGGCGTCGTAGAAGGCTGTAATTCGCTGGAAACGCTGCACCTGCCTTCCAAACTGGAGTACATCAGCGGCGAGTGGCCCAGCAAGCTGAAAACGATAACGACAGCGGTTGGTTCTGTGCGCTATGTATCCGAAGACGGTGTCTTGTATGATACGCAGGACAACAGCATCTTGTTTGTGAATGCGTCGATTACGGGAAATGTAACCGTTCGTGATGGCATCACGACAATTGGCGCAGGGGCGTTCAAGGGCAGAAAAGGCTTAACGAGCGTCACGCTGCCGGAAAGCTGCACTGTCATTGATTCTTATGCTTTTGAAAACTGCACAGCACTAACGGATATCAACTTCCCGGAAAAATTAGAGTTGATTGGACGAAATGCATTCTACAATTCCGGCATTACGTCGCTGAAACTTTCGCAGCCGGGGATTCACGTTGGAAGCTTTGCATTTGCATATTGCCATCAGCTGAAGTCTGTGGAAATCACATCGACGGACTTTGACTTGATGGAGTGGGCATTTGCAAGATGCGAAAATTTGGAGACAGTAATTCTGCCGCCGCAGGTTTTCCGCATGGAAGGCGGATGCTTCACGGAATGCACGTCCCTGACTACGGTCGTTTTGCCGAAGAACATCACGTTCGTGCATGGCTTTAAGGACTGTACGTCCCTGAAAACTATTGAAATTCCGGACAGTGTGACGAGCATCGGCTATGAAGCATTTGCAAACTGCAAGTCGCTGGAAAGTATTCATCTACCGGATGGGGTAACAAGTATTGATGGACTTGCGTTTGCGCATTGCTATGCGCTGAAAGAAATCAATCTTCCGGATTCGCTGACCACGATCGGAGAAGAAGCATTCCGAGGAGTTCCGATTGCTGAAGTTGTCATCCCGGCAAATGTGACCGAAATCGCGGACTGGACATTCTATTATAATGGAGAACTCCGTTCGCTGACGCTCCCCGATGGCTTGAAGAAAATTGGCGCGAATGCTTTCTGTGGAGCGTCCAAGCTCCAATCGGTGGAACTGCCGGAAAGTTTGGAGGAAATAGGGGATGCCGCGTTCCGTGAGAGCGGGCTGACCTCGATTACCATTCCCGGCAATGTGAAGCGCGTTGGCGGCGCATTCATTTACTGCAAGAATTTGGAGAAGGTCTCCATTGCCCCCGGCGTTGAAACGATTGGTGCTGACGCGTTCTTGGAATGCCCGAAGCTGACGGAAGCAACGCTCGCCAGCACTGTTACGACCATCGAGAGCAGTGCGTTCTGCGGCTGCAAGGCGCTTCAAACCATTAACGGCGGTGCGCTCATTCAGTCCATTGGCGAACATGCCTTCACGAGCTGCGAAAACATTGAGGAAATCAATATTTCGCCGAATTTGGCGGAAATTTCAGACTATGCATTTGATGGCTGCAAGAAACTGAAGCGCGTTTCGCCGTCGGCGGAGCAGAAGGGCGTTTTGCTGCCGCATGTGAAGTACATCGGCGAGCGGGCATTCAACGTCTGCAAAGCAATTCCGTCCTTCTCTCTGGGCGATTCGCTGGAAACGGTCGGGGATTATGCGTTTGCTTCCACGTCCGTTACGTCCATGTATTTCCCGGATACCGTGAAGCAAATCGGCATCAATCCGATGTGGATGAATTATGCCATTCTGTCCGTGCATTTGCCGAAATCACTGACGGAAATCCCGCAGGGGATGTTTGCGCAGGCCGCGCGGATGCAGACGCTTACCATCCCGCAGGGTGTGCACAGCATTGGCACACAGGCATTCCACGGCAATGTTGCTTTGGCAGCGCTGAAACTGCCGGATGGCTTGGAGCGCATCGGCGCAAATGCATTTGGAAACGCGATGCTGCTGCTGGAAATTCCGGCATCGGTTACGGAAATTGCGGATGATGCGTTCAGCGAAGCGGTTGTGGAATTCTACACGCCGTCGGGCAGCGCGGCGCATCAGTACGCGCTGGCGCATCAGATTCCCGTGCATTTGGATGAGTCGATTCCGGCAGAATACCTCGGCACGGCTGATCAGCTGGCAGCAAAAATTGTCGCGCAGGTGATTACGGATGACATGACCGACTATCAGAAAGCAGAAGCGCTGGTAGATTGGATGCTCAGCGAAACGAAGCTGTCGGACATGCTGCCGCACACATACAGCGGCAAAATGGTGCTTACTTTGCGTAAAGGTACGCGCTGGGGCTGGGCATTTGCATACAAAGCACTGCTGAATGCGGCAAATGTTACCAATGATATCTACTTTAACGCGAAGGGCATCGTTGAAGGCGAGGGCATTGGTGATCAAAGCTCGGTGTTTGTTTCTTATTTTGACGGCGATGCCGTGAATATGATTCAGATTGATGGGCAATGGTATTTCACGCATCCTGCCTTTGTGGAGCATTTCGGAAAGGCGAGATACTTCATGCTCAATCGAGAAACGTATCGCTTGTCGTTCGGGGATGATCCGAACGTGGAAGCCTGCGACAACTACGACCAGACCTTCCTCTATCAGGCGTACTCCAAGGATGTTGAGGCGGAGGTTGTGGCGCAGGCATCTGCGTCCTTTACAGAGGGCAAGAAGTTGGTGTATGCGGAAGTTCAGCCGATTGAGGAACTGATGGATGCGAGTTATGCGTATGTGCTGGATTTCGCGGGGCGGCACATGGATACGCTGGACTGGCAGAACGCGCAGGGCAAATTTGAGCCGACTATTATCGGCACAAACAACGGCTACTGGCTCAGTGACGACCTGACGGGCGAGTATGCGCAAGTGACGGTGAATACGCAGACGCTCTATCCGTATGGCGCGGAAGTGCGGCTGGATGATCCGGAATACACGGCAGTGCTGTGCGACTGGAATGTGGATGGCACGCTGACGCTGTCGGAAGATACCGAAGAAGCAAGCGTGGCGCTGTTCACCATAGAAAGGGGAGAAGATATAGAAAAGAAACAGACCATTACTGGCAAAAAGGTCTATCATGCGACCTTCACCCCGACCCTGAGCCAGTACATTAACACACTGGCACCGACGGAATTTGACTTGGTGCTGGAATGCCAGCTGCCGCCCATTCGTGATGCTGCACAGCTGGTGGACAACAAGCTGACGCTGACGCTTTCGGATTCACATATTTTCCCGGAAAATGCGCAGCTGGATTTGATTTTCTGGCCGGAAGGCGGCACATCGAGTGCTCCTATAACGCACTTCTATGTGGAGGATCGTGAAGAACTCTACCCGGATGGCAAGCGCGAAATTACGCTTGACCTTTCGGCGCTTCGCTGCGACCTGGGATACACGCTCTACATTGCGCAGACAGCGGACAACTATGTGGAATCGGAATACAGTTCCGTTACAAGCCGCATCGACATACCGCATACGCCGTACATTGAGACGGTACGGCCTGCAACATCGACGGAAGACGGGCGGATAAGCGACACGGTCTGCAAGATTTGTGGCACATGGCTGGACAACGGCTATGGGATTGCATCGGATCATATTTTACAGCTGCCTGCGAGTTTGAAGACCATTGAGGAAGAAGCCTTTGTCGGCATGTGGCAGGTGCAGCAGGTGAATATTCCGGAGGGCGTTACTGCGATTGGAAAGCGCGCCTTTGCAGACTGTACGCTGCTGCGGCTGGTCATTATCCCGAACAGTGTGCAAACGCTGGCGGATGATGCCTTCAGCGGCTGCCATCCGGTGATTCTCTGCGACGCGGAAAATCAGCAGGTGATTGACTGGGCAAATGCACAGGGACTGATGGTCGTTTTCAAGGAAAGCAAATAATACTATTTCCAGATTCACCTGCGCCATCTGCTTGCGCCTTTTCCATTCTGGCGTCCGTTCATTCCACTTAGCGTAGCGCTGCTACGCTGCGTTTCATTCACGTTAGCCAGAATGAAAAATTCGCGGCGCATCTTGGCGCATTCTTATCTGGAAATAGTATAACACATCCCTTTGGCTGCTTCGGGGACACAGCTTCTCCGAAGCAGCCCCTTTTCTTTTCAAAAAAATCTCGAAACAGGATTGACAAAATGGGCTTGATACACTATAATAGAGACAAGGTTGAGCGTTAAACCTAACGAAAATACGCCACGAACTCGTGAAGGAGGTTTTCCCATGAGAGGGTCGATGAAATTGGTTTCCATGCTGCTGGTGCTGTGCCTGACGCTGGGCGCGCTGCCGCTGGCGATGGCGGAAGAGGTCGTTGATGCGGACTTGACCTGCACGATTACGCTGGGCAACTGGCCCGCGGATACGGCGGCGGAGGCGGAAAAGGCGCTCTTTGAGAGCTACCGCGAGACGATGAAGAAGCAGTACCCGAACGTGACGCTGGTGCCGGATTACTACTCCTACACCCTGAGCAGCTACGTTCCGATGGCGAAGGGCGGCACGGCGCCGAGCATCTTCCAGCCGCCGTTTACCGACCCGCAGCTGCTGATCAGCCAGCATCTTGTCGGCGACGTGACCGATGCGCTGGAGCGCGCGGGCGTGCTGGATGAGTTCAGCCCGTCGTACCTCGAAATGCTGTCCGACGAGAACGGCCGCATCTACGGTCTGCCGCGCGACGGCTATGTGCTGGGTATGCACATCAATGTCGCCCTGTTCCGCGAGGCGGGGCTGGTGGACGAGGAAGGTCTGCCGATTTACCCCAAGACCTTGCAGGAAGTGGCGGAATACGGTCAGATTATCCGCGAAAAGACGGGCAAGGCGGGGCTGGTGTTCCCGGCGAGCGAGACGTATGGCGGCTGGCTGTTCACCAATATCGCGTGGAATTTCGGCTGCGTGGGCGAAAACGCGCTGGAATATCAGGATGAAGACGGCCGCTGGGTGTGCAACTTCACATCCGACGAGTGCGTGGCGGCGATGGAGTACATCCGCGACCTGCGCTGGAAGTACAACATCCTCAATGCCGACGCGACCACGACCGACTGGGCGGGCGCGCATTCTCTGCTGGGCACGGGCGAAGCGGCGATGAACTTCGCGGCGGATGACTCGGTTGACCAGCCGACGTCCAACAAGGGTCTGCCGGTGGAGGACTTCGCGCTGATTCCGTTCCCGGCGGGCGACGCGGGACGCTATGCGCTGGCGGGCGGTACCTGCTACATGTTCGCGCCGAACATTACCGATGATCAGGCGACGGCGCTGATGGCATACCTGACCGTGCTGGGCAAGATGCCCTACCTGAATGACCAGATTATCGAGGGGATGCGCGCGGACTATGCTGCCAAGCGCGACCGCGGCGCCCCGGTTCTGCCCGCCATCAGCGCGTGGAACGATGCGGACTACAACGCGGCGAAGCAGGCGATTATTGACGAATACTGCAATGTCGATATGCGCTTGTATAACGACTTCTTCGATTCCATCACGCAGGGCACGATTACGCTGCGCTCGGAAGAACCCGTCTTTGCGCAGCAGCTGTATCGCGAGCTGACCGCTGTAATTCAGCGCGTCATCACCCGCGAGGGCGCGGATGTGCGCAAGGCGCTGCAGAAGGCGCAGGATTCCTTCCAGGAGTATCTGGATGATGAAATCAATGATTATTAATTTCTGATTCTGCATGGCATTGCATTGTTTGTTGCAGAGGGTTTCGCCTCTGCGGAGGCGACCAAAGGGCTTTCCGATCGCCCTTTGGAAACCTTCGGCGCCGCTGCACTTTGGGTTAGCCCTTGTTGGTGACGAGCGAAAGTCAATGCGGACGGGGCAGTGCGGTGCCATCGGGCAATTATTGCCAATTGCTAATTCCTCATTTCTAATTGGAAAAAAGAACACCGGCGGAGGAGAACCGATGCCGGTTTCTTTTACACAAAAATCGCTCAAATCTTCGCGGAGGAACGCCTATGAGCAGAAAAAAGGCGCAAGTCGGCTTGCGCGCACGGACGGTTGACCACCTCAATGCTTGGCTGATTATGCTGCCGAGCCTCGTGCTGATGCTGTTCTTTGTCTGGGAACCGCTGTTCGAAAGCGTGGTGATGAGCCTGTATAAGACGCGCAACATCGAACTGGTGAACTTCATCGGCTTCAAGAATTACATCAGCGTCATGGGCAAAGATGACTTCCTGCAGGCGCTGACGAACACGTTCTCGTATACGTTCTGGTCGCTGCTGCTGGGCTTCTTTCTGCCGATGGTGCTGGCGCTGCTGATTGGGGAGACCGTGCGGAGCAAGAGCTTCTTCCGCACGGTGGCGTATCTGCCGAATATGCTGCCCGGTCTGGCGGTCGTCATCCTCTGGTCGGCGTTCTTCTCCGGCGAGAAGTCCGGCGTACTGAACATCCTGCTCAGCCACTTGGGCATTGCGCCGCAGACGTACCTGACGCGCTCGGAGTGGGTCATCCCCATCATCATCCTGATTGCGACGTGGAAGGGCGCGGGCGCGACGGCGCTGATTTACATGGCGGGCATGTCCAGCGTCAGCCCGGAGCTGTACGAAGCGGCGGCGATTGACGGCGCGGGCATCTGGCAGCGCATCATCCACATCATGATTCCTGCCATCAAGAAGCTCGCGGGTACGCTGCTGATTCTGCAAATCATCTCCGTGTTCCAGATTATGTATGAACCGATGGTGCTGACGAAGGGCGGCCCGGATAATGCGTCCCTGTCGCTGATGCAGCTGATGTGGCAGTACGCGTTCGGCGGCTCGATGAACTATGGCAAGGCATCTGCCGTCGCGGTGATTGTCACGCTGATTTTGCTCGTCATGACGGCGATTTACTCCTACTTCGACCGCAAAGAATCCGACTGGGATTAAGGAGGGAGAACGCATATGGCAAAAGCACAGCGCACCGGCGTCATCCGGGACTACGATATGCACTCCGCGTCCGTCCGGGTTGGGTATGGGTTCATCATCTTCTTCTGCCTGATTATGACGGTCATCGCGGTTTTCCCGATTATCTGGGTTGTGCTGGCGGGCTTCAAGGACTTGAAGGAGTTCATGTCGTCCGCCAAACTGCTCCCGGAAGTGTTCGATTTTTCTCTCTTCGCGAAAACGTGGTCGCAGCTGGGCATTGCGCAGAACTACCTTAACTCGCTGATTTCCGTCGCGGGCAGCGTCGTCTGCGCGATTGTGTTCAACGGTCTGCTGGGCTACGGGCTGGCGATTTTGAAACCCAAGGGCTACGGCATCGTCAAGAAGCTGGTCATGCTTTCCCTGCTCCTGCCGACGACCATCAGCATCGTGCCACTGTTTATGAACATCCAGAAGCTGAATCTCGGCGGCTCGTTCGTCCCGCTCTGGCTGAGCTATGGCGCGAACGCGATGTACGTTATCCTGTTCGTGCAGTTCTTTGAATCGCTGCCGACTTCCATCATCGAAGCCGGGCGGATTGATGGCTGCACGCAGCTGCAAACGTTCTTCTACATCGTCCTGCCGCTGTCCAAGCCGATTTGCTCCGTGATTGCGATTTTCGCCATCAACGCCGCATGGTCGGACTTCCTCCTGCCGTATCTGGTGCTTCGCGGCAGCGCGCTGCAAACGGTGATGGTGCGCCTGTTTGTTTTCAGTACGGAACAGACCGTCAACGCCGACACGATGATGCGCTCCGTCGTTTTCTCGATGATTCCGCCCATCATCCTTTTCTTCATCTTCCAGAAGCAGCTGACCGAAAACGCTGTGTCTGTGGGCATCAAGGGTTGACATTATAAAAACTCCGCCTATCACCCAGTAACATGGGAGGGCGCGCCGAAGGAGTCCAGAGGGCGAGCGGAAAGCCCTCTGGAAGCTGCTTAACAGCCCATTCACGGAAAAGAAGACAACCTGCAATACCGAAAAATAGAGCTTCTACTTCTTTCTTATTAGAAGAAAGAACCGACAGGAGGACGCACAATGGCAAAAGCCGCTGACGTATATTTCCAAGTAGACCCGTGGAAGGTCATTGAGCAGGGCTTCGACCCCGCCTACGCGCGCGTGAGCGAATCCATCTTCTCGCTGGGCAATGAGAGCATCGGCGTGCGCGGCTGTTTCGATGAGGGCGGTCATGTCGATAGCCTTCGCGGAGCGTATACCAATGGCATCTATGATATGGAGAAGCTGAGCCGCTCCTATAAGGGCATCATCGACAAAACACACTTCATGATTCCCTCGGCGGAATGGCTGATGACGACGATTTCCGTCGATGGCGAAACGCTCGATTTGGGGCAGTCGCAGTTTTCTGACTTCACCCGCGAACTCAACCTCCGCGCCGGCACGCTCACCCGCCGCTTCCTCTGGACGACGAAGAGCGGCAAGCAAATCCGCCTGACCTTCCTTCGATTCCTCGATATGGTGCACCGCGAACGCGCGTACCAGCGCATCACGCTCGAAGCGCTCAATTTCACGGGCAGCGTGACGGTCACGTCCGGCGTGTCCTTCAACGTCGTGCATGAAGGGCGGCAGAAGTGTTTCTGGCAGGAGACGCGCATCGACGCGAAGCCGGATTGCCTGATGGCGCAGTCCCGCACGACGCTCTCGAAGCAGGAGGAGTTTTGCGGCGCATGGCTGACGCTGCCCGGCGAATCCACCACATTCGCCGAGGGAAAAACCGTCACCGCGACGGCGGATGTTCTGCTTGTGCCGGGGCAAGCCGTGCAAATCGACAAGCGCGTCGTCGTGTTGTTCAACGGTCAGCAGGGGGATGACCTCTGGCAGAGCGGTCAGGATGCGATGGCACAGAGCAAAGCCGTCTCGCTCGATGACGCACAGGCGGCACAGCGCGCGTATTGGGATGCTTACTGGCACACGTCCGACATCTGCATTGAGCCGAAAGATGAAAGCATGGCGGAAGCCGTCGCAGCGGAACAGCAGGGGATTCGCTTCTGCTCCTTCCAGCTCGCGCAGACCTACAATGGCGGCAGTATGCGCCACAACATTGGCGCGAAGGGCTTGACGGGCGAGGCGTACAACGGTCATGCATTCTGGGACACGGAATCCTGCTGCCTGCCGTTCTACCTCTTCACGAACCCGGAAGCCGCAAAATCGCTCCTTCTTTTCCGCTACAACACGCTGCCGATGGCGCTGGAGCGCGCAAAAATGCTGGACTGCAAAGGCGCGTGCTACCCGATTGCGACGCTCAACGGCGATGAGGCTTGCCCGCTCTGGCAGCACGCCAGCCTGCAATTGCAGCCGAGCACGGCGGTATCCTACGGCATCTGGCATTATGTCCACCTGACGGACGACAAGGCGTTTTTGTACCGATACGGCGCGGAAATGCTGCTGCAAATCGCCCGATTCCAAGCGACGCGCGTCGGCTTCAGCGAGAAAATCGGCAAATATGGCTTCTTTGGCGTGATGGGCCCGGACGAATTCCACATGATGGTCAACAACAACGCGTATACCAATTATATGGGGATGCGCGCCCTGCGCTATGCGGCGGATGTGCTGGATGCAATGCGGGCGGATGCGCCGGAGGCTTACGCGGCACTGTGTGAAAAAGTCGAGCTTGCACCGGATGAACCCGTGCAATGGCGGCACATTGCCGACAACATGTACATTCCGGAAACGCCCGATCACCTGTTTGAGCAGCATGACGGCTTTTTTGAGCTGCCGCACACGGACATCAACAGCATTCCGGTCAGCGAGTTCCCGCTCTACGACCATTGGGCGTACGACCGCATCTACCGCACGGACATGATTAAGCAGCCGGATGTGCTGATGTTCCTCTACCTCTACAATTCGTCTTTTGATACCGAGACGAAGCGTATCAACTACGATTTCTACCAGCCGCGCACGATTCACGAATCCTCTCTTTCGCCTGCGATTCACTCCATTCTGGCGGCAGAACTGGACAAGATGGATGAAGCGGTCAGCTTCTTCGGCTACGCGACGCGCCTTGATTTGGACAACTATAACCGCAATACGCGCGAGGGCTTGCACATCACGAGCATCGCGATGGCATGGGCGAACATCGTCTACGGCTTCGCAGGTCTGCGCAGCGATGACACGATGCTGCGTTTCGCCCCGCGTCTGCCGGAGCGCTGGAAGCGACTGACCTTCTCGGTCATGTACCGTGGGCGTGTGATTGCAATCAGCATGGGGGCGGACAAGACCGTGTTCCAGCTGACGCAGGGTGACAAGCTGACGGTGCAGGTGTATGGCGAGACGGTGGAATTGACGGATGAGCCAATTTCGGTGCAGCGGCAGTAAAGCTGAATACAAAACAGGCGCTGGCAGGGTGAGATTCTTGCCAGCGCCTGTTTGCGTGCAGAAAAGAATTGAAAAGTCAACAGTATGTTTGAGAGCAGGGATACGCATCTGCGCAGTTCGTTATGGCGCGGCGTACTCACCCACCGTCTGAATTTCCGCTTGCTTGAACAGCATACAGCCGCAGTGCCCTTTGAACGTGGGAAAGCTGATGATTTTTAATTTTGTGTCAATCTCCGGGCTGTAATACACAATTTCCAGCGTTTCACCGAACAGCGCCGTGCGCTCGTAGACGCGCAGCCACTTTTCGTCCATATTGGGGAAAATGCTGCCGAAAGAGTGGTTGATGAGCTGCTGCAGCGGCGTTTTTTCGATTTCTGCCAGTGCCTCGTTACCGTAGCGGAAGATCCAGTCCACAGCGGCACGCTCCTCGTTGAACACCATCTCGATGTCGGTAAACGCAAAGGGCGCGCTGTCATAGCTGGCATAGTGCCGCTGATATTCTTCCTGCGAGGTGGGCGCGTCGCTGTCAGACAGGCTCTGCGCAATCTGCCGCCGTCCGGCGCGCAGCTGTTCTTTGAGCTCTCGTTTCTTTCGACAGCTATAATACAGCGTTTCTCCGTTGACGAGTTCAATCTCCTTTCCAATGTCGTGGATTCCCTTGATAGATACCAGCGTGGCGCGGTCGGCGCGGATAAAGCTGCTGCCAAGCATACTTTCTAATTCATGGATGGTGGCATAGGTTTCGTAGGTTCTGCCATCGGAAAAATGGATGATCGACTGGCGGCCTGACAATTGAATATAAAGAATGTCCTCTGTCTGAACGAGCTGGACAAGCATATTGAGGAGTACAAAAAGCAATTCGACAGGGGAAG